>Ga0306921_10000601_pt1 | contig 32698 bp, 27 predicted proteins | sample sta12Cox44000080_FD_203760 | JGI IMG/M metagenome (GOLD analysis project Ga0306921, IMG submission 203760) | Lab enrichment of tropical soil microbial communities from Luquillo Experimental Forest, Puerto Rico - statoxic.12C.oxic.44.000.080 (v2)... | ecosystem: Environmental > Terrestrial >... | reverse complement strand
GATGCTCGGCATCGGCGTTCTTAGCGCTAAGAACGGCGGCCCGGCGGCTGCCTATGCCTCTCCCCGCTGGGCAGAGGTGGAGTTCGCGGCGCGAGCTTCGCTGTACTCTAGGAGCGGAGCGATTGGGCGGGCCGCTCCGCGAGGCGGCAAGCTGTCGCGGATGCCGGCCAAGGCTTTGTGCTTCAATGAGCAATGGCAAAGGCTGCAGAAAAGCAGTTGCCCTCCAAGGAGGAACGCGGGCGTGGCCTCGGTTGAATTGCGGGGTCTGACGAAGCGCTTCGGCGATGCCGCCGTGGTCGACAACGTGTCGCTCACCGTCGAGCACGGTCGGCTCGTCTGCCTGCTCGGCCCGTCTGGGTGCGGCAAGACCACGACGCTGCGCCTGATCGCCGGCTTCGTCGAGCCTTCGGCCGGCGAAATTCGCGTGGGCGGAGAACTCGTTTCCACGCCAGCGCGGACGCTGCCGCCCGAGCGGCGCAACATGTCGATGATCTTCCAGAGCTACGCCCTGTGGCCGCATATGACGGTGGCCGAGAACGTCGCCTATGGTCTCAAGCTGCGCAAGGTCGATCGCGAAACGATCAAGCGCAAGCTTGCGGCCATTCTCGGCACCACGCATCTTGCCGCCCTTGCGGATCGCTATCCCGGCGAGCTTTCCGGCGGCCAGCAGCAGCGCGTCGCACTCGCCCGCGCGCTCATCGTCGAGCCGCAGACGCTGCTGCTCGACGAGCCGCTGTCCAATCTGGACGCCAATTTACGCGAAGAGATGCGCTTCGAGGTGCGTCGCTTGCACGACGAGTATCGCTACACGACGGTCTACGTCACCCACGACCAGTCGGAAGCGATGACCACCGCCGACCTGATCGCCGTGATGAACGCCGGCAAGATCGAGCAGGCTGGCTCGCCGGAGGACATCTATGAGCGGCCGCGTTCGGAATTCGTCGCCCGCTTCATCGGCTCGAGCAACGTGATCAAGGGCGAGGTGCTCGACGAGACCCATCTTTCCTGCGCCGGCGCGGCGCTGCGCTGCACCGGCGGCAAGTTTGCGCGCGGGGGGCAGGGCGCGGTTGCGGTGCGCCAGCACGTGGTGCGGCTGTGGGCGAGCAAGCCCGACAGCATGGAAAACGTGATGCCGGGCACCGTCGTGCGGCAGACTTTCCTCGGCGCCAGCCGCGATTATCTGGTGGCCGTGGGCAATGGAACGCAGGTGCGCGTGGTCGCCTCGGCGGCCGAGAACATTTCGCTGGGTGCGCCGGTGTGGCTTTATCTGCCGCCGGATCGCTGCCGGGTATTGAGTGGTTAAGGGGCGAGAACAAAAAAGAAGGACAGCAGACAATGATGAAACGGCCGACATTTTCCCGGCGCGATGTGGTCAAAGGCGCGAGTGCCTGCGCGGCATCGAGCGTGTTCGCCTCGGTTGCCTCCGCCGCTCCGCCGGCCAGCCCGGTCACGCCGCAGTTGATCGAAGCGGCGAAGAAGGAAGGCAAAATCGTCTACTACACCTCGATCGACCTGCCGGTTGCCGAGCGCATCGCCAAGGCGTTCGAGGCGAAATATCCCGGCATTCCCGTGCGCGTGGAGCGCAGCGGCGCCGAGCGCGTGTTCCAGCGCATCGGCCAGGAATATATGAGCCGCATCCACGCGGTCGACGTGGTGAATTCCTCCGATGCCGCGCACTTCATCGCCTGGAAGCGCGACGGCCTGCTCGAAGCTTACGTGCCGGAAGACGTCGCCAAGTATTATCCCGCGGAGCACAGGGATGCGGACGGCATGTTCGCGAGCTTCCGCGCCTGGGCGTGCGTGATGGGCTACAACACCAACATGGTGAAGGCCGAGGAGGCGCCGAAGAGTTACGCCGATCTGCTCAATCCGAAATGGACCGGCAAGATCGTCAAGGCGCATCCCGGCTACAGCGGCACGATCATGACCGCCACCTATCAGATGTCGCGCGATCTCGGCTGGGAGTTTTTCGAAAGGCTAGCCAAGCAGAAGGTGATGCAGGTGCAGTCATCGGCCGATCCACCCAAGAAGCTCGCGCTCGGCGAGCGCGCGGTGATGGCCGACGGCAACGAGTACAACATGTTCATCGAGAAGGAGAAGGGCAGCCCGGTCGAGATCGTCTACGCAAGCGAAGGCTCGCCGCTCATCGTCGGTCCCAACGGGCTGTTCAAGGACGCACCCAACCCGAACGCGGCGCGGCTGTTCCAGAGCTTTTGCTTCTCGCCGGAGGCGCAGCAGCTGATCATTGACGTCGGCGGTCTGCGTTCGCTCCATCCGCAGGTCAAGGAGAAGCCCGGCCGCAAGCCGTTCAGCGAGGTCAAAAAGATGAAGGACGATCCGGTGGCGGTCGAAAAATCGAGCGAGCAGATCAAGGCGCGCTACAGCAGATTGTTCGGCGTGTAACGGGGGTGCAATGGACTTCTCAATCGGCCTCATGCTGAGGAGCATTGCGAAGCAATGCGTCTCGAAGCATGACGGGGTCCCCCAAAAATTCGCGTTCGCGAATTTTTGGGGTGCCCCTGGCCGCCTCCATCCTTCGAGACGCGCGCGTGCTAACCCATGCGCCCTCCTCAGGATGAGGGGCCGGGAGAGCAACGTGAAAAGATCGCGATTATCTCGGCGCGAGGTGCTTAAGGCATCAAGCATCGCCGCTGCCGGGCTATTCGCCGCGCCGGTGCGCGCGGCGCCGGAGGCGACCGCGATCACGCGGGCGCTGATCGACGCGGCGAAAAAGGAAGGCAAGATCGTCTACTACACCTCGGTCGACTTGCCGCTGGCGGAGAAAATCGCAAAGTCATTCGAGGCGAAGTTTCCCGGGATCAGCGTGCGGGTCGAGCGCACCGGGGCCGAGCGCGTGTTCCAGCGTATCGGCCAGGAATATGCGAGCCGCATCCATGCTGTCGATGTGGTGAACTCCTCGGACGCCGCCCATTTCATCGTGTGGAAGCGCGATGGCCTGCTCGCGCCGTTCGTGCCGGAGGATGTGGCGAAATATTATCCGGCCGAGCACCGGGATGCGGACGGCATGTTCGCGAGCTTCCGGGTGACGCTGAGCCCGATCGGTTACAACACCAATCTGGTGAAAGCCGACGAGGCGCCGAAAAGTTTCGCTGATCTGCTCGATGCAAAATGGGCCGGCAAGATCGTCAAGGCGCATCCCGCCTACAGCGGCACCATCATGACCGCCACGTTTCAGATCGTGCGAGAGCTCGGCTGGCAGTATCTGGAAAAGCTCGCCAAGCAGCGCGTGATGCAGGTGCAGTCGGGGACCGATCCGCCCAAGAAGCTTGCGCTGGGCGAGCGGGCGGTGAGCGCGGACGGCGGCGAATACAATCTGTTCCAGGCCAAGGAAGCGGGCGGGCCGGTCGAGATCGTCTATGCCAGCGAGGGTGTTCCCACGATCGTCGGTCCGAATGGAATTTTCCGCAATGCGCCCAATCCGAACGCGGCGCGGCTGTTCCAGTGCTACTGCTTCACGCCCGAATGCCAGCAGATGATCGTCGACTTCGGCGGCGTGCGTTCAATACATCCGCAGGTGCAGGAGAAGGCCGGGCGCAAGCCCTTGCGCGAGATCAAAGCCATGAAGGAGGATGCCGCCGGCGTCGAGCGCATGAGCGAAGAGATCAAGGCGCGCTACAGCCGGCTGTTTGGTGTTTAAGTGACTCACTCTCCCCGTCACCCTGAGGTGCGATCGCAGCGAGCCTCGAAGGGGGACGGGCTGGGCTGGCGGCGCATCATCGGCCGCGCATCCTCGAGGGCCGCGCCGCGCGCGGCTGCCTCAGGATGACGGTCGTTGATTGGTGCAAGCAGCCAGCGGGCGGGAAGGAAGTGGAATGAGCAAATTTCCGTTCTCCAGGCGCGACGTGCTCAAGGCCTCGGCGGCTCTGGGCGCGAGCGTGTTTGCTGCGCCGTCGCGGGCGCAAGCCGAGGCTTCCCCGATCACGCCCGAGCTGGTCGCGGCGGCGAGAAAGGAAGGCAAGCTCGCCTTCTACACCGCCATGGACCTGCCGGTCGCCGAGAAATTCGGCAAGACGTTCGAGGCGAAATTTCCCGGCATAACGGTGCGCGTGGAGCGCAGTGGTGCCGAGCGCGTGTTCCAGCGTATCGGCCAGGAGATGGACAGCCGCATCCATGCCGTCGACGTCGTCAACAGCGCCGACGGCGCGCACTTCATCGTCTGGAAGCGGAACGATTGGCTCGCGCCTTATCTGCCCGAGGAGGTGGCGCGCCACTATCCGCCGCAATACTACGACCCCGACGGACTGTGGGTGACCACGCGGGTGTGGCTCTCCTCGCTCGGCTACAACACCAATCTGGTGAAGCCGGAGGAGGCGCCAAAAAGCTTTGCGGATCTGCTCGATCCGAAATGGATGGGCAAGATGGTGAAGGCGCATCCCGCCTACAGCGGCACCATCATGACTGCGACCTTTCAGATCGTGCGCGAGCTCGGCTGGGGCTATCTCGAGAAGCTCGCGCGCCAGAAGGTGATGCAGGTGCAATCATCGACCGATCCGCCGAAAAAGCTGGCGCTCGGCGAGCGTGCGGTGATGGCCGACGGCAACGATTACAATCTCGTTCAGCTCAAGGAAGCGGGCCAGCCGGTCGAGGTGGTCTATCCGCAAGAAGGCACGCCGCTCGTTACCGGGCCGAGCGCGGTGTTCAAGTCGGCGCCCAATCCCAACGCGGCGCGGCTGTTTCAGAATTGGCTGCATTCGCTGGAAGCCCAGCAGCTCCTGGTCGATTTCGCACGCCAGCACTCGGTGCATCCGCTGGTCCAGGAGAAACCGGGCGCGCGCAAGCTCAGTGACATCAAGCTGTGGAAGGACGATCCCGCTGGGGTGGAGCAGGCCAGCGAACAGATCAAGGCGCGCTACGCGCAGATTTTCCGGGTGTGAAGTCGAAGGGGAGGCAGGCGGTGATAGATTCACTTCCGTCATGGCCGGGCTTGGCCCGGCCATCCACGTCTTTCTTCTCGGTCATGAAGACGTGGATGCCCGGGACAAGCCCGGGCACGACGTTTCAACGGTGGCGGCGTTTATGACCATCGCGCTGCCAGCCGCGGGCATTCCGCAGCGAACCAAGCTCGATCTGTCCCGGCCGATTCTCATTCTGTTTGCGGCGGTGCTGTGCGCGCTGATCGTGCTGCCGATGTCCTGGCTCGTTTATTACAGCCTGGTTGACCGCGGCGGCGCCTTCACCCTCGGCAATTTCGTGACCCTGGCGACCGACCCGACCTTTATCGATCCGCTGCTCACGACGCTCATCCTGGCGGTGAGCTCGAGCATCATCTGCTGCGCCGTCGCTGCGCCGATGGGGTGGCTGGTCGCGCGCACCGACCTGCCGCTGCGGCGCACGGTGCGTGCGCTGGTGACCGCATCCTTCGTCACGCCGCCGTTTCTCGGCGCCATTGCCTGGGAGCTGTTGGCCGCACCCAACAGCGGCCTGCTCAACAAGCTCTACCGCGCGGTCACTGGCGCGCCGCAGGACGAGCACCTATTCAACATCTATTCGCTCGAAGGCGTGATCTTCGTGATCTCCTGCTACACGTTTCCCTACGTGTTCGTGCTCTTAGCCAACGCGCTCGACCGTATTCCCGGCGATCTCGAGGACGCCTCGTCGATTCTCGGCGGGCGCACCTGGACCACGGCGCGGCGTATCACCATTCCGCTCGCTTTGCCGGCGCTGGTTGCCGGCGCGCTGGTCGCGTTTCTGCAGGCGATGACCCTGTTCGGCTCGCCGGCGATCCTGGCGATCCCCGCCGGCTTCCACACCATGACCACGAAAATCTGGAGCCTGTTCAACTATCCGCCCAAGCCGGAGCTGGCGGCGGCGGCATCCATCCCGCTGCTCGTGCTCACCGTGCTGCTGCTGCGCGCCGAGCATCTAGTGCTCGGCCGGCGCGGCTATTCGGTCGTCGGCGGCAAAGGCGGCGATCCGCGCCTGATCCGGCTGGGCTCCTTGCAATGGCTCGCGCTCGCCTTCGTGTTTCTCGTTCTGCTTTGCCCGGTGTTTCTGCCCTATGGGGCGCTGCTCAACGCCACGTTCTCGCGCGTCGCCACTTCGTTCGTCTGGTTCGATAATTTCACGCTGCACAACATCTACTTCGTGTTTTTCGAATTGTCGGCGACCCCGCTCGCGGTGAAAAATACCTTCGTGCTTGGCATCTCCTCCGCCACCGTCGGCACGATCCTGGCGCTGGTCATCGCCTATCTGACGAGCCGGCGCGCGATCCGCGGCTACCGCACGCTCGGCTTTCTTGCCACCGCGCCGGTTGCGATCCCCGGCATCGTGCTCGGCGTTGGCCTGTTCCTGAGCTATGCGCGCCCGCCGCTGGTGCTCTACGGCACGCTTTGGATCCTGTTTCTCGCCTTCGTCACCATCGCGCTGCCCGCCGCCTACCAGCAAATGCAATCGGCGTTCCGCGCCGTGCACCCCGATCTCGAGGATGCAAGCCGCATTCTCGGCTCGAGCCGGCTGCGCACCTTGCGCGACATCACTGCGCCGCTGCTGCGCACCAGCGTGATCGCCACCTGGTGCTTCATCTTCGTCGGCGTGATCCGCGAATTGTCCGCGGCGATCATGCTGTTCACGTCGGAGACCAAGGTGATCTCGGTGTTGATCTTCGATCTCAACGAATCCGGCGATCTCGGAGCAATCTCCGTGCTCGGCCTGATCATGCTGGCTATCACCTTCACGGTGGTCATCGCGGTGAACCGCATCCCCGGCTTCGGCGATGCGCGCCTGCGCAACGCGTGAACTGCTTAAGGACGTGACATTATGACCCAAGAACTCGCCGGCCGCGTCGCCATCGTCACGGGGGCCGGGCGCAATATCGGGCGCGGCATCGCGCTGGCGCTGGCGGATGGCGGCGCGGCGGTGGTGGTCAACGCGCGCGCAAATCTGAAGGAAGCCGAGGCGGTCGCTAGCGAGATCGCACGCACCGGCGGCAAGGCGCTTGCCGTCACCGCCGATGTGGCCGATGCCGATGCCGTCAACAAGATGGTCACGGCCGCGGCGGAAAAATTCGGACGCGTCGACATTCTGGTGAACAACGCGGCGGTGCGCGTCGAGCAAGCGTTCGAAGCGATGACGCTTGCGCAATGGCGCGCGGTTACCGCGGTGATCCTCGACGGCGCGTTCAACTGTGTGAAAGCGTGCCTGCCCCATTTCAAGCAGAGCGGCTCAGGCGTGATCGTCAATATCGGTGGGCTCTCCGCCCATACCGGCGCGGCGCGCCGCCCGCATGTGATCGCCGCCAAGGCTGGCCTGATTGGATTGACGCGCGCGCTCGCCCACGAATTCGCCGCCGACAAGATCCGCGTCAACACGGTGACCCCGGGCCTGATGGCGCGGCCGCGCCCGGCCGGAGCGCCGGTGCCGGCGCATCACGCCTTCGTTCACGCGCTCGCCGGCCGGCTCGGCGAGCCTACCGACATCGCCGCCGCCGTGCGCTTCCTCTGCAGCCCCGGTGCAAGCTTCATCACCGGCCAGAACATTCAGGTCAACGGCGGCGCGTTTCTGGGATGATTGTTTGGCACGTCAAACCTCGGCTGTCATGCCCGCACAAGCGGGCATCCAGTAATCACTAGGTTCACGATGAACGAACATAGCGGCCGGTGGTTACTGGATTCCGGCTCTCGCTCGCTTCGCTCGCTCGTCCGGAATGACGGCGAGAGGAGTGGCGAGGGGTGAATCTGGCTGCAAAAGGTGCTAATCCCTGTGCAAGCAACCCCAGCACCAGGCGTAACGAGGACCCCATGTATACCGATCTCGCGCTCTACATCGACGGCAAGTGGGTCAACGGCGGCAACGGCCGCAAGGGCGAGGACGTCATCAATCCGGCGACCGAGAAGCCGCTCGCGCACCTGCCCCACGCCAGCAAGGCCGATCTCGACGAGGCGCTCGAGGCCGCCAAGAAGGGCTTCGCCCTGTGGCGTGCGACGCCGGCCTACGACCGCGCGAAAATCATGCGCAAGGCCGCCGACCTCATGCGCGAGCGCCACGATGCCATCTCGAAGGTGATGGTGCAGGAGCAGGGCAAGGTCTACGTCGAAGCGCGTGCCGAGGTGCTCACCTCCGCCGACATCATCGACTGGTACGCGGAAGAGGGCCGTCGCAGCTACGGGCGCATCGTGCCGGGCCGCGCCAAGGGCACGCGCCAACTCGTGGTGCAGGAGCCGGTCGGGATCGTGGCGGCGTTCACGCCGTGGAACTTCCCCGTGCTCACCCCCGCGCGCAAGATCGGCGGCTCGCTCGCTGCCGGCTGTTCGCTCATCCTCAAGGCGTCAGAGGAAACACCGGGCGCCTGTGTCGAGATGGTGCGCTGCTTCGTCGATGCCGGATTGCCGGCGGGCGTCCTCAATCTCGTGTTCGGCGTGCCGGCAGAAGTCTCCGAGCATCTCCTCGCCAAGGAGGCGGTGCGGAAAATTTCCTTCACCGGCTCGATCCCGGTGGGCAAACATCTCGCTGCGCTCGCCGCCAAAGGCATGAAGCGCACCACGATGGAGCTGGGCGGTCATTCACCGGTGGTGGTGTTCGCCGATGCCGACGCGGAGAAGGCCGCCGACACCATCGCCGCGTTCAAGTACCGCAACGCCGGCCAGGTCTGCATCTCGCCTAGCCGCTTCTACGTGCAGGAGGATGCCTACAAGAAATTTTTGGCGCGCTTCACCGATTACGCCAAGGGCGTCAAGCTCGGTGACGGGCTGGAAAAGGGCATCACCATGGGACCGATGGCGAACGCGCGCCGCATCGACGCCATGGAAAGCTTCGTCGCGGACACCAAGCAGCGCGGCGGCACGGTGGTGACCGGCGGCAAGCGGCGCGGCAACCAGGGCTTCTTCTACGAGCCGACGATCGTGACCGAGGTGCCCGACGATTCCAAAGTGATGACCCAGGAGCCGTTCGGGCCGATCGCGCCGATCGTCACGTTCAAGACCTTCGACGAGGTGGTGCAGCGCGCGAACTCGCTGCCCTATGGGCTCGCCGCCTATGCCTTCACGAACTCGAACGCGACCGCGGCGGCGATCGGCGAGGCGATCGAGTCGGGCATGGTGGGGGTCAATTCGGTTGCGGTGTCGACGCCGGAGACGCCGTTCGGTGGCGTGAAGGAGTCCGGCCATGGCAGCGAGGGCGGCATCGAGGGGCTCGGCGCCTACCTCAACACGAAGTTCATCTCGCAGGGATGATTAGCTAGCCGCGGCGATCGCGCTCTCACTCGGGGTCCCAAAAATTCGCGGCGCGAATTTTTGGGGTGCCCCAGCCGCCTCATCCTTCGAGACGCTCGCCATAGCGCGGCGAAGACGCGTGTAAACGCGCTTATGGCTCGCTCCTCAGGATGAGGGCGAGGGCGGGGTGAGGCCGCACATCACTTCTGTCCCGCCTTGCGGCAGGCGGCCCAAATTTTTTCCGGCGTGACCGGCATGTCGAGGTGGGCGCCGGCGCCGCCAGGAATGGCGTCGGCCACGGCATTCATCAGCGCCGCGATCGCCGCGGTGGTGCCGGCTTCGCCGGCGCCTTTCACCCCGAGCGGATTGGTCTTCGCCGGCACCAGATGCAAGGCATCCTGGAACGCGGGCAGATCATCGGCGCGCGGCAGCGCGTAATCCATGAAAGAGCCGGTGATCAGCTGTCCGCCCGAATTGTCGAAGATCGCGTGCTCCAGCATCGCCTGGCCGAGCCCCTGGGCGATCGAGCCGTGGGTCTGGCCCTCGACGATCATCGGGCTGAGCGCGTTGCCGCAATCGTCGACCGCGCTGTAGCCGACGAGCGCGAGCGCGCCGCTTGCCGGATCGATTTCCACCTCGGCGATGTGACTGCCGTTGGGAAAGGTGAGCGGCGTCTCTGCGTTGACCTTGGTATCGAGGTTTTCGGCAATCTCGCCGCACTTCTTCAACTCTGCCGCGCGGACGGCAAGCTCGAACAGCGAAATGCTGCGGTCGGTGCCGACCACGCCGAAACGGCCGTCGCGATATTCGATGTCGGCGTCCGCGGCTTCCAGAACGGTCGCGGCGATGGTCTTCCCTTTCGCGAGCATCGCCTCGATCGTCTTGATCAAGGCGTGGCTCACCGTCATCGCCGATCGCGAACCGACCGACGCATAGCCCGCGATCTCCATCGCCGAGTCGCCTTGCCGGTGCTCGATCTGCTGGGGCTTGATGCCGAGCCGTTGCGCCAGCATTGGAATGAACACGGTGGCGTGCCCTTGGCCCGTCGATTGCACGTTGAGGCCGAGGACGAGCTTTTCCCCGCCGGGAAAGGTGAGCGCAGTACCCTCGAGGGGAAAGCCGCCGGCGTGCTCCAGCATGCAGGAGATGCCGAGCCCGCGATACTTGCCGCGCTTGCCTGCCTCGCGCCGCCGCTTCTTGAAGCCGTCGGTATCGGCGAGCGCCAGCGCCTTGTCGAGCAGCGCCTCGAACTCGCCGCTGTCGATCGTGGTGCCGACCGCGGTCTTGTACGGCATCTGCTTCGGCTTGATGAAGTTGCGCCGGCGCAGCCGCACTGGATCGATGCCGGTGACGCGCGCGGCCTCGTCGACCACGCGTTCGAGCATGTAATTGGCTTCCGGGCGCCCGGCGCCGCGGTATGGCGCCGTCGTGGTGGTATTGGTGAACACGCAGCACACGCCGATGTCGATGCGCGGGATGTCGTACATGCCGGGCAGACAGCGCGTGAGATTGACAGTCTGGATGTTGGCGCCGACCGCGCCGATATAGGCGCCCATATTGCCGAGGTGGCGGACGCGCAGCGCCAGAAACTTGCCGCGCTCGTCGAGCGCCAGCTCGACCTCGCTGAAGGCATCGCGCGCGTGATTGTCGCTGAGAAACGCCTCGGCGCGGCTCGACATCCAGTGCACGGGGCGGCCGAGCTTGCGCGCTGCAACCAGGATCGCGAGGTACTCAGGATACGGTCCGGTTTTCAGTCCGAACGCGCCGCCTACGTCCTCGGTGGTCACGCGCAGGCGCTGGTTGGGTATGCCGAGAATCGGGGCAAGCCCGTCGCGCAGGGCGCGCGCGCTCTGCGAACAGCAGCGCAAGAAATAGCTCTCGGCGCTGGGATCGTAGCTAGCAGTCGCGCCTCGCGGCTCCATCGAATTGACCACCAGGCGCTGGTGCGTGACGCTCACGCGCGCCACGTGCTTGGCCGAGGCGATGACGCGCTCGACCTCCTCGGCGTTCCCTTCGGGATCCGGCGCGAGACCGGGCCAATCCACGGCGACGTTGCCGGGCGCCTCGGGCCAGACCTGCGGCGCGCCGGGGCGCACCGCCTCGCGCAGGTCGACGATCGGCGTGCGTTCCGCGTAATCGACCGCGACCAGTTCGGCGGCGTCCTGCGCCGCGGCGGGCGTCTCGGCAATGACGACCGCGACCGCCTCGCCCACGTGTCGCACGGTCTTCGCCAGCGCCGGACGATGCGGAACGATGAGCTTGGTGCCGCCGCGGCCGTTAAGCGGCGGATGCTGCGATACGTTGCCGATCCCCTCCATGTCGTCGGCGGTGAGCACCGCGAGCACGCCCGGCGCTGCGCGCGCGGCCGCCGCGTCGATCGCGCGCACATCGGCGAAGGCGCGCGGCGAGCGCACGAAATACGCGTAGGCTTGCCCCGGCAGCGGCGCATCGGCGGCAAACCGTCCGAAGCCGCGCACCAGCGGATCGTCCTCGAGACGCGGTGTTTGCGATGCGCGGCTTGCTACGGTCGTGGCTTCCATGTGGGGTTCCGAATGCAGGGAGGGAATTTGCGGGACGCGCGTTTATAGCGGAAACGGCGAGCAAGGGGAGTGGGTCCCCCCGCAATCCTCCTGTGTCGTCCCGGCCGAGCGCGTTAGCGCGAGAGCCGGGACCCAGTAATCACCGATCTCTGAGCTGCGCGCCTTCGCGAGGCCATGGGTTACTGGGTCCCCGCTTTCGCGGGGACGACACCGAAGATTACCTTGGCGTAGGACTCACCGATGCTCCAGTGCCGCGCGCACGCGGACGACGGTGTCGGCGGGTGTGCGCATCACCTGCTCGACCAGGGCGGCGACCGCTTCGCCCGAGAGTGGATCCACATCGATCTTGAGCTTATCGGCCTCGGCAAGGTAGGCGGGGTTCTTCATCGTCGCGTCGAACGCGCGGCGCAGCGCGGCAACGCGCTCGGGCGGCACGTTGGGCGGCAGGAAGAAAGGGCGGCCGTATTCCAGGCGCGCCAGCATCAGCCTGAGCGCGGCGTGCTCCGCATCGGTCTTGGCGACGTCGAGGAACATCGGGACCCTGCTCAGCTCGGGACTCTTGTTGAGCGTCCACTGCGCGAGCAGGCGGATTTTGTTTTCCGCGATCCAGTTGCCGTTGATCGCTTTGAGCGTCGACCAGTTGGCGATGGTGCCGTGCACTTCGCCGCTCTCCATCGCCAGATGGATTTTAGGCGTGCTCTCGTAGCCGGTGACTACCTTGAACTTGAATCCGAACAGGGCGTCGGCGAGCACCGGATAGTCGTACTGGGTCGAGCCCGGCGCCTGTGCGCCGATCACGATCTCCTGGCTCCGCGCATCGTTTAACGCCTGCACAGGCGCGGTGTGCCACACATACATCACCTGCGTCTCGCGGTTGGTGCTGCCGAGCCAGCTGAGCTTGACCGGATCGAAGCGCGCGCCACCGGGCTGCAGCAGCGGCGTTGTCGGCATGCCGTTGAACGAGGCGCCGATCGCGGTGCCGTCGAACGGCCCGCTGTTGTAGAGCGCATTGGTCATGGTGAGACTGCCGGCGCCCGGCTGGTTCTGCACGATGACCGTCGGCTGGCCGGGAATGTGCGTGGTCATATGTCGCGCAAGCAGCCGCGCGTTGATGTCGTAGCCGGAACCCACCCCGACGCCGACCACGAGCCGGATGGTCTTGCCGCGGTAGAACCCGGCGACGTCTTCCTGTTGCGCGGAAACCGGGCCTGCGACGACAAGGATCGAAATTGTGAGCGCTGCGAGGGGGAGCCGCGCAGCATGCGGCGCCAACAAGCCGCACGCCCCCCGCGCGCGCTTAATCGCGTTCCCGCTTTCGAAAACCGTTCTCGATCGTCCCACGAATGACCGGGTAACATTCGCACATAATTTTTTCCAGCTTTTTGCGGTCCAATACCTTGATCACGGCGCGGCGATAATCGATTGCCTTAGCATCCCGCAGCGTTCGCGCCGCCGTCGTCACGCTCGAAGGGGCGCACGCCCATGAACCGGTCCGATCCCCTGGTCCAATCCGTCGCCGTGCAGATCATTGAGCTGGGCAAAAGCGGGCGAGCGCGATCGCGAGCGGCTACTGGCGCAGGTTCTCGAGGTCTTTGGGCAGTCCGCTCGCAAAGCCGGCTGAACGCTTGCGCATGGGAGCGAGCTGCTCTATGCACGCGAACCAGACGGCAAGCGGAAATACGACCCACAGCAGGATGGGCATGCTACGTCTCACGCATTCCTCCCACTGCTCGCATTGTTAACGATTGTGCGCGCCGTTGGTTCCCCGGCGCGCGCCAGGCAAAGCCATCCGCTAGCGGCGTTTGTCCGGTTTGGCAGGCTAGTAACAAATAACGAATTCGTAGCCCGGGTAGAGCGAAGCGAAACCCGGGACAGACCGAGCCACTGGCGGAAACCAGGATTTCGCTTCGCTCAATCCGGGCTACAGCTGAACTTTCTCACGCGGCGGCGCGTTCCTCGTCCGGCGCGAGCGGCAGCTTCACCGCCTGCTTGCGGCGCGCGGAGAGATCGAGCGCCTTGGTCAGCATCAGCCGGTTGTGCGCCTCGGCGGCCGTGGCGGCCTGGGTCGACAGCCCGAGCGCGACGCGGTTGAGCCAGGAGTCGGTTTCCTCGCGCATCGGCCCGCGCAACTCGCCGAGCGCCATGTCGCCGGGCGGATAGCTGCCCATGAAATCGACCAGCCGGCGCTGGTCGGGCGCATAGCCTTCGTTCTGCGGTGCCGATACCGCGAGCACGACGTCGCGATGCGTGTCGTCGATGGTGAGCACGCCCTCGGTGCCGTTGATGCCGACTTCGAGGCTGTAGACTGCGCCCGGCCAGGTCACCGGCAGCGCCCAGGAGATGTTGAGGTGATAGACGCTGCCGTCCGCGAACATGATCATGCCGGCGGTGGCGTCGATGCCCTGATAGGCAGGGCCCAGCACCTTGTCGATCGAGCGCGCGTAGCATTCGACCGGCGTCTTGTGCTCCAGGTACCACATGACGATGTCGAGCGCGTGCGTGCCCGAGATCACCATGGGCGAGATCGTCTTTGGATCGTCGGTGCGCTTGTAATTGTCGATCGCGACCAGCCGGTTCATGAAGGCGCGCGAGGTCACCATCGTCACGTCGCCGAGCGCGCCGCTACGCACCTTCTCCTTGGCGCCGAGCCATTTGCGGCGAAAGCGCTGGGTGTAGCCGACCACCGCGTCGAGTTTGGCATCGCTGATCGCCTTGAGCACACGTGCGGACTCGGCGAGATCGGTGGCGAGCGGCTTTTCGATGAGCATCGGCACGCCGCGCTCCACCGCCGCCATGATCGGATCGACGTGGAGATGCTCGTCGGTGGCGATGATGGCGCAAGTGACCTCGGATCGGCGCAACAGCTCGCGATGATCTTGCGTCACGAAATCCGCACCGATTTTTTCCGCGACGTAAAGCCCGCGGTTGTGGTTCTTCTCGGCGATGCCGATCCATTCGACCGCGGGATGGCGCGCCGCCACCTCGCCGCGAAACAGTCCCACTCGCCCCGCTCCGACGATGGCCAGACCGAGGCGTCTGGCTTCGCGCCTCATCGCTTGGCTCCCGCCATTTCCGCAACCGCCGAAAGCGCCTCGTTCGAGAGCGGCAGGTCGACCGGCGCGTTGCGCTCGGCGGAGAGATCCGCCGCGGTATAGGTTTCCATCACCATGCGCGCGCTTGCGGGCGTCACCATCACCGGCCGGTCCATCAGGCAGGCTTCGAGGAAGTGGATGGTCTCGGGCCCCATCTGCCCGGCAAAGACATGGTCCACTTGCTCGCCCGGCATCGTCGACATGGGAAAGCGCGTGCCGTCCGCCACGGTGTTGAGCCAAGCGTCGCGGTGGGTGTCGTCGAGGATCAGCGCGCCTTCGGTGCCGGTGATCTCGACCCAGGTCGAGCAGAAGTTCGGATAGCCCCGCGGCAGATTCCAGCCGCCGCCGATCGTGACCAGCATCCCGTTGTCCATCGTGACGATCGACCACATGACGTCGTAGGAGCCGTTGATCGGCTGCATATAACCGTAAGCGCCTTGCGAATAGACGCGCACCGGCTTGGCCGGCTCGAGCAGCCAGAACACGAAGTCGAGGTCGTGGGTGGACTCCATAACCACCGGCGAGAGACGAACCCGCTTGGCGATCTTGGCGCCGAGACCGCGGCTCAGGTGCCGGCTCACCATCACCGAGACGACTTTGCCCAGGGTGCCGTCGGTGATTTTTTTCTTGGCATAGGCGAATTTCGGATTGAAGCGCTGCGAATAGCCGATGGTGAATTTCAGCCCGCCCCGCTTGGCGAGCGTGATCAGCTCGTCCGCCTCCCACAACTCCATCGCGATCGGCTTTTCCAGCAGCACATTCTTGCCGGCCTTGAGGCAATCGCGGGTGATCGGATAATGGTTCTGCTCCGGCGTGGTGCAGACGTAGACGACCGAGATATTCGGATTTCTGGTGATATCCTGATAGTCGAGCGTGGCGCTTGCCGGTCTGGTCAGCGTCTTCACCTCGGCGAGGCGGTCCGGGCGGATTTCGCAGATGTGCAATTTGTCGACCAGCGCCGAGCGCGCGAGCGTCTCGGCGCGGATGCCGCCGCACCAGCCCGTCCCGATCACCGCGACTTCTGTTTGCTTCACCGCTTCCTCTCAGTGTCATGCCCGCGCAAGCGGGCATCCAGTAATCACTGAGTATCCGATGTCGTACGGTCGCGCCACCCCCGGCCTCATGCTGAGGAGGCGCCTTAAGCGCGTTTACGCGCGTCTTCGACGGCGCTATGGCGCCGTCTCGAAGCATGAGGCCGCCCTCATCCTTCGAGACGCTCGCTCCTCAGGATGAGGGCGGAGCAGTCTTTCTCGCAGGCCTCTTGCTCGGATAATACCTACGGTGGACTTAGCGCAGGTTGCATCACCCCAAACACGTCAGCTGCGAACTGCGGGTAGGTTTCGGCGAGCTGCGGTGCGATGTCTGAGCGCAGGAGGCACAGCGTCTCGGCAGAAGGGGCGGGGGTCATCGGCACGTCTTTCGGCTGCTCGAATGCAAAGCCGGTATGCTCGATGACCTCATCGATGCTGTGTCCGGGATGGACGCTCACCAGGCGAAACCGGCGCCGCGGCCGATCGAAGGAGAACAAGCAGCGCGGCGTGACGAGCGCGATCGGCCCGCCCGGACGATATACGTTGGCCGCGCTCGTTCCCGGCGCGGTGACGAAATCGACCTTGTCGACCAGTGTGCGGCGCGTGTGCTCGAGGCGGAACAGGATCACGTTCGGCACCACGTGATAGAGATAGGCCGACCCGAACGAGCCGGGAAACCGCACCTTCGGCCGCCGGTAGTCGCCGATGGCGACGAGGTTAATGTTGCCTTCACCGTCGATCTGTCCGCCCGAGAGGAAGAACACGTCGATGCGGCCCTGACCGGCGCAGTCGAACAGCTCGCGTCCGCCGTCGGTGAAGAACGATTGGCGCCGGCTGCCGAGCAGCGAGACGCGCGGCCTTCCGTTGCCGCGCGCGCGCGAGCAGCGCGGCCGCTGCCGGGATCGGCGAGGCGGCGCCGACCGCGACGTGGCGCGTATTGCCGATCAGTCCGGCGATGACATCGGCGAGGAGTTCTTCGGTGCGGAAGGGCGTTAGGGTCTCATTCACGGCAGACGCCTTGCGCCCTCACGCTGAGGGGCCGCGCAAAGCGCGGCAGCCTCGAAGCATGAGGCCGCCCTCATCCTTCGAGACGCGTCGTTGCGCGACGCTCCTCAGGATGAGGGCGGATAGCCGCGCGCCGGGCATGGACGTGGCGGTCGAGATAGTCGGCAAAGCCCGCCTCGGTCGCAGCGAGGCGCGCGTATTCGGAAAGATGCGCGGCGTCGGGCGGATAATCGTCCGCCAATGCGAGCGGCCAGGCGCCTTTCGGCGCAACCGCGATCGTCTTAATGTAAAAGCCCCCCAGCGCGCCGGCCACGAGCACCGGATCGTCGAAAAAATTTCTCTCGTGAATCTTTTCCACGGTGACCACGGTTTTGGTGGCTGCATGCGCCATCTGGGCAAGCTCGCGGTCGCCCCCGATCCAGACATTGCCGTCGCGGTCCGCCATCGGCGCATGAAACAGGGCAACGTCGGGCTTGATCGCGGGGAGCAGCACGATGGGATCGTCATCTCCGAACGGATTATCGATGACCTTCCAGTCCGGCCGATGCGCGAGAAGGTCGGAGCCGATCAGGCCGCGCAGCGGCATGAACGGCGCGCCTTTTTCCGCGGCTTGGATGCCGGCATGCAGGGCCGGGCAGGTCGCGTCCTTGACACGAACCGTGCCGGCTAGAACCGCCGCGGTGAAGCGCGGCGCCGGCCCGAACTCACCGAGGCTCACGGCCGAGGTCTCGATGCTTTCCACGCAGCCCGCGCCGATCAGCAGATCTGCCTGCAAGCTCGAAGTCGGAAGCGCAATCAGGTTGAGTCGCCTGATGCCGCGGCGGATCAGCGCGCGCGTCGCCTCCATGGCGACGCCGGAGATATCGCGCGGCACTGCGAGCACGCAGCCGTCGCTGATCGGCGACAGCGCTTCCTCGATTGTGCGAACGATCATCGGGTCGGCCTCATGCTGAGGAGCCGTGCGCAGCACGGCGTCTCGAAGCATGGGGCCGCCCTCATCCTTCGAGACAGCCGCTTCGCGGCCTCCTCAAGATGAGGGCGGAACACTACGACAGCGCCTGCTTCACCCGATCCGGCGAGAACGGCACGCGGCGGATGCGCACGCCCGTGGCATCGAAGATCGCGTTGGCGATCGCCGCCGCCACCGGTCGGATCGAGGGCTCGCCGGCGCCGGATGGCGCGATCTCCGGATGATCGATCAGCACGATGTCGATCGTCTCCGGCGTCTCGGTGATGTCGAGGATCGGATAGCTCATCCAGTCGACGCTGGTCACGTTCTTCGCGTCGAACTTGACCTCTTCCCAGAGCGTGCGGCTCACGCCCTGCACGATGTTGCCCTCGATCGTGTGGCGCAGCCCATCCGGATTGATGATCTGCCCGCAATCGTGGGCGACGGTAAATTTGCGCGCCCAGATCTTGCCGCTCGCGCGGTCGATGTCGACCTCGGCCACCACGGCGACGCGCGTGCCGTTGCGCTGCGCGTAAGCCATGCCGCGGCCGCTCACCTTATTGCCGGTCTGGTCGCGGCGCGGCGACGGCCGCGACTGCCAGCCCGCCTTCTCGGCGGCGGCCTTGATCACCGCGATGTCGCGCGGTTCCTTGATGTGGCGGAGGCGGAACTCGATCGGATCGAGATTGAGCGCCGCCGCCAGCTCATCGATGAACGATTCGCTGGCAAAGTGGATCTGCGGACCCACGGGATCGCGCAGATGCGCGCTGCGCAGCGGCGAGGCGCGGTCGAGCAGGGGCGCGATGGTTTCCCAGGCGAGCCGCTTGTTGTTGAAGTGATAACTCTCCGCCGGCCAGCCGAATCCGTCGCCGGATTTGAGCTCGACGCCGCGCACTTGCCCCGCGAGCGTGTCCCACGGCGCGCCGCCATTGGTGTTCACGTCGATGCGGGAGAAGCCCTTGCTGACGAACTCATAGGCGCCGACATTGCCTCGGATGTCGATGGCGGCGCGCGCCCGGTGGATCGAGGCCGGGCCCTTCGGGTCCCAGCCGGTCGCCTGAGCGCGGGTGTATTGCACGCGCACCGGCTTGCCCACCGCCTTGGCGAGCACCGCGGCGTCCATGGCGCCGTCATCCGCGTCGCTGCGGCCGTAGGAGCCCGGACCCACCACCCAGATCACGTGCACGTTCTCGGCCGGAATGCCGAGCGTGCCGGCGATTCCGTTCCGCACGAAGTGCGGCTTCTGCGATCCGGTCCAGCAGGTAACCTTGCCGTCCTTGATCTCGACCACGGCACAGGCCGGCCCCATGCAGGCATGGGACTGGAACGGCCATTCGTATTCCGCCTCGATCACGCGAGCAGGGGTGGCGAACGCTTCGTTGACATTCCCGGTCTCGTTCTTGTCAACCTCGCGCTTGCGCACCGGCGCGCGGCGGATGTGATCGTAGAGCGCGTTCTGGTCGGGAAACGGCGGGGCGACCTCGGACCACTGCACTTGAAGCTTCTCGGCCGCCTTGCTCGCATCCCATTCCTTGTCGGCGACCACGCCAAGAAAGCCTTTGTCCCAGACCACCTTGGCGCCGGGGATATCCTTGATCGAGCTTTCGTCGACTTTGGTCGGCACTGCGCCGGCGATCGCGGGGCGGATCACCCGGCCGTGCACCATGCCGGGCACCTTCACGTCGGTGCAGAAATCCTCTTGCGCGTAGGCTTTGGGCGCGATGTCCTCGCGCGCGATCGGCTTGCCGACGATCTTGTAGTCTTTGGCGTCTTTCGGCTTGGCCTTGCCCGGCGCGTAGAGCAGGTTGCCGATCTGCTTGTTCCATTCGAGTTGAACGTTGAAGTAGCGCCCGCCGATCAGCTCGGCGTAGCTCGCCTTCTTGGTCGCGTCGTTTTTCGCGTGCACGATGCCATCGGTGACGGTGAGCTGATCGGCTGGGAGGCTGAGCTTCTCAGCTGCCATCTCGACGAGCACGCGGCGCGCTTCCGCCGCCGCGGCGCGCATTTGCTTGCCGCCCATCTGGACGCCGGTCGAGCCCGAGGCGCCGCCCTGGTTCACGCTAGTGGCGGTGTCGCCCATGATCACGCGCACCGCCTTGAACGGCACGTCGAGCTCGTCCGCCACCATCTGGCCGATGGCGACGAACAAGCCTTGCCCCATGTCCATCTTGCCGAAGAAGGCGGAGACGGTGCCGTCCGCGTTCACCGCGATGTAGGAGGAGAGCTGATCCGGCGTGAGCGGCGGCTTCGCGCCCTGCGCCAGCGCCGCGTTGATGCCGAGCACCGTGTCGAGCGAAATCGGCATGCCGACCGAGACCACCAGCGCGCCGCCGGCCTTGAGGACGGAGCGGCGGGAGAAATCGCGTTCCAACTTGGTCATGATCGCCTCCCTCAGCCCATCATCTCGGCTGCGCGCTTGACCGCGCGCATGATGCCCATATGCGTGCCGCACCGGCATTTGAGCCCGGTCAGCGCGTCCTTGATCTCGGCGTCGCTCGGCTTCTTCTTCTGATTGAGCAGCGCCGCCGCGGTCATCATCCAGCCGTTGATGCAGTAGCCGCATTGCGGCACCTGCTCCTCGACGTAGGCCTTCTGGATCGGATGCGGCTTGTCCGGGGTGCCGAGCCCGGCCAGGGTGACGACCTTGCTGTTGCCCACTGCGGAGACCGGGGTGACGCACGAGCGCACCGGCTGCCCATCCACATGCACGGTGCACGCGCCGCATTGCGCCAGCCCGCAGCCGAAATGCGGATTGTTCAATCCGAGATCGTTGCGCAGCGCGTAGAGCAACGGCATGTCCGGATCGGCATCGATCGTATGGACCTTGCCGTTCACGTCGAGGTTTATGCGAGCCATCGTGGCATCTCTCCCTTGAATGGCACCCGCTGCGCCGGACGCTGACATCCGCCGCGTGAGACGCTTGGCAGTGAAGGAGCGTTGTCGCGCGCGAGACTATTCCAACGCGCCAAGTTTGCAAACACCCGCATGGACGATGCTGATGTGAATGGAACAAGAAGCCGCGAGGCAATCTCGGTGCGCTCCCTCCCCCCTTGTGGGGGAGGGTTGGGGAGGGGGGTGGTTGTTATGGGGGATGAATTCGCAACTGCGACCCCCACCCCCCAAACCCCACCCCAGCCGGCTGCGGGTTTGCCTGCTTCCGGCAAAATTAAAGTGACCAAACCCCGGCAAGCCGGGGTTTGGTTTTGGAGAGGGGAGCGCACCGAGTCTGCGGCGCGCTCTGGCGCATCAAATTACCAACGAACGTCCTAACTGCGTTTCGGCGCGGGAACCGGAATGCCGGCGATCTTCAGGTTCACGGAACCCAGATGCGTGCGGCTCGTGAAATAAAGCGTCTTCCAGTCGTCGCCGCCGAACGCAATGTTGGTGGTGGCGGGCTGCCCATGCACGATGCGGCCGAGCTTCTTGCCGTGCGGATCGAGGATGTAGATGCCGCCGGCGCCGCCGCAATAGACGTTGCCCGCTGTGTCCACCTTCATGCCGTCGGGCACGCCGGGCTCGCTGCCGCGCAGGTCGGCGAACACGCGGTCGCTCTGCTTGGCGAGCACGCCGCTCGGCATCACCTCGAAGGCACGGATATGGCCACGGCGTGAATCGTTGACGTAGAGCACGCTTTCGTCGGGCGAGAACGCGAGGCCGTTGGGCAGCACGAAATTGTCGACCAGCAGCGTGAAGGTGCCGAGGTCGGGCGTGAGGCGATAGACGCCGGCAAAGGTGAGATCCCATTGCTCCTGCGGCGTCTGCAGGGTCCATGGGTCGGTGAAATAAATCGCGCCGTCAGATTTCACCACCACGTCGTTCGGGCGGTTGAGCCGCCGCCCCTGAAAGCTGTTCGCGACAACGGTGAGACCGCCGTCGAGCTCGCGCCGCGTGACCCGCCGCATGTCGTGCTCGCATGAGAGGAGCCGACCCTGCAGATCGCGCGTGAGGCCGTTCGCGCGGTTAGTCGGCTCCTGGTCGACGGTGACGCCCTTGCCCGGCGTGTATTTCATCCGTCGGCTGTTGTGGATGTCGGTGAACAGGAGATAGCCGCCTTCCTTCCACCAGAGCGGCCCTTCGGCGGGACCGAGCGGGCCGCCGAAGCCCGACGCCAGCTCTTTGATCGGCTCGTTTGCCGCAATGATGTTGTCGAGCTCGGGCGCCAGCTTTTCGATGCGCGGCTGCACCTGAGTTTGGGCTTGCGCCCACGCGCCGCGTCCGCTTGCGGCCAAGCCGGCAACCGCGCCCGCCATTTCCAGCGCGCGCCGCCGGGAAATTCGCTCATGCATGGTAATCCTCCCTCGCAAAGATTGTGTGTCCGTTGCGCGAGGAAAGACTAGCGCAGATCGGGTCCGCTCGTCCCCGCGAAAGCGGGGACCCCGGTCACAAGGCGTTGGCAGGCGACCCTGGATTTCCCGCATAGCGCGTCGAAGACGCGCGTGAACGCGCTTATGCCGCGGGAATGAGCAAACGAGAGGATCAGCGCTTTGCGTCGGGAGCGTCTGCGGCGAGCGCCTGAACCGCCTCGAACAGCGCGCGCACTTCGGCTTCACGAATATTTCGGGTGATGAAAACCAGCCGGCTGCGGTGATCGTCCGATGGCCAGGTCGCGAGCTCGACCGGCGGATGGGCGAGATGTTGCACCGCCTGGATTAGCACCGGCCCGCGGCAGCCGACGACGTTGAGAAAGCCTTTCACCCGCAGCAGATCGGCCCCGCGCAGCGCGATCAGCGTCTCCATGGCGCGCGCGAACGCTTCCCAGGCAACGGGCACGTCGTCGGTCAGCACGAAGCTCACGATGTCGTCGCTGTGCTCCGCTTCGGCGACGAAGCCGGAACGCGCTGCCGTTTTGCTCATTAAAACGGAGTCCGCGCCCGTTTCGGTCAAGTAGTGCGGTTCAAGCTTGCCGTCGATCGCACTGGAAATATCGGCGCGCGGATTGAGCGCGCGCACCCGCGCGGTGAGGCGCTCGACCGTTTGCGCTGCGGCGAGATCGGTTTTCGTGATCACCAGCCGATCGGCAAGGATCACCTGCTTGCGCGCTTCGGGTGCGCGCTCGAGTGTGGCGAGGCCGTTCACCGCATCGATGACCGCCACCACGACCTCGACGTGGAATTCGCCCCCTAGCGCGCGGTCGGTGACGAAGGTCTGCAGGATCGGACCGGGATCGGCGAGGCCGCTGGTTTCGATCACGATGCGCTGGAATTGCGGCACCGTGCCGCGCTCGCGCTCGGCGACGAGGTTGCGCAGCGCGATCTCGAGGTCGGAACGCGTGTTGCAGCACAGGCAGCCGTTGCCGAGCAGCGTCACCTCGTCGGCGGCGCCGCGCACCAGCGCGTCGTCGATGCCGACGCTGCCGAACTCGTTGACGACGACGGCGGTGCCTTTCCCCTCCGGCGTCGCAAGGAAGCGGCGCAGCAGCGTGGTCTTGCCGGCGCCGAGAAATCCGGTGACGACGGTGACCGGAATTCGTGCGCCGCGCGCACGCTTGAGCCGGCGCCCAAACCGACCCGCTTCGCGTGAGGGAAAGAGGTCGAGCAATTTGCCCTTCGCTTAAAAATCCATCTCCAGAATGTACAACCCGCCGACGTGGCGATCGACCGTGTAGACTATCTCGCGCTCGTCGACGAACACGTCGTTGAGCTGGATGGTGCCGGTGGGCGCCATCGGCGGGGCCGGCGGCACGAACACGCCGACCTGCTGCGGCTGATACGGATTGGAGATGTCGTAGGCGCGCAAGCCCCCGTTGAAGAAGGAGCCGAGCACGATCGTGTCGGACTGCCAGGCGGTCGGCCGCGGCACATTCTCGTGGATGTTGTGGGCGCCGAACCGGCCCCGCGCCGCGAACGCTTCGTGATCCGGCATCGGACAGGTCGAGATCGGCACCAGGTTCGCTTCCTCGCGGGCATCGAGCACCCAGATCAGCTTCGGCCAATCCTTGGCGTTGTTCTCGGTCGACTCGTCGGTCACCACCATGAGCCCGCGCTCGAACAGCGGCATGACGGTGTGCATGAAGCCGGTATAGGGCGGCGAATTGGTCCAGTGCGAGATTTGCTTCGGATTGGCCTTGTCGCCGATGTCGAGGACGAACATGCCGCCGTCGATATAGGCGAGGTAGCAGCGGTCGCCGCGCTGCGGATAGACGTTGGTGTTGTGGGCGCGGTGGCCCTTGTCGAGCTGATGGCGCGGCGGCGGCGCCACGTTGTCGCCCTGCCGCGTGCCGGGCATCCACCAGCGCCCGACTTCCACCGGTTTTGACGGATTGCGCACGTCGATGCAGCGATAGAACTGATCGTCGTTGGGATGGGTCGGCGTGAAATCCGGCGCGCCGGCCGCGCAGTGCACGTATTCGCCGTCACAGAACCAGAGCTGGTGCACGCCGCGCGAGGTCGGCCCGGAGCAGTCGAAAAAGGCGATCGATTTCGGCTTCTCTGGCACGGAAATGTCGAACAGCTCCATGCCGGCGGGCTGCAATCCTGTTTTCTGCGTCTGATAGGCCACCGCCATGAGGTTTTCGTAAGTCTCGAGCGAATTGGAGCGCATATGCGCCTGCGGCAGATCGGTCTGCACCACCACCTTGGGCTTGCGCGGATCCGACACGTCGACCGCGGTGAAATTTTTGGGCGCGCTTTCGTGCGCGAGCCAGAGGATGCGGCGCCCGTCGCGCGCGATCTGGATCGACATGCCTTCCCCCATGCCGCCGAAGCCGTCGAGCATGTGGTGGGCGATGAGCTTGAAATTCCAGGTGATCGGTCCGCCGTTGCTCCTCGGTCCGCTCGCCGCGGCGATTTTTTTCTTTGGCCCGGACTTCTTCGCGGCCGCCTTGTGCGCCGGCTTCTTGGTCGCAGCTTTCCTGGCAGTCTTCTTCGCAGCCTTGCGCTTTGCGGCTTTCATTCCACTCTCCATGCCTCGGGCTTTTCAGATCGCGCACGTTTAGCGCGTTTCGCCGCGGCAGGCGAGGGAGCGCAAGACCGATCGGGCGTCACGCCAGATCCACGGCGAACCGCTTGAGATCGGCGAGCGAGCAGTACTCCAGCGCGCCTTCATGCGTTGCACGCAACACGACGCGCGGCGGCTGCCCCGCCTCGAGCGCTTCCTGCCAGCGGGGCGCGCACAGACACCAGCGGTCGCCGGGTTTGAGGCCGGGGAAACCGAATTCAGGCATCGGCGTCGAAAGGTCGTTGCCGCGCAACTTGGAGAACGCAAGGAAATCGGCAGTCATGACCGCGCAGACCGTATGGCTGCCGAAGTCCTCTTCGCCGGTATTGCAGCAGCCGTCGCGAAAGAATCCAGTCATCGGACTCATCGAGCACAGTTCCAACTGCTCGCCGAGCACGTTGCGCGCTGTGCTCCGGCGGCGCCCGCCGCCGTTACCGCTGTCGTCTCTGAGCATTGCCGCCTCCGCCGGGATTCTAGCAGCATATCCCGGGTCAGCGGAGTGATAGACGCTTGGCCTAGCGTTAAAAAGCGCCTTGCCGGAAAATCATTTGACGAGGCCGCAAAATTCATGGGCCGGACCGGATCGTGCCGTCAGTTGCGGCAAGTGCAAGGCTCGACATAGCCGATGGAATAGTCGAGCACCGCCTCGTCACGCCAAAAATAGACAGTGACCTCGATCCGGCCGGGCTTCCAGGTGAACCGCTCGACGAATTCCAGGTCGGGCGCGTTTTCCTTTTCTCGCGTGAACGCCAGGTCGAAGCGGCCCGATGTGCTCGCGCAGCGCGACGCATCGACCGCAAGCGCTGCGGTCCACGTGCGTTGCAGGTTGCGAACCTCGGAGAAGTGGACGTCCTTGAATGTCAAAGCCGGCCGGCACAGTTGCGCGGCAGTGGTTTCCGTTATGCCGGACACAAGGGCGATGGCGGCGCACAGCGGCGCGAAAGATGGTCGATGCACGATGCAGTCCTCTTTCGTGCAAGGGACCCTGGAAATGCCGTGCCGGGCAAACCATCATTTCTCGGCCATGCCAAAAAATTTTTCATGCGTAAGATGCGACCCCGCTGGGTCGGATTGCGTCGGGGCAGCGCGCATGGCTTGCGCGATGCGAAACATGTCGCGTTCGCTGATTTCGAAGAGTCCGAATCGCAGCTGATAGCCCCAATTCCTCGCGCTGGTGAACTCCAGTTTTTCCAGGAGTCCCGAAATCGGTACCTCATCTGCGGTGCACCAATCCACATCGCGACGATAGGCTCGCAGACCATTGGCCATGTCGACCCGATACGGGGGCCTGTCTCTCACAATGCCAATAGCGGTGAAGGCTTGCAGCTTCTGCTTGTCGGGGAATACCTCCGTCGGTGAGTAATAGACGATCCGGTCGCCGGGCTGCAGGCGCCGAAGCGGCGCAGCCCTGCCGTGGCCCAGCTGCATGAACCCGCCACTTCGACCGGTGCGGACGTGGTCGGCCGAAGCGACGCCAACCCAATTCCTGCTCATGCGGGTGTTCTACTGCATGAACCAGCCGTGGCTGACCACGATGGACTGGCCGGTGAGCGCATTCGATTGGAACGAGGCGAGAAACAGCGCCGTCTCCGCCACGTCCTCAACGGTGGTGAATTCGCCGTCCACCGTGTCCTTGAGCATCACCTTCTTGATCACGTCCTCCTCGGAAATCCCGAGCTCCTTGGCCTGCTCCGGGATTTGCTTGTCCACGAGCGGCGTGCGCACGAAGCCGGGGCAGATCACGTTGGCGCGCACGCCGTGCGCGGCGCCCTCTTTCGCCACCACCTTGGCCAGGCCAATCAGCCCGTGCTTGGCGGTCACATAGGGCGCCTTGAGGACCGAGGCCTCCTTGGAATGCACCGAGCCCATGTAGATGACGCTGCCGCGCTTCTGCTTGTACATCTGGCGCAGTGCCGCGCGCGTGGTGAGAAACGCGCCGTCGAGATGGATCGCCAGGAGCTGTTTCCATTTGGAAAATTCGAAGTCGACCAGCGCCGCGACGACCTGGATGCCCGCGTTGCTGACGAGCACGTCAAGCGCGCCGAACGTCTCGATCACCTTGGCGGTGCCGGCCTCCACCTGCCGCTCGTCGGTGACGTCCATCGCAACGCCGATGGCGCGCTTTCCTGTTGCGTCGAGCTCGCGCGCGGCGCCCTCCGCCGCCTTCTGATTGAGATCGGCGACGGCGACCTTGGCGCCTTCGCGCGCGAACAGCGTGGCGATTTCCTTGCCGATTCCGCTCGCCGCGCCGGTGACGATGGCGACCTTGTCCTGCAAACGCATGGGCACTCCTGTTTCCAAGTGGGTTGATCGGCTCAAGCCAGGTAGTCGTGCACGACCTTGCCGAGACCCAGCGTGAGGTCGGCGATAATGTGCGTCCCGGAGACGATTTCCAGCACCGGCAATTCCGCGAGCGGCGCAAGCGCATGCGAGAACAGCGTGAGCGCGGCCGGCCCGGTCCAGGCACCTTTGAGATCGACATCGAGCAGATAATATTCGACCAGCTCGCAGACGCGCGCAGTTCCGTCCACGTGCGGTATGATCTTCAGCAGATAATTGGGCGCCAGCAGCGATTCCATGACCGCGGCATGGTCCAGCGCCTTGTGCTTGTAGCCCATGGTGCCGGTGGCGGTGCGCACCGGTCCGTAATCGAGCGTTCCCACCAGCGTGTCGATCTCCGCGCGCAGGGTCGGCTGGGCGAGCTTCTTGGGAAATCCCCACAGCTCGCGCCCGCCGGCGATCGGCGGATGGTCGTCGAGAAACATGCAATGGGAGTAGCCGCCCTTGCGGCCCTTAAACGAGACCGGAATGACCTGTCCGCTCTCGGTGTAGTCGCCGAAGCCGGTCGAGTCCGGCATGCGGATGAATTCGAACTTCACCAGCGGTTGATCGACCTCGAGCGGCTCCGGCACCAGCTCCCGCAGCTTCTGCGGATCGGTGCGATAAGTGATGATGAGAAATTCGCGATTGTAGAAGCGGTACGGGCCGATCGGGTAGGCGGGATTGGTGAACGGCATCGCGAAAGCCCGACGCCGCACGTCACTTTCCTTCATTACGCAAGCTCCTCTGGTGGTGATCGGCGCGGGAGGTGAAACTAAGCACGATCGCCTTGCCCGAAGTCGAACGTGCGCACGCCTTCCAGCCGGTCGGGAAGCTCGAGCACCTCGGGATTGGCAAGGGTGCGCATGGCGTTGTCATAGCCGCTCTGCCAGTGCTCTTCCATGGTGCGGCGGGAGAATTCGAAATCCTTGGCGATCCCTTCGTATTTGCGGGCGCGGTAGATCAGGTGCACGATGTTGCAGACCTTGTCGTCGGCGTCCGGCGCCAGAAGCTTCACCTCCTCGCTGTTGCGCAACTCGTCCGGCATGCGTTTGAGCAGATTGGCAAAGGCAATCCGCCGCTTCTGCACGTATTTGTACTCGTCCGTGGCGGCGCGTGTGCGGCTTGAATAGACGATTTCCTTGTGGCGCACTTCGACCTCGGTCATGTCGCGCGGCGGCTCGCCGCGCGCATTCCACAAATCGACCTGAAACGCGAGCGTGTCGAGCCGCGGTTTGTTTTCCAGCACCCATAGCAGCGGTGTGTTGGAAACGAGGCCGCCGTCCCAATAATATTCGCCGTCGATTTCGGTCGCGGGAAAGCCGGGCGGCAGCGAGCCGCTGGCCATGACATGCTCCGGCCGAATGCGGTGCGTGGTGGAATCGAAATAGATGAAATTTCCGGTCCGCACGTTCACCGCGCCGATGCTGAACCGCATCGACCCGCCATTGAGCAGATCGAAATCGACGAGGCGCTCGAGCGTGGGCTTGAGCGCGCTCGTATCATAGTAGCTCGCCTTGTCGGCGCTGCCGGGCGGCCACAAGGTCGGCGGCGGCAGGCGCGGCGAAAAGAAATGCGGCGCGCCGAACAGTAGGATGTTCCAGGCGCGCGCCTGATTGACCAGCGTGTGGGTTAACTCGCTGCGCAGCTCGATGGATTTGAAATAGGGAAAGCCGAGAGGCGACCTGCCTACGGTCTCCCAGAATTCGCGCAACCGTTCGACCCGGCGCTCCGGCGGATTGCCGGCAATCAGCGCCGCATTGATCGCGCCGATGGAAATTCCCGCCACCCAGTCCGGATGCAGATCGTGCTCGGCGAGCGCCTGGTAGACGCCGGCCTGATAGGAGCCGAGCGCCCCACCGCCCTGCAGCAGCAAGGCGATGCGCTCGAACGGGGTGCGCCGGGTGCGGCGCAATTCGGTTTGGCCTGGGGCGCTCGCCGCCATACGGGCAATTGAATCGGTCTGCGACACGGTGGGGCGACCTCGCTGTTAACGGGCATTTCGCCCCGGCGTTTGTTGCGGTAGCCAATTTTCGCGCTTGGCGAAAGCCGTATGTGCGTTCAGGCGTGAGCGAAAGCGTGATCCGCCGTACCGCAAGCATCGCCCTTGGTTTCATCTCCTTGTCAACAACGCGGTCTAGCGTGCCCGGCTCGATAACCGGCAAGAGGAAGATCACCATGTGGCCAACGCGATCATTGCTTCGTGCGGCGTTAAGCGCGTCTGTGCTCTCGACCGTGGCGGCCTTGCCTGGCGCGTTGGCGGTGCTGGGAGAATGTTCGGTCGCAATCGCGGGCGGCAATGTCCTCCAGGAGCTCAAGCCGGTCACGGATGAGATGCTGCAAAAGCCGGATCCGAAGGACTGGCTGATGCGGCGAGGCAATTACGGGGCGTGGGGTTATAGCGCGCTCGACCAAATCCGCGCCGGTAACGTCGCTGCTCTGAAACTGGCCTGGGCGTGGAATATGGAGCCGGGATACCAGGAAGAGGCGCCGCTCGTGCATGACGGCATCATCTTTCTCGGAAATCCACACAATGTCGTTCAGGCCTTGGATGGCCGCACCGGCGATCTGCTTTGGCAGTATCGGCGCGAGCTCCCTAAAATTGAAGGCGGCTATCATAACGACCTCTTCGATCGGGCGCGGGGCACGATCGCGCTTTACGCAGACAAAGTTTTCCTGACAACCGCGGACGCGCATGTTTTGGCGCTCGACGCGCGGACGGGCAAAGTCGCCTGGGACACCACGGTCGCCGATTATCGCAAAGGCTACACGTTCACGAGCGGTCCCATGGTGGCCAAAGGGAAGGTGATCGCCGGCATTTCCGGCTGCACCAACCCCGATACGAGCGGCGGATGCTTCATTGTCGCCCTGGATGCGAACACCGGAACGCAGCTGTGGCGAACTAGCACAATTGCCCAACCGGGTTTACCCGGCGATGAGAGTTGGAATGGATTGCCCCTCGAGAAGAGAAATGGCGGTTCGGTTTGGACTACAGGTAGCTACGACCCTTCCCTTAACTTGCTGTTCTGGGGCACCGGAGGCCCCATTCCCCATACCGAGCTTGTGCGGGGGACCAGGGATGGGGCGGTTTTGTATACCGACTCAACGCTGGCTCTTGATGCCGATACTGGGAAGATCGTCTGGCACCGCCAGTTTCTGCCCCGCGACAATTGGAATCTCGATCATGTCTTCGAGCAGATCCTCGTAGATATTAATGTGCAGGGTCGCCTGCGGCAGGCGCTGCTGGCGATTGGAAAACCAGGCATCATTTGGGCTCTCGACCGGCGCACAGGTGAATTCTTGTGGGCGCGCGAAACGACCCACCAGACCGTGTTCAAGAGCATCGATCCGGAAACCGGAAGGGTCACCATCAACGAGAGCCTGATTCCCAAACAGCTGGAACAAAGCCATTTGGTATGTCCGTCATTTTATGGCGGCAAGTTATGGATGGCGGCAGCGTACAATCCGCCGTCAAAGACGCTATTCCTGCCCTTGAACAACCTGTGCATGGACTACAAGGCGGTCGAGCAACAGCCGCTGGTCGGCGAAGACTATGGGCGCAGCCGCATGGAATTTCGTCACGCACCTGGTAACAACGGGAACGTAGGGCGCGTCGATGCCGTCAACCTTGAAAGCAAAGAGACGCTATGGACGCAACAGCGGCGTCCCTACTGGTCCAGTTCGCTGCTGATCACTGCCGGAGGAATTGTTTTCGGCGGTGATACGAACCGTCGCATTGCTGGACTCGATGCCGGCAGCGGAAAAGTGCTCTGGGAGCTACCTTTGAACAGTCAGCCCGGCGGTTTTCCGATGACATACATGGCGGGGGGAAAACAGTACGTCGCAATTCCAACCGGCTTGAGCCTGATCGGCAACCGAGTGGTACGGAGCCTCACGCCCGAAATTGCCGTCCCGAGCCGTGGGTCGACGCTATTGGTGTTTGCGTTGCCTGATGCGGATCCCCGTTAGCTAAAGCGTTGCCGGGCCGGCTTCGCCCGGCATCCTCGGCACCGGATTTGCAGCCCGAGCGCTCAGCTACTGCACCGCCACACCGGCGCGGCGCACCACGTCGGCCCATTTCGCGATCTCGGCTTTGACGAACGGCTCGATCTCGCCGAGCCGCGTCGTGGCGGGCTCGCCCGCTTGCTCGGTGATGCGATCGCGCACCGCAGGCACCGCGAGCGCCTTCCTGATTTCGCCGTGCAGCAGTTCGACGATCGGCCGCGGCGTTTGCCGCGGCGCCCAGAGCCCGAACCAGGTGTGATACTCATAGCCGGGCACGCCCGCCTCCGCGACCGTCGGCAATTCGGTCACGACCGGCGAGCGCTGCGCGGTGGTGACCGCGAGCGCGCGCACGCTGCCGCCCTTCACCTGCGGCAACGCCGCGGAAATGTTGTCGAAGAACACCGACACGCGTCCCGATATCACGTCGGCGTAGGCGGGTTGCGCACCGCGATAGGGCACATGGGTAAAATTCGTGCCGGTCATCAACTTGAACAGCTCCATGGACAGGTGCTGTCCGGTGCCGTTACCGGCCGAGGCGTAATCGATCTGCCCGGGCTTTGCTTTGCCGAGCGCGATCAGCTCGCCGATCGACTTCGCCGGGAAGTCCTTGTTCACCACGACCAGGAACGGATAATTCGCGAGCATCGCCACCGGCGCAAAGTCGCGGATCGGGTCGTAGGGAAGCTTGCTGAACAGGCTCGGGTTGACCGCCATGTTGGCGTTGAGTCCGGCGAGCAAGGTGTAGCCATCCGGCTCTGCGCGTGCCGCCGCGGCGGTGCCGGCCAGCGGTCCTGTGCGGTTTTCGATGACGAACCCCTGGCCGAGCTGCTTTGCCAGCTGATCCCCGACGATGCGGGCGAGGATGTCCGTTCCGCCCCACGCGCAGCCAATACCTTTATTTGTCAGAGAGTTGAGGAAAGGCGCCCGTCTCAGTCCACAAGTTTATCTACAAACGCCTTGCAAAATTCGCCGCCCGAACCGTGCTCAGCCGGCAGGGCCTGGGAAATCCGTTGGGTCCGGCGCGCTCCAAAGTGGGCATTTCGGGGGACTGCAGGCGCAGTCGCCGAGTCCATGTCCACCAGCGATCGGGCGCAGCAAATCGCACCCCGCGATCATATGCGATGCACATGACGAGCCGAGCCGCTCACGCTTTGGTCACGTTGTGCACATCAAAGCGCACCTCGTTGCGATCCAAGCGTCGCGACGGTGGCGTTTCGGTCAAACGCCGCAGTCCCGTTCACGGTCGCGCGCGCCAGGTCGATGGGTCGCAGTGCGATGAAGATCGGGGGACCTCACGCTAGTCCCGTCCCGGAAAAATTTCTGAGCGTTCACTGCTGGGTCGCCAGGCATTTTTAATCGAGCGGGAGCGCGGTCGTCGCATCCTGCTGAGAAATAGGGGTTATTGGTCACGCGCCCAGCATAGTTTGCACCCAAAATGCCGAAGCGTGATCAATTTCCGGCGCCTCATCTCATTTCCCTCCGGCCCCGGCGGTTAACCTCGTCCAGGTAGGCGTCAGTCAGGCCCCTGGTCTCACGCTCCAGGCCTTCCAGACGGTGCTTGAGTAGATCATCGATGGTGACGATGCCGGCGAGCTGGCCGCCGCGCAGGACGGGCATGTGGCGCATGCGATTGCGCGTCATCAGCTGGATCGCG
>Ga0306921_10000600_pt1 | contig 32700 bp, 34 predicted proteins | sample sta12Cox44000080_FD_203760 | JGI IMG/M metagenome (GOLD analysis project Ga0306921, IMG submission 203760) | Lab enrichment of tropical soil microbial communities from Luquillo Experimental Forest, Puerto Rico - statoxic.12C.oxic.44.000.080 (v2)... | ecosystem: Environmental > Terrestrial >... | reverse complement strand
CACGTTCACGTTAACACTGACTTTTTCGCTGGCCTGCACGCCGACGTACTGAACTTTTCCGCCTTTGCTGACCACTCGGCCGCCTTCATTTATCGCGAAGCCGGCAGCGATCTTGTCCCAGTGCTTATCGACTGCAAACTGCATGCCCTGCTCGCCGCCGTTTTCTTCGTCGCCTTCGGCAAGCAAAATCACGTCGCGGCTCAGCCGTGCGCCCGAGCGTTTCAGCGCGATGAAAACGGCCAGATTCGCCGCCAGCATACCTTTATCGTCGAGCGCGCCGCGGCCGTAGACATAACCGTCCTGCATCGCGCCGCCAAACGCATCGAACTTCCATTTCGTTTTATCCACCCCCACGACATCGAGATGGGCCATCAGGAGCAGCGCACGCGAAGAGTCCGGCAGCGCGTTTGCCTGCAGACGTGCGACCAGAATTCCGCGCCCGGGCGCGCTCTCGTAAATCTCGGGGTGGACTCCCTCGCGTTCGAGTATTCCGGCGACATATTTTGCTGCTGCGATTTCGTTGCCGGGAGGATTGGTTGTATTGATGCGTATCAGGTTCTGAAGCCAGCCCAGGGCATCACTCGAAATTGCCGACAAGTCAGCTGGTTTCGCGGCGGTTGCCGGGGAATTGGAAGGCGGACCGAGTGGCGGACCGACTTGCGCGCGCAGGGACGACCAGGCCAAAAGAACGAGCAGAGCAACCGGCAGCAGAATCCGCGCAATCGTGCGCACCATATGTCAGCCCTCCGTCAGAGACGAAAACGAATCGCCCGGCAGATTCATTCGATATTATCATGTGCCTGGAAGGCTTCCGGGTCGTCCCGGCGAGCCGTTTTCTGGATTGCAACGAACCATCCATGAGCGGCTGCCCCGGCATCCAAATTTAGCGGGGGAAATATGCAATCGAAATCACTGTCTGCAATCGCTGGGATGGCAATTCTGGTCGCATTGTTGGCCGCCGCGCCGGCCAGCCGGAGCACATATGCGCGGCAGGAAGGGCCGCAGCCGCCAGTGCAACAACAACCGGAACCTGCAAAACCCCCCTCCACGGCGCCGGGTGAACAGGGTCCCCAAAAGCAGCCGCCACCTCCCCAGGTTTCTATTTCCGTGCAATCGAATTTGGTGAACGTGGACGCAGTTGTCACGGACCAAGACGGCAATCTGGTGACTGGGCTTAAGCGGGAAAACTTCCGTATTCTTGATGAGGGCCAACCGCAGCAAGTAACGAATTTCTCCCCTTCCGATGCTCCCATCACGCTCGTAATCCTGCTCGAGTACAGTGGCACCTATTACGGCTACTTCGGATCCAAAGGCGCCTATTGGGCTGACATTTTTCTGAACGATCTAAAACCTCAGGACTGGGTCGCGCTCAAAACATTCGATCTGCAGATCCATTTAAACGAGGACTTCACTCAGGACAAACGCGCTATTGACCAGTCGTTGCGCACGCTGGGTTTCCCCACCTTTCACGAGGCCGTCCTATTCGATGCCGTGATGGAAACCATCGATCAGCTCCGCGACATAAAAGGTAAGAAATCGATTCTGATTCTGGCAACCGGATACGATACCTTCAGCAAACACAATCTTGATCAGATTTTAAATCGACTAAAGGAAACCGACGTTACCATCTTCTCGGTCGGTACGGCGGAGGAAATCGACCTCTATTCGCGCAGCGGTGGCGGCATCAATTACCTGCAGGCAAAAAATCAGCTGACTAGCTTTTCGCGTTTGACCGGAGGCTATGCTTTTTTTCCGCGTTTCGACGGCGAAACGCCCGAGATTTTCAACACGGTTGCACAATACCTCCGCAGCCAATATACATTGGGATTCTTCCCCACCACTGCGCAGGATGGACGCTATCACAAGCTCACCGTTGAGGTAGTCGACGACCAGGGAAATCCCCTGCAACTCACAAACAAGAAAGGCAAGATGAAAAAGGCCGTGGTAACCGCGCGGGAAGGATACGTGGCGCCGCGGCCTGTACCGGGCTACTAGCTAGCGCTTCATGCGGCCCTGCGCGAATTCCGTGAGGATCACCTGGGATAAGCGCACCGCATCGTGCCGCACCACTCCGTCCTGTTGCAGAAAATCGCCGGTCACATAGCGGATCCCCATCCGAGCCAGCCCTTCCGGAGAAGGGTCGACCGGCTCGGCGCCCTGTGCGCGGTATCGGCGCAACACCTGGGGCGATACAGCGCTTCGGTTCACAATGGCCAAATCGAACAGAGGCCGTCGCGTGTGTTCGTAAATGGCGCGAACGTGATCGACCACCGAGTAGCGCTCTGTCTCCCCGGGCTGGGTCATGAGGTTCGCAATGTAGACGCGCGTCGCTTTGGAATGAGCAATTACCTCGGCAACTTCTTCGACCAGAAGATTGGGCAGCAGACTCGTGTATAGCGAACCAGGCCCGATCAGGATCAGATCCGCGTCTTGCAAGGCGTTGAGCACCTCAGGCAACGGACGCACCCGGCGCGGCACCAAGCGCAACTGGGTGATTCTTTTTCGCGAGCGTGAAATGTTGGTCTCGCCCGCTACGATAGTGCCATCCTCGAGCAGGGCCTCCAGAGTGACGTTCTCGGCCGTGGAGGGAAAGATGCGGCCCTGGATGGCAAGCACCTCTGCGGAAACCTGCACCGCCTTGGGGAAGTCTCCCATGCTGTTTGTCAGAGCGGTGAGGAAAAGGTTTCCGAAACTATGTCCTCCGAGTCCGCGACCGCGGGGGAACCTATATTGAAATAGTCTCCCCAACAGAGCCTCGTCTTTCGACAGCGCCACCAGGCAATTGCGGATGTCACCCGGTGGCAGCACCTTGTAGTCCCGTCGCAGGCGTCCCGAACTGCCTCCATCGTCGGTGACAGTGACGACCGCGGTCAGTTCCGAGATAGCCGGCTTCGGCGGGCGCTTACCGAGCTCGGGGAGGTGGGCTTTGAGGCCACGCAGCATGGTGGAGAGCCCGGTACCGCCGCCGAGCGCCACCACGCGGACAGAAGGCGGCCGCCGTTCGGTGAGTTTTTTCATTGATAGGAAGGAAGTTAGCCGGCCGAGCTGTCTCGTTCGGGATAAAGCAGCTCGGTAAAGCGCGGATCTTCCTGAAGGAACGCAAAATCTTCGTCGTTGCGGGCATGATAGCGATTTTCCGGGCGCAGTTGGATGGCGATTTTCAGATTCTCCATGGCCGAATCGGCTTCCCCGGTGAGGCAGTCTAGAGCCGCCATCGCGTAGACCACGTGATCCGCTTTTGGTGCGGCCTTGCGAGCGCGGTCCAGGTGTTCGCGCGCTTCATCCCAGCGGCCTAAATTCATCAGCGCAACGCCCTGTGTGTAATGGTCTTCCGCCGATTTGGCTGCCGCGGCGGGAGGTTTTGAAGTCTTTTGCTCGCAAATCCGCAGGTGGACCGTCGCCCTGTCTGCAAGCTCCTTGCTAGGACCTTCGAGGACGCGCTCAAGCACCTGTTGCGCGCGACTGAACTTCTGCTGGTGGAATAGATTAAGCGCTTCTTCGTATAGCTTGAGCTGCTGTTGTTTGGCCTGCGCGTCAGGGTCGAGAGGTATCTGCTTGATAGATAACGACCTATTGGAAAATGACTTATTGGCTTTTGGCGCAGGACCGCCGCTACGAGGCGTGGCGTGTTTCACAGGTTGACTCCGCGGTACGAAGCTCACCATAGCAAAATCGCATTCGAGCGTCAATTGCGGCGGCCGGGGGGAAATTCAAACCGGAGGCGTAGCGAGCATTGGCGCCGATCACGCAGGCGAGCGCGAATGTTGCTCCTCAAATGCGACCTAGCCGGGGAAACGGCTCGCGCTAGTTAACGCCTCTTCCGCTTGCCGGTCTTCTTGGCGCTGGCTTTTTTCGCGCTGACTTTCTTGGCCTTCCTTTTGGACGGCTTGCCCTTGGCCTTCTTCGTCTTTGACCGTGCCTTGGGCCTTGCAGGCTTACGAGCAGGTGCCCGTTTGGCCGGCGCTGGCGCGGCGGGCTCCTCGAGAGATTCGTCCTCTTCCGGTTCTTCTTCGACGACGATCTCTTCCACTTCTACCGTTTCGTGCGGCTGCTCTTCCTCCTGCCCTTCCTCTTCCTCTTCATCGAACTGGGGCAGTTCGTCGCCGTCCTCGTCGTTCATCTTGGAATAGAACATTCGATCCTCCGCTGACTCCGGGGCTTACCGGAAGGCTGAATTGCCTCGCCCGCTTATAAACGGAGTCTCGGACCGTTGTCAAGGCGCAATGGGTCGAAAAAACGATGCGCTTCGCAAAGTCCTGATAATAGGCAGCGTGCCTGCTCAAAACACCCTAGGCGCGAGGAAACTGGGCCGGTTCGGTCAAAGCAGTTAACTTAGCGCTGGATCTTCAGGATGTCTCCTGCCTGCAGGGGTCGATCGGCCAGAAAGTCGTTTGCTTCGCGCAGAGCAGCGACCGTGGTCTGATTTTGGCGGGCAATCGAATAAAGCGTCTCACCTGCCTTGACGTGGTATTCGAGAGCGTTAGGCTCGGAAGCATTGCGGACGCCGTACTTGCCGGTCGTGTTCTGGACCGACTTTGGTCTGGCCGCAGTGCTCTGGGCGGACTCGCCACTGCCCTCATAAATCCGCAGACGAGCTCCACGCGGCGCGCGATCGCCCGAGATTCGATTCCAGCGCTTCAGTTGCGCCACCGTCACATCGAACCGTTCCGCGATGCCGGCGAGCGTATCGCCACGCTGCACGCGATAGCGCACCAGGTGCACAACCGGAGGGGGCGCCGTCGGCACAGTCAGCAGAAAGCCTTCGGGCAAGACTGCGTGCGCTTCTAGGTGATTAGCCGCCTCGATAGCCGGCACTGTGACGCGGTAGTGTCTCGCGATTTCCGCGAGCGTTTCGCCCGCCTCGGTTGAATGTAACCGCCAGCTCGTCCACTTATCCTCTGGCACTTGCTGGATGTTTTCCTCAAACAGCTTCGCTGTCCCCGTTGGCAAATTCAATTGAAAACCGGACAGGCTTGGCGTGACGTTGCGAAGTAGTTGGGGATTGAGCTGATGCAGATCCTCGACATCCGCTTTCACCGCATCGGCTACGAGACGGAGGTCGATCGGGTGATCGAGCTTGATGGCTTCGACTTGCGGCGCTTTGTCCGCCTCGACCTGCACCCCGTAGAGCGAAGGCGCCTTGGCTACCAGCGCCAGCGCTAAGATAATGGGGACATAATTTTGCGTCTGCTTCGGCAGTACCCTGCGCTTCTGCAGTTCCCAGAAGTCGGCGTAGCCAGTGCGCTCGATCGCTTTCGCCACCGTCAGCGGCCCGGAATTATACGCTGCCATTACCAGGTACCAATCGCCGAACATCCCATAGAGATCGCGCATATGCCGCGCCGCGGCTCGCGTCGCCTTTTCCGGATCGCTGCGCTCGTCGACGTAGTAGGTCCGTTCAAGATCGTATTCTTCGCCGCGAAAAGGCATGAACTGCCAGATCCCCCGCGCGCCGGCACGGGAGACCGCGTCGGGCTGAAAGGCGCTTTCCGCTTGCGCAAGGTAGATCAAATCCTGCGGGACGCCCTCCTCTTTGAGCACACGCCGGATCATCGTACTGTAACGCCCCGAGCGATCCAGACCGTGAGTCACAATCGCGCGTCCACGCGCCGTGGTGAAAAAGCTGAGGTACTGCAGCACCGATTCGTTTACCGTCAACGGCAAATCGTGCGGGACGGCCATCAATTCCTGCTCGGCCCGCACGGCCAGGCGAGGATCGCCCGCGGGCAAGGTCAGGTCGGCAATCTCGTCGATCGGCGCAGGCTGCGCAGGCGTCTCGGATTCTTCCTCTGTTTGGGCGATGGCCTCGTCGGAATTCTCAGAGGCGCTCAGGTCTTCGGCCGGAACCGCATCACTAATTTCGTCGAATAGCTTGGCCAGCCGCGGATCGCTGTCCTTCTGGAACCCGCTTTTAAGAATCAAGTCGACCGCGTGGTCAAAATCCGCCTGGGCGGTTTCCGTCCTCCCTGCTTGCGACGCTTGCTTTCCCGCATTGAAGCTGGCCTGGACTTGATCAACCAGAATATCGATGGCGGGGCGAGGATAGTAAGCAGGTTCCGTTTGGACAGTATTCGGTAGTGGAAGCGGCTGGTGTGCGTAGTTGGGCGTCTCGGCAACCACGGGGGCCGGAGTAGGTGCGGGAGGCTGAACCCGAACCTGTTTGGGTGCTGTCTGTTCGCAACCCGCAAAGCAGGTCGCGGCGGCCAACAACAGAGCGGCCGAAGTCGTTGCCCTGGGTTTCATAACACGTCGCCTCGGGACGGCCACGGCTGCTTTGGCTCGTGCCTTCCCTTAGATTCTCTGGCCCTAACAACGGTCGCCCGGCTGCGGTCCGAGCTCAGCGCAAATTTTACGAGCCTGTGAAAGACCGGTCAATGGAACTGGTCGTTCGGCCAGTATCGTAAACACCACAGCGGTACTGCCTCGCTTTCGCCGGTTTCGCCCCTCGAGGAAAGCGCAGGGGCACGCTTATACCACCACTTCGGGACCATTTGCCAGCGATTCGGAAAAGCGGCTCTCCGCCAAATCCTCGATCGTTCCTGCCGATGCGAAACAAGCCAGGGAGATGATCGGCCAACGAGAGAGCCATTGCAAAGTGGGGCGGCGGCGTCCGCCCAGGGGGGACGTTCGATTGAAGCCTCCCTGGTTTTCCGGCCAGCACGAGAGGAAGACAGCGGCAACCATCTCCGGCCACACGGAGAGGCAACTCCTCTCACTCATCCTCATCGACAAGGGCTAGCGCAATATGAGAATGCGCACCCGAAGGACTCGTTAGGCGAGGGCTTGAGAGAGATCTTCGATGAGGTCTTCGGAATCTTCAAGTCCTACCGAGACGCGCACGGTTCCCGGTTCTACGCTGGCCGCCCGCAGCTCGTCGACCGACATCTTGTAATGGGAAGTGAAGATCGGCAGCACGACCAGCGACTCGACTCCGCCGAGGCTCGCGGCCAGCAGAAACACGCGCACACGGTCACAAAAGCGGCGCGCCGCGTTTAAGCCGCCTTTCAGATCAAACGCCATCATGGCCCCAAAGTCGCGCATCTGCTGTGTCGCCAGATGGTGATCGGGATGCGAAGTTAACCCCGGATAGTGCACGCGCGCCACTTTCGGATGTCTAGCCAGATACTTGGCCACCGCGATCGCGGTTTTGCACTGGCGTTCCATCCGCACACCGAGGGTCTTAATACCTCGCACCAGCAGAAACGCCGCCTCCGGATCCATCGAGCCGCCCATCTGAATCACGTTGTCGCGGACTCTCTTGATCAGTGCGGCGCTGCCCGCAGCTGCGCCGGCAATCACGTCGGAGTGTCCTGAAAGATATTTCGACGCGCTATGCAAAGCAATGTGGAAGCCCATCGGGAGCGGCTTTTGCAACACGGGAGTGGCGAACGTATTATCGATCACCGCCACCAGTCCCCATTCCTGCGCGAAGGCAGCCGCCTTTCGCAGGTTAACCAGCCGCAGAGTTGGGTTTGTCGGCGTCTCCACGTAGAGCACCTTGGTCCGCGGGCCAACCAGCGTCTCGACTCCCTTGAGGTCAGCATCCACCAGCCGGACGCCAATCGCGAGCTGCGGAAAAATGTCGCGCAGCAGCTTGTAGCTTCCGCCATACAGCTGTCGAGTGGCGATGATTTCATCGCCGGCGCGCAACAGTGCCAGCAGAGTTGACGAAATCGCTGCCGAACCCGAGGCGGCAACGACGGCGTCCTCGGCGCCCTCCAGCGCAGCGATCTTTGTCTCCGCGATTCTGAGCGTTGGATTGCCGTAGCGCGTGTAGATATACGCGCCGCTCTTGCCTTCCGCCCAACGCTTCATTTCCTCGGTACTTGCAAACGTGAAGTTCGCCGTGCGAGCAATCTCGGTGCCTACGGTTGTGCCGACGCGAAACTTTTCCTCCCCCGCGTGAATGGCAAGAGTCGCATCACCCTGGCGCTTTGTCTTCGCTCGTGTGTTCATGGCTGTGTGAGATTGGCGCATCGGGTGGCAAAACTGCAAGCGCCAATTTGGTTTATAGTGAGCCGGTGAGTTTCCATCTGGCCCTGGATTATCTTGCTGCTGGGTTTTATCTGGAAATGAAACACGGAAGTACTACTCGCCGCCTTCGAGATGCAGCGTGGCCATACGGGATTCTTCCTTCCCCAACGCCGTTGAGCGCCTGCTGCGACGGGCGATCTTTCGCTTTCTATTCACGATTCCCGCCCTGGCTCATAGTCGAAACGTGAAGCCAATCGGTTCTATCTATGCCAAGATGGCGGCAAGCGAACGTCCCCGCCCGAAGCCTCTGACGGAAAGTCTGAAGGGAGCAGTCGATGAAAAGGGCTGATGTAGTGGTAAGAGTGATTCTCTTTAGCACGATACTGGGCCTGGCGGGATGCGCGACGGGACCGTGCGTTGGGTATGGGTGCCCGGCCTTCGCACAAGCGGCGCAAGCGCCCCAGCCCACAGGCGCGGGCTCGCACAGAGCGAGCACATCGAAGCAAAACGCGCAGGCGGCCAACCGGGCGGCCATCCCGCTTCGGGCCGACGACGCGGGCCAATAGCCTGCTGAGCTGACAGACGTTGACCCGTCGAGCGCCCTAGGCCGTAGCCGCTTCTCCTTCTTCCACGTGATGCGGCTTGTGCGCCGCGATCACTTTGTCGGCAAGGTCCTGAGGGACGAAATCGTAGTGCGAGAATTCCATCGAGTAGCTGCCGCGGCCTTGGGTCATGGATGTCAGCTCGTTTGCGTAGCTCAGCATTTCTGATAGCGGCATGAGTGCTTTGATCACAACGCTTCCCGCGCGGGTTTCGCTTCCGCTGATTTTGCCGCGGTGTCCGCTGAGATGGCCCATCAAATCACCCGAGTACTGATCGGGCGCGTAGACTTCTACTTGCATGATCGGCTCGAGCAGCGCAGGTCGCGCCTGCTTCATCGCTTCGCGAAAAGCGAGCGAACCCGCGATCTTGAATGCGATATCGGAGGAGTCAACGTCGTGATACTTCCCGTCGTAGAGGCTGACACGAAAATCGACTACGGGGAATCCAGCAAGATAGCCGCGCTCTGCTGATTCGCGAATACCTTTTTCGACCGAGGGGATCCAGTTCTTGGGAATCGCTCCGCCGAAAATATCATCGACGAATTCGATGCCCTTGCCGCGCGCGAGCGGTTCCATTTTGATCCGGCAGAGCCCGAATTGGCCGTGGCCCCCGGTCTGTTTCTTGTGTTTGCCTTCCGCATCTGCTTTGCCGCGGATTGTCTCGCGATAGGGGACCTTCGGCGGCTTCAGCGTCAACTCCACGTGATAGCGTTTGCGGAGTTTGGCGACCACAACTTCGATGTGCTGCTGCCCGGCGCCGCTCAGCAAGAATTCCTTGGTTTGCGGATCACGGCCAAAGCGCAGGGCAAGGTCTTCTTCGAGAATGCGGTGAATGGCAACACTGATGCGGTCTTCATCGGCGCGCGTTTTGGGCTCGATCGCGAACGTAATCGAAGGTTCGGGAATGCGCGCCGGCGGATAGTAGATGGGCGCAATCTTATCGCCAAGCGTTTCGCCGGTGACCGTATCTTTCAGTTTGCTGATTGCCCCGATATCGCCCGCGTGCAATTCCGGAACTTCCGCTCCAGTTTTGCCCTGCATCACCTGGATGTGTTGAAAACGCTCCTGCGAGTTGCGATTGAAGTTCTGCAGCGTGACATCATTTTTCAGCACGCCCGACATCACTTTGAAATAGGTGATGCGGCCAGCGAATGGATCGGCGATCGTCTTGAATGTGAAGACGGACACTGGTTCAGAATCGGCGATCTTGCGCTCGATCGCTTCACCCTTGTGATCGGGACTCTTGTGTCCCATGGCCATTCCCAGAAACGGGGGCGACGGAAATATTTCCGAAATGAAATTCAGAATAGCGTCGCTGCCAATATTGTGGAGGGCAGAACTGAGAAGCACCGGGAAGATCTTCTTGTCGCGGACTTCCTCGTGCAGGCCCCTTTTCAGATCTTCGACCGGCAAGGTGCCCTTCTCGAAGAACTCGTTCATCAGCTCATCTTCACCTTCGGCGACCATCTCGACCAATTTCTCGTGCGCGGCCTTGGCTTCCTCGGCGAGGTCCGCGGGGATCTCTTCGATTTTGGCTTTACCGTCGCCATCCGGTGTGTACAGCAGCGCTTTCATGGTGACGAGATCGATCACGCCTCGGAAATTCTTCTCCCTACTGATGGGCAATTGAACCGGCACCACGCCGCGGCCGAACGCCTGTTCGAGCGAAGAGAGAGCGCGCTCGAAGCTCGCGAGGTCGCGGTCCATCCAGTTCAGGACGAAGGCACGCGGCCGATCGTATTCGGTCGCGTAATCCCATACTTTTTCAGTAACGACCTGCACGCCGGTCGCGGCGTCGACAAGGATAAGGGCCGCATCGGCCCCAATCAGCGAGGCCTTCGTTTCATTGATGAAGGTCGAGTAGCCGGGCGTGTCGAGGAAGTTGATCTTGGTCTTCTCCGCCTGGCCGGGAACTTGCCATTCCGCGTAGGCGAGAGCGGTGCTGATGGAAATTTTTCTGGCAATTTCTTCTTCGTCCCAGTCGGTGACGGTCGAGCCCTCGCTGACCTTGCCGAGCCGGGGCGTCATCCCCGCCGTGTAAAGTAACGACGACACAAGCTGGGTTTTCCCCGTGTCGCCGTGACCGACAATGCCAAGATTACGTATCCAATCCGTTGTGTAGGTTTTCATGGTTCACCTCGCCTGAGGAGACAAAGTTGGGAACTCGAATGGCACGAACATGCCCGGGGCCGACAACGCGGGCTGGGTCAGCTCCGCATAGGCATTTCGTATGGAGAGACCGCGGCCTGCAAAACTCGTGCTGTGTCCTAGGATCGGCATCACGAACCCGCCCCCCTGGCGGTTGCGCGCGATGAACCCTCATCCCTTTGTGCGCGAGGAACGGACCCGGGGCGCGAAAGCGGGGATGCTAGCACACGCCCTGGTGCCTATTCAATTGTGGCATCCAGATTCAAACCGCAAAGAGCTTGGCGATTCGCATGGGTCGGGCTTGGTTGCTCTGTCGATGTGAAACCTGTGGGAAGTGTCGGCAGGAGGGCTTAAACGGGTTGGTCAGCGTGCTACGGCTCTTTGCAGAACCGTCGTCCCCGCAACGCAGCTCCCAACCCGCACAGGAAGCTTACAAAGGCAAGCAGCGGCCTGCAAATGGGCCGAAGAGTCCGATTTTTCGGTACCGGAGTACTAGAGGCTCCCCCTCGACGCCTGCAGTTGTTGCGTCAGGATCCCTCGTCCGATCAATTGATTACCTTTCAAGCGGAGATGAGGTGGGCAAATCCATTAGCGCGGGACAACAACTGACTCGTCTGCTGCGGGGGGTAAGCGCAGCGTCACTTCCGTCGTTCTTCCCTCCCGGATCCAAACGCGCTTGGTCCACTCAGAGAACGTGCCGTTTGCGTAGGCGCGCAAATCATACTGTCCGGTTCTGTGGCGGGTGAACGCGAAATGACCCTGCGCGTCGGTGTGCGTGGCATTCGGGCGGTCGCCCCAGGAGGTTTGCATCGTGACCGTTGCGCCTGCGACGGGCTGGCCGTGCGCGTCGACAACAGTCCCCGCCATCGTCCCAATCGTCACGTGGGCTTCGAGTGCCGCCGAAAGGCCCAGCACTGAAAGGCACAGACATAGAAAGATCGCTCTTTTTCTCATGCGCCCCTGGCCTCCTCTCAGCTTCATTCTAATGACCCTCCCGTCTGCTCAGGCGAGTTTCAAGCGCGTGTTTCCGCACAATCACCTGTCCGCTGGTCCAGTTCGCGAATCTTTCGCGCGTCCATCTGGGTACAGAAAACGGTGGACCTAGCGGCCGAAACTGTGAGACTTCTTCTTTGAATCGCATGCGAGCGAAAAGGAAAACGGAAAGCGAGCCCATCGCAAAATCCCTGGCCAGTAGAGGAAAAGTACAGACAAAACACCCGCCAAAGCATGCGCTGCCTTCCATTCCTGCCGACCAGGCACTCAGTTTCCTCCGTGAAACACGGGGCATCTCCACTTGGACCGCGCGCGACATGGCGAACTCGCTAAGAATCGGCGGGGGGGAAGCGAAGCGGGCCATCGCCGTCCTCGAAATGCAGGGCTACGTCAATCCGTTCAAGTCGGACCAATTCATGACCACTTCGGCGGGCGAGTCCGTTTCCCACTCGCAGGCGCCGCGTTATACACGCGACCGCATCGATCGGGCGCTCGCTGTGCTGCGCAGCCGCATCGCCGAGATCAATCGCGATGACGGCGCGCCTTTTCGAATCACGCAAGCCGTCGCGTTTGGCGATTTTCTGAGTGAGAGGACGCGCTTTCAACCTGTCGAAATCGGCATTCAGCTTCAGCCGCGAAAGCCTGCAGCGATTTCCATAGCCAGAAAGGGCGCTACCAGAGAGCAGTTTCTCAAGCAGTTGCGCGATAAAGCGGCCGTGGTCCAGTTCCGCCGGTACCAAACTTGGATGAGTGCGCGTAGCCACCAAAACTTGCTTCGATAGTTGGACACAAATCAGCAGTGGTGATTCTTATTCGGGAGAACCGATGCCTCGCTACATCTCGCAACACACTTTGGCTTGCATGACGCGCCAGGGAGTCGCTGAACTTTCAAAACGCCTACACCGGCAAGGTGCCGTCTCGGCGCGACGCGTGCTTGTCAACATGCAGGAAGGCAGAATGCTCGTCGAATTCGAAGCACCGGGACGCGAAGAATTGGAAAAGTGGCTAGAAGGCGAGAAATTCCACTACCAGTGGCTGCTCCGCGTCGAGCTCGAATCCAGCTCCGATGGCTCTCTCCAACCAATTTAGGCTTGCAACTCGACGCGGGTAGCGGCCGCATCTTTCTCTGCTCTCCGGACCATCTCCTGTGATCGCGCAAGAGCGGCATGAATATCACACCGGCGATACGAAAGAGCCGGCACGATCGCCCTCCTGATGTAGAACCCGGTGCCGAGTGAGTCGGGTTCACCCGGCCTCCCTGGAAAAACCTACACAGCAAATCGGCCGGCAGCGAGCAGGCCAGTCGGGCGCGGTTGCCCGCAGCCAGAATTCGGGTGTATGCTGCGCCTATGAAGACCTGCTGCCGGAGCCAAGTTGCGTGTTGCGGCGTCCGTTGTACGGGAGCGTGCTCTGGCGCGGGCAGGTGAGGCATCTGAGGTCGATCGAACTCAGGATTCCTTGAACCCACCGCCAGAGGAAAGCTGGTTGGTGGGTTTTTGTTTTACCTGGGAACCTAGCGCGGCAATCGACAGCGATTCGAGGAGGAATCAAATGGCAGACTATGCGCATCCGGAAGTGCTGGTTTCAACCCAATGGGCCGCCGATCACCTGAGCGATCCGAAAGTGCGGCTGGTCGAAGTGGATGTGGACACCTCGGCCTACGATCAGGGCCATATCGCAGGCGCAGTGGGCTGGAACTGGCAATCGCAGCTGCAGGACAATGTCCGACGCGACCTGATCGACAAAGCGACACTCGAAAGGCTGTTGGGGCAGTCGGGAATCTCCAACGACACGACAATCGTGTTTTACGGCGACAACAACAACTGGTTTGCGGCCTATGCCTTCTGGCAATTGAAGTATTACGGGCACCGGGACCTGCGCCTTATGAATGGCGGACGCAAGAAGTGGATCGAGGAGAAGCGTCCGCTGACGACCGACGCGCCCAGGGTTTCGCCGGCGACCTATCACGCAGGGGGTGCGGACGAATCGGTGCGCGCGCGAAAAGAGCAGCTGTTTGCTTTGCTGGAGAAGAGAAGCACGGGACAGCTGGTCGACGTTCGGTCGGTCGACGAATTTACCGGCAAAATCATTGCGCCTCCGGGCATGAACGAAACGGCACAGCGAGCAGGTCACATTCCTGGTGCGGCGAACATTCCGTGGTCGCAGGCGGCCAATGAAGATGGAACATTCAAGTCCGCCGATCAGTTGAAAGCTCTCTATCAGGGCAAGGGCGTGACCGGTCAAGGCGAGACCATCGCCTATTGCCGGATCGGGGAGCGCAGCTCGCATACTTGGTTCGTCTTGAAGTACTTGCTTGGCTATGACCACGTGAAGAACTACGACGGGTCGTGGACCGAGTGGGGCAACCTCATCGGCGCTCCCATCGAGAAGGAGCTAGCCTCCGCGGCACGATAGACTGCTACGGCAGGGAGTTCGGCCAAATCCCTGCCTGGCGGGCCTGGTCGCGAAGTGCGTTAATGCGCTCCTCAATATCCTCGCGGCGCTTTTGAAGCTGGGCCAGTTCGGCCGGCCAGTCGCCGAGAGAAGCGTAGCGTGGACGTTTTGGAGTCTCCAGTAGGCTGGCCGCTCAGTCCGGCCTCCAGTTGCGCGATTTTTCGACGGATCGGCGGAAGCTGGGCCTCAAGCTTGGCGATCTGATCGGAGTATGCCCTTGCGTCCTTGTGAGCGGCGGGATTGCTACGAGCCGCGGCTGCCGGCGCTGCGCTCGCTTTGCCTATCGTTGAAACGGGCGAATCGGCGCGCAGATGTTCGAGATCGGAATTGGTCCAAACCTTCTTCGGGGCCGGCTGCAGCGTGGCTTGAGTCTGCGCCTGCCCGGTCTCGATTGCGGAACCGCCCTGAGCGCAGGCAGAAGAAACGCCGGCTGTCACGGTAGAAAAACACAGCAAAAGAAGCGATCGCGCCCGGCGCATGTAAACTCCCTGTTCAATAGGATCGTGCTTGCTCTATTGAACAGGAAAAGCGGTGGGCAGTTGCGGTCTTGAGGGAACGTTTTTCCCATTCGGCAACTCTGTTCTTTTGCAACACGTTCGGGCTGAGAAAGCTTAGCTCGGTGGTATGCTCGCACGGGCTAAGAGCACAGCTTCCCAACCGGGCCCGCGCAATCAATCTGCATAACCGGCGACACTCAACGGGCCTCGGGCGGCAGATTGTGCAATCGGAGGAACCACAGCTTGTCCCAATATCCGCGTCGAAAAACGATCTTGTCTCCGGAAATTCGGAAAAAGCCGCAGCCGCGCAGCCCCGACCGATCGCGCCACTCGAGAAATCGCCCATTCTCCGTCCTCGAAAATGTGCTCGGGAATGCAGCTCATCTTCGTCAGCGCAAACTCGGAGGGAAACATCTCGCGAATTGCCGCCCGGCCGTGAACGGGGTGTTCCGCCACTTGGTGATTTACCGCATCTTCTGCGTAAAAAGCCGCTAGGGCATCCGCATCCGCGGGGTTAAAAGCGTCTACCCATCGCTCGACGAGTTCACGCGGTGGCATGGCGTCGTTGAGCTATCTCGCCGGTCCCAGGATTTCGTTGGCCGCCCGCAGGTCCACAGGCCGGACGAGCAGCTTTACGCCGCCCATCCACAGGCCGGGCTCTTCGCGGCCTGCGTCGTCGGCTTGAACGATTGAATGCACGCCTTCGGCCTCGAGCGCTCCTTGCGCAATCTCGGCCTCCGCTCTATTGAGAAAATCCCGCACCACTACGAGTTCGTTCTGGCCTTTCATCTTCGCACCTAGGATTCCGAGTTGCCGCGATCCCCTGAGGAAAAAACGCACAGTAACACAATACCCGGTCGCACGCCGCTCAACCATCCGGAACTGCGTGGTGCTGTTCGGCTCAGGTTGCAGTGGAGGCCAGCGTACGGTTCGCGCCGAAGGCCTGCTTGACATTTGGCTGCGATAGATAGACGGCGATCCACACGTCGATGGCCACGAAAATGGCCTGCAGGAACAGGCGAATCACATGGAAATGCAGCATGGCTCGGAGCAGGCCAAACCCGTTGAACACCGCTCCGATGATTACGAGCACGACCGTAAGGATTCGCGCCCACTCCTGCAATTTCCAGAGGCCAATTCCCATGATCAGGTCAACTGCGGCGACCGCCAGAAATACGATTCCGACGAAGGCCCCTCCGATCCCTGCCATCATCCCCATTCCAGGCCGAGCCGCCATGCCCGACAATATCGCTCCGCCTAGAAACATCCCGAAACCGGCGAGCAGCAATAGACCCGCGCCGATAAAGGCCAACAGCGAAATCACGGTGACACCCGTAGGCCGCTGCATGTGTCCTCCTTCGTTCTAGGTCGAATGGACCCGCAATTGAACGCGACGCTACGTCAAGCCGGGCGGAGGGTCAAGCAAAAACCTTAGCAGCCGAAACCAAGTGCCCTCGACAACGGCCGTTTCCGTGTAAGATTTCTGAGCGGCAAACCCGCCGCGTGCCAGATAATTCCTTTGGGGAGGGTCTCGTGATAACACCTATCCGTGTCGCTTTTCTCCTGCCCCTGCTGGCCGCAACTACCTTGCGAGCTGAAATCAAGGAACTCAAGACCGGCGCATTTCAAGTCCAGCAAGAAGTGGTGCTGCCCGCCAGTCCAGAAGCGGTTTACCAGGCGGTGACGGGCGACATCAGCTCCTGGTGGGACCACTCCTTCTCCAAGCATCCGAAAAAACTCTACCTCGAGCCGAAACCCGGCGGCGGTTTTTGGGAAATCATGGATGATGCGGGCGACGGAGTGCTTCACGCTACCGTGATTGATGCCGAGCGCGGCAAGAGGCTCCGTTTCCGAGGTCCGTTGGGGTTATCCGGCCAGGCCGTCGACGTGGTGACCACCTACGAATTTCTGCCCGATCCAGCCGGCACAAAGCTTCGCCTCACTTGCAACGTTTCTGGTCAGATGGAAGAGGGGGAGGACAAAATCGTCGATTCCGTCTGGCACCATTTTCTATTTGAGCGGCTCAAACCCTACATAGAATCCGGGCAGTACAAGAAAAAGGCCCAGTGACGCGGCCTTTCCGCTGCTGCTATTTTCCGTCCTCTGATAGGATGTGGGCCCCAAGTTATCGCAGGCAATGAGATTTGAAACGAGGTCATCGAGCGTTGGCCAAATCGCGCCCGTCAACCAACAAGCAGAAACGGGCGAAAGCTGCCCCTAACAGGAAGCCTCTAACCGTCGGGGGAAAGCTAAAAATAGGGCTCATCGGTTTTGGCACGGTCGGGCGCTCCGTCGCGAAAATTCTCTCCCAGGACAACGCCAGCCCTCTGCTTCTCACCCATGTGTGCAACCGCAATATCGAAGGCAAGAAAATCGAGGGCCTGCCCCCGCACATTCGCTGGACGTCTAACGTCAATGATCTACTCTCCTCCGATATCGACGTCGTCTTGGAACTGGTCGGCGGCCTCGACCCTGCGGGGGACTGGGTCGAGAGAGCGCTGCGCGCAGGCAAATCCGTGGTGACGGCAAACAAGCTGCTGATTTCCGAGCACGGTCCCGAGCTGGCCGATCTCGCGCGAAAAATGGGACGCCGGCTCGAATTCGGTGCCTCCGTCGCGGGCGGCATTCCCGCGATCATTGGTATTCAGGAAGGCCTCGCCGGCGACCGCCTCTGGCGAATCGCGGGAATCCTCAACGGCACCTGCAACTTCATGCTCACGAAAATGGAGCAAAGTGGCTTTACGTTCGAAGCCGCCCTCAAAGAAGCCCAGGATCGCGGCTACGCCGAGGCCGACCCTAGCGCCGACGTGGACGGCACCGATGCGCGGGCTAAACTCGTGATTCTCACGCAGGCGGGCCTGCATCTTCGCGTGCACAGCGAACAGATTCCTTGCCGTTCAATCTCGCTGATTCAAGCTGTCGATTTCATGTACGCCAGCGAATTGAAGTGCGCCATCCGTCAGATTTCTGTGGCCCAAAAAGATACATCAAGCGGAGTGCGCCTGGCCGCCGCTGTGCAGCCCGCGCTCGTGCCGGCCGGCTCGCTCATTGCTCACGCGCAAGGCAATCAGAACATCGTCACGGTAACCGGCCAATACGCGGGACGCATGATTTTTGCCGGTTATGGAGCGGGCGGGGACCCCACGGCGGTGGCGGTGATCTCCGACCTTTACGCGATTGCGCGCAGCGCCGGCGCTCCGCCCGAAGCCCTTCCGGGGGCGGCCGAAGTCCCCGATTCCGTCACCGGAGATTTCACTGTCCCCCACTACCTGCGATTTGTGGTGCGCGACCGTCCCGGCATCGTTGCCGCGCTGGCGACCATCCTCGCAAAGTACGGCATCAGCATCGACGCGCTGCTGCAGAAGCCCGGCTTCCCGCATTCCGCACTTTCCTTCGTCATGACCGTCGAGGCCTGTGACAGCGCCGAGCTCAATCGCGCGCTCTCGGAAATCATGCCGCTCGATTTTCACGTCGAGCCGCCCCTGTGTCTTCCGATCTTCCTCGACTGAGCCGTCAGCCCTCGGACAACCGCCGGCTTATCCTCGAACAGCAGGAGGAATACTTCTCTCACGAACGGTTCTTAGGCGGTCGGTGTTCGGACTCCAGTTTTGAGCAGTGCCACCCGCACCGGATCGGTCCCCTAACTGCTTATAGGAAAGCTTCGGGCAAGCCGATTTCCGGCTGCGTTTTTTGCGATTTCGTCAGCTGTGTTGGTATGGGGGCTCGCTAGGGAGCTATGCCCCAGAACTGTTTGCCGCAAGACGACGCTCGAGCAATGCTGGGTTCGCTGCGCGAGTCAGGCGCCGGGGCTCGATTAGAGGCGAGGGGCTGGGACTGCGCTTCGCTGTTGCGCCGACCAGTGGTCAATCGCCGCGGAGCATCGTGATCAGAAATGCAAGGGCGCGCTCGTCGGCTTCGCGAATCGTTTCATACACAGCGGCGATGTTCTGAGCCGCCTTGTGCAGCTCTTCCCTGCACACTTGCACAAATTCCTCGAGCAGCATGCGCGCAATCATACGGATTCTCTCGCGCGCCCACAACAACATCCCGCACCCGGGTTGTCCAAAAGCTGGCGCATACACCCGACAGGTTAGCACGCGGCCGGGTGGCCGCAGGTACACTCGCAGTACAGATGCGGCACACGAAAAGGTTCAGATCTAGAACTGACCCTATGAAATTATGGAGAAATAAGGGGGTAAAAAGGTCAGCGCTTGACGGCCGCCGATGGCCCATCGTGGTGAGCCGTTTGAAACTGCTTACTCAGCGCTAAACCCTGTTGTTGATAGGACGAGCCGATAGCCTGGCCGTAGAGCTTATCCGGCACGCTGGCCATTTTGTGGTACATCAGCCGCCCCACGACTTGGCCGTCTTCGAGCAGAATAGGCACTTCGTGCGCGCGCACTTCCAAAACTGCCTTGGTGCCTCTAATCTCGCCTCTCGTACCGTACCCGAATCCCGGATCGAAGAATCCCGCATAGTGCACGCTGAATTCGCCGATCGACGGATCGAACTGCGTCATTTCCGCAGCCCAGTTCGATGGCACGCTGATTCGTTCCCGCGAAGCCAGGATGTAGAAATCTCCGGGGTCGAGAACCAACCGCCGCGATTTGGGAGCGCTCATGGTATCCCAAAACTGTGCGGCATCGTGTACACCCGTCTTGCTCAGGTCAACCGCGGGAGAATTTCGCTTCGCTTTGTAGGCCACAATGCTCGAGGCGCCCATGCCGGCAAGGTCTATCGACATGCGCAGCCCGCCGCCGACGACCGCCTTCGCCGGCGCTTCCCCGTTTTCGTAATAGACCAGACCTTCCTCGAATTTCTCGAGGGCATTGTCGGTCGCCGCGGGCGGCTTGCCGCGAACAAAACGCAACTGGGTCAGCTTCGCGCCGGCTTGCAAAATGACCGGGAATGTCCGCGAAACGACTTCCACGTACAGCTCTCCTTTGTAGCCCTTGGGCACCTGTTCGAACTGCAATTCGTGCTCCTCGAATTCTATGCCGCCTTCGGTCACCAGGCGGGTAAAGATGTCCAGCCGCCCAGTGGTGCTCTTGGGATTCGCCGCACCGCCGATGTCGAAGGGCAGCCCGAGCTTTTCAATTACCGGTATCACGAACACGGCCCCTCGTTCGAGCAGCGCGGGCTTCGTCAAATCGATTTCGGCAAGCTTGAGATCATCAATTTTTTTCGTAATCGAGGATGTCCGGCTTGGCAAAAAGCTCGCCTGCACGCGATAGGCGACCTTCCCCAGCCGCAGATCAATCGATGCCGGCTGCACCTGCGATTCCTCAATCGGCGCAAAGGAGAGAATCTTTCGGTTGTTGATCAGCTCCCAAATTTCCTGCGAAGGCAAAATGCCCGTCTTGCGCGGCTCGCGCTTCAGGTCACCAATCAGCGCAGGCGTTTCCGTTCCTTTGGTGGTCCCCATTGGCTATCAATTCTCGCAGCGTGCTGCGCCCTCCGCAAGCGCGGCCCGCCGGCCGCATATTTGGCGAAGCCGCGGATTGTAACATGCAGCTCACCTTCACTGATGCCCTCCGGGCTAGGCGACACTCACCTGCCGTGGGGCAGCAGCCTGCTCCGGCTGCCCACCCAAACCCTCGCGACAGTGGCGTATCATGGCAGGGGTCGCAGCCTGACGAGCGCCGTGGCAATGCGTTCGGTGCGCGGGATGCGCGCAGCAGAAACGGACGGAGCAGAGGCCATCTGATGAGCACCCGCCAGTCTGACAAGGCCAAGAAATTTCGCGAGCTGCACAAGCTGCCGGGGAAGCTCGGCTCGCGCATCGAACCCACCCCTGCCGGCGCGTTCGTCATCCCCAATCCGTGGGACGCCGGCAGCGCGCGCATTCTTGCCGGCCTGGGCTTCGAAGCCCTCGCTACGACCAGCGCGGGTTTCGCCTTTTCCCTCGGCCGCCGCGACGGCGCCGTCACTCGCGACGAAGCCTTCGCCCATTGCCGCGTGATCGCCGACGCGACCGATCTGCCGGTCGCCGCCGACCTCGAAAATTGTTTTGGCCACGATCCCCAAACAGTGGCGGAAACCATTCGCCTTGCGGGTGCCACGGGAATCGTGGGCGGCTCGGTCGAAGATGCCAGCGGTGAGGATCGCCGCCCGATCTACGAGTTCGCGCTTGCTGTCGAACGCGTCGCCGCAGCGGTCGAAGCCGCGCGTGGCCTGCCGTTTCCCTTCACGCTCACTGCTCGCGCCGAAAACTTCCTCCATGGCCGCTTCGATCTCGACGACACGATTCGCCGCCTCTGCGCATTCGCCGAGGCGGGTGCCGAGGTCCTCTACGCGCCGGGCCTGCCCAGCCTCAAGGCCATCAAAAGCCTCTGCCAAGCGGTCGCGCCGCGTCCCGTCAATGCGCTAGCAGGCAAGCCCGGCCAGGCATTTTCCGTCGATCAGCTTGCCGCCGTTGGTGTTCGCCGCATCAGCCTAGGTGGGTGCCTCGCCCGTGTCGCCTATACCGCATTGATCGAAGCTGCGCGGGAGATGCGCGAAAAGGGAACTTTCTCCTTCACCGATCTGGCCACCTCGCAGCCCGAGATCAGCAAATTCATGCGCCCCCCAAGCGACCGCGCAGGCGTCGCTTAGGGCTGACCTGTCCCCGCTCAAGTCGCAAACCACTTGAGCTCTCGGCCTTCGTCGGCCGCATTTGACCGCCTTGAACTCGTCGCCTAGACTAGGCAAGAAGCGAGGCGCGCGAGACCGCTCGGCGATCGCGAGTCGCTGACCATGGACCCCAAGCATGTTTGAGACCCTTACGGAGAGGCTGCAGCGCGCGTTCAAGAATCTGCGCGGCCAGGGTAAGTTGACCGAGGAACACCTGGATAGCGCGCTAGGCGAAATTCGCGAGGCGTTGCTCGAAGGCGATGTCAACCTTGGCGTCGCGGACGAATTCATCGTGCACATTCGTCAGCAGGCGCTCGGCTCGGAAGTCCTGCTACAACTCTCGCCCGATCAACAGGTGGTCAAGATCGTTCGCGACGAACTCGCCGAGTTGCTGGGCCGCGAAGCACGTCCGCAATTTACCTCGCGTCCGCCCTCCGTATGGCTCATCGTCGGCCTGCAAGGCTCGGGCAAAACGACGTCCACCGGAAAGCTGGCCAAGTGGCTTGGCGAGCACGGCCATCGGCCCATCGTCGTCTCCACCGACGTGTACCGCCCCGCCGCGCGGGAGCAGCTCCTACAAGTGGCCAAAGCAGCGGGTACGCCGATCTGGCCCGGCACGGGCAGCGACAAGCCGCTGGAAATCGTTCGCGGGGCCACCCGCGAGGCGAAGCTCTCCGCCTACGACGTGATCCTAGTGGACACCGCGGGCCGCCTGCATATCGATGATGAGTTGATGACCGAACTACAGACGCTGAAGCGCGAGCTGAATCCTGCAGAAATTCTATTCGTCGCGGACGCGATGATCGGCCAAGACGCGGTCCGCTCGGCAGGCGAGTTTCACAAGCGGCTGGGCGTCACCGGCATCATCCTCACGAAAATGGACGGTGACGCACGGGGCGGCGCGGCGCTTTCGATTCGCAAAGTGACGGGCGCCCCGGTGAAGTTCGTCGGCGTCGGCGAGAAATATGATGCGCTCGAGCCGTTCCTTCCCGACCGGATCGTGGGACGCATTCTGGGCATGGGCGATGTCCTCGGGCTGATCGAGCGGGCCCAAAAAACGGTCGATGAGAAAAAGGCGCGCGAGCTCGAACGCAAGCTGCGTGAAAACGAATTTTCGCTCGAGGATTTTCGCGATCAGCTGAAGCAAATTCGCAAGATGGGCTCGATCGAGCAGTTGATGGGCATGCTGCCCAAAGTCGGCCCGTTCGCCAACATCCCAAAAGATGCGCAGATCGATGAAGGCCAGCTGAAACGTACCGAGGCGATCATCAATTCGATGACCGCAGCCGAGCGCGCCAACGACAACCTTATCGATGGCAAGCGACGCAAGCGCATCGCCCGCGGCAGTGGCACCTCCGTGCAGGAAGTCAATCAGGTTCTGAAGCAGTATGCGGATATGCGTCGCATGATGAAGCAGTACGGCAATCTCGCAAAAGTGAAGATGCGCGGTCTCGGCAAATTCGGCAAACTCCCTGGGATGGATGGACGGTAGGGGGCGGGCGGCCATGCCGATTGTGATCGACAACTTACTCAATCAAATTCGCAGCACTGCGGCGAGCGGCGGTGATCGCGTCGAACGCGCCAAGCGCCTGGCGGACCTGATTCGCCGGCTCGGAGACTATCGCTGGGTGGGCGTCTACGATGTGGGCCCCGAAACCGTCTCGATTATCGCCTGGAGCGGACCGAGAGAGCCCCAGTATCCGACGTTTCCCGTAAGCGAAGGCCTCACCGGCGCAGTGGTTCGTGACAAGAAACCGGTCGTAGTGGGCGACGTGCGCAACGATCCGCGCTATCTCACCGCCTTCGCCAGTACTGTTTCCGAGATCATCGTGCCCGTGCTGGCACCTGGCGGGGACCGCGTAATTGGTACCGTGGATGTCGAGAGCGAACAAGTGAACGCATTCGGACCGCGCGATCAGCAAAGGATTGAGCAGTGCGCCCAAGCCGCGCTTCCTCTTTGGCTTCTCGGTTGATCGATCGAGATGGCTCTCGGCGTCAGACGGTGCGGACTTCCGCGCCGCTAGCTAGCGGTTGACGGCTTCGAATTTCGCTCGCCGCTCGTTCCAGGCCACGTCCCAGTAGCGGCCGAACTTTCGCCCGTTTTCGGCGAAGACTCCGACAGGTTGGAAGCCGAAACGTTCGTGCAATTTGGCGCTCGCCGGGTTGGGCAGCGTATATCCGGCAACGAACATGTGAATGTCTTCCCCCTGGACCGCGCCGAAAAGAGCGCGGTAGAGCTGTGTGCCGATTCCTTTGCCGATGGCGTCCGGCGCGCAGTAAATCGACGTCTCTACGGTGGTTTCGTAAGCAGCCTTGGGGCGAAACCGCGCGGTCGATGCATATCCGAGCACGACTCCGTTCTCCTCGGCCACCCACAGTCGGTACCGGCCACTCGTGGCGAACTGGTCGAACCATGCGGCGCGCCGCGCGATCGTGTACGGTTCGATATCAAAGGTGACCGGAGTGTGGATCACGTAATAGTTGTAAATCTCGGTCAATGGCGGCAGGTCGGCAGCGACCGCCGGCCGAATGCAACTACCTGGCATTAGAATCCCCCGCCCGCATGATAGCGGCAGGGCCGGGCAGATTGCGATTGGTGAATGCACCAGCATCCGCTATACTGAGCGATGAGGACGAGGAGGAAGCAGGAGTGTTAACCATACGGCTTGCCAGAATTGGCAAGAAGAAGCACCCTTTTTATCGCGTAGTGGTGACCGAGAAGACGCGGCCCCGCAACGGCCGTTTTGTCGAGATTGTGGGTACATACGACCCACAGAAGAAGCCGTCGGCCGTCCAGCTGAATGACGAACGTGTGCGGTATTGGATTGGCAAAGGCGCCCAACCCAGTGAGACGGTCCGCAGCCTGATACGCAACCCCAAGCCTGCCTAACGCGTCCTACCTTAGGGACCCCCAGCTCTAGCTCAAGCACAGGCTCGGGCAGCTTTTCCGCTCAGCAAGCTCAAGTAGGGGGATCGCGATGAAGGAGCTAGTGGAGGCGATTGCGAAAGCTCTCGTGGATCATCCGGACCAGGTTCTAGTCAGGTCAGTTGATGGTGAGCAAGTAACCGTTCTGGAATTGCGGGTTCATCCAGAAGACCTCGGCAAAGTGATAGGACGGCAAGGACGCACGGCGAAATCGATTCGAACGCTGCTCGGCGCCGCGGGGATGAAGCTCAAAAAACGCTACACCCTGGAAATCCTCGAATAAGTGGCCACGGAAGAGTCCACAGGAGTTACGGTGGCACGTGTGGTGCGCCCGCATGGCCGGCGCGGTGAAGTGGCGGCGGAGGTTCTCACCGACTTTCCCGACCGACTTACAACTCTGAGCTCGGCCGCGCTGTGGGATGGCCACTCGGCGCCTCGCCGGGTGGCGGTGCGTTCCTGCTGGCTGAGGCCGCCGCGGCGGCCAGGACAGAGCCACGGGGGGCAGGCAATTTTTCATTTCGAAGGCTCCGATTCGATCTCGGAGGCCGAAAAATTGACCGGACTCGAAGTGCAAATTCCTCTCGGCGATCGCCTACCGCTTCCCGCCGGCAGCTACTATGTGACCGACCTGATTGGCTGCGCCGTAGGAGAACAGGGCGAGGTCATTGGGCAGGTCCGCGACGTCCAGCTCACCGGCGAAGAGGTGGCCGGAACGCCGATCCTGGTGGTCGACTCGCACAACCGGGAAGTGCTAATTCCACTCGCGGAAGAGATTTGCGTACGCATCGACACCGCGGCACGCCAGATCGAGGTCGTTCTCCCCGAAGGTCTCCGTGAGCTGAACCGATAGGCCGCGGCGTTCTGCTGCGGTACGATAGCCGCCATGCGGTTTGACATCATTACAATTTTCCCGGAATTTTTCAGCGGGCCGCTCGATTACGGGATCGTGCAGCGCGCGCGCCAGACCCGGCTCATCGAAGCGCACGTTCACGATTTACGCGCCTTCGCGCGTGATCGTCATCGCTCCGTCGATGACCGCCCGTTTGGCGGCGGTGAGGGGATGGTGATGAAGGCGGAACCCATTTTCGAGGCAGTGGAATCGTTGACCGCCGAGGCGAGAACGGGGAAGCGAGAAGAGCTGGCCATCGTCTTGTTGTCGGCAGCGGGAAAGGTGTTTCGGCAAACCACGGCACGCAGATTCGCGAAGCTCGATCAAATCGTGCTGATCTGCGGCCGCTACGAGGGCGTCGATGAGCGTGTGGCGGAGCACTTGGCCACCGACGAGATTTCGATCGGCGATTTCGTCCTTTCTGGCGGCGAATTGCCGGCCGCCCTGATCCTCGACGCGGTGACCCGGCTGATCCCCGGTGCGCTCGGGAATGAAGACTCGGCGGTGAACGAGTCCTTCAGCACAGAGGGGGTTTCCGAGCGTCAAGCCGCTTCCGAAGGGCGGTGCTTATCACGTCTGCTGCCCCTGGAATTCGCTTGTGGCAAAAGGTCGCGACTAGACGAGCCAGAGTCCGAAGACCCTGCCCGCGGGATTTTGGACTATCCGCACTACACTCGTCCGCAGACGTTTCGCGGCTGGGGAGTTCCGGAAATTCTCATGAGCGGAAACCACCAGGAGATTCGCCGGTGGCGCCAGGAAAAAGCCCTCGAAAAGACGCGCCGCAACCGCCCCGATTTGGTCGCCCCTATGGGCGGCACGAACTCAGAGTGAACAGGTCTAGAAGCCGACGACCAAATCAAGGACCGTCGCTTGACCGTCCTGGTAGCCACGGCAAATTCGCTCAAAGCCTGGTCCACTCGGCTTCTGCACTCTGGGAGACGCGCAGCTCGATTTTCGGCCGACCTCTGCTCTTTACTGGCGCAGCGGAGGGAAACTCACACCAAAACTAAGGTGGCCGACCCAATCGATCGCTGGGCAAACACTTCAGAATCTGTGGGCCCGTCGGAATCGACATCGCGCGGGATTGACTCGAACTGGCGATTACGTTAAAACGTGTGACCTCTCCGGAGTTTTGGCCGACGATTCCGCTCGGGCGATCTCGTCGCAGTCCTCCAGATGGGGAGACCAATGAAACGCAAGGCATGGATGGCAACGGGCGTGTTTGTGGTGGCACTGCTGGCCGCGGCGGTCGAGTTTTCCTCCCCACGCGCCGAGAGCGCGGCGGCGAAGCCTCCGTGCGACCGCGCCTGCTTGGAAGGCATCACCGGCAAGTATCTGGAGGGGATGGCGGCGCATGATCCTTCGAAGGCGCCCCTGGCCCCGAACATTCAATACGCGCAAGACAACGTGCCGTTGAAAATTGGCCAGGCGCTTTGGGCTACGGCCAGCGGGCTCGGCAAGTACCGGCACTATTTCGCCGACCCCGAGCGCGGCAATGTGGGGGTCATTGCCGTGGCCTATGAAAACGGGACAGGGGTAATTGTGATCGTGCGCCTGAAAGTTGAAAAGGGGCTGATTACCGAGGCTGAGCAGTTCGTCGCCCATGATCCCCACGGCGCGGCGCTGTACGAAAAAATGGGCGGACCCGAACCGCTGTGGCTCGCGCCGATCCCTCCCGATCAGCGCCAGACCCGCGAAGCGCTCGACCAGGCGGCTTACATGTATTACGAAGGCCTCGAGAAGAATGACGGCCGCGGCGTCTATGCGTTTACCGACGATTGCCGCCGCACTGAGGACGGGGCGTATACGACCAATCAGCCGCGCCCAGCGAACTATGGCCATGCGGATCAAGACATCAGCGACTTCACCATGCTGAATTGCACCGCGCAGTACAAGCTCGGTTTCCTGGGGTTCACCACGGGTTGCCGCCATCGGCGATTTCTGGTGACCGACGTCGAGCGCGGCGCGGTGCTGGCATCGGCGTATCTGGATTTCGACGGGACCGTGAAGGAAGTGCACTTGACCGACGGGCGGGTCTGGAAGGTGCCGCCCTATTTCATGACGCCACGCACGAACCAGTCAAATGAAGCGTACCGAATCGAAAAAGGAAGTATACGGCTCATTGAAATGACCATGTATGAGATACCCTTCAACATGGAGCCTGCCTTTCCCTAGGCGCTGGAAAAAAATCCATTATGAAAACTGTCCTTCAGGCTTCCTTTGCTTGCTTGTTGCTGATCAGCGTCTGTGGAACCCTTTGGCCCTCCCGGGCCGCTCGAGATGAAGGGAAATCGCTGATACTGGCGCCGAATCCGGAAACCGCCGCTTCGCCCGGCGAGTGCAATCGCGCTTGCCTATACTCGTTCGTCGACAAATATTTCGAGGCCTTGCTTTCGCGCTGCCCCTGCAATCTCGCCATGGCCCCAAATGTGAAGTACACGGAAAACGAGCAAGCGGTTAAACCAGGCCAGGGCATTTGGAAGACGTTCTCGGGCCGCGGCACCTATCGCGTGTACCTTGCCGATCCGGCCACGGGGCAGGCAGGCTACTACGGCGATTTTAACGAGGACGGCGGGCGACTGCTGGGGGCGATCGCGCTGCGGATGAAAGTGAAAGACCACCAGATTAGCGAGCTTGAAGTGTTCACCGTGCGGGAGGAAAAGCGGCCCCAAGGCGGCCTGGGCATGAACACAGCGGGCGTGATGACGCCCCGTTTGCTCGATGAGCTCGATGGCTCGAGATTCGTCGTGCCCGATCGGGCGCTGCTCGAACCACTCAGGGTGCCCGAAAACCGCGAACAGCTCGTCCGCACGACGAGCGGATATTTCGACGCGTTTTCCGAGCGCAAGAGCTCGCTTGCGTCCTTCCATGCCGATTGTGCGCGCAGAGAAAACGGGACAATGGCCACGGAGAACTCCGAGGGGCCGGCGATTGATCCGCAGCAACCCGCATTTCACCTTTTCAGCGGCAGCTGTGCCGAGGAAATCGACCGCGGATTCTTGAGCGCACTTTTGAAACCTCGCGATGTTCGGCAGCTAGTGGTCGATGAAACGCAGGGACTGGTGCTGAATCTGGCCTTCTTCGACAATGAGGGCGCGGTGAAATCGGTCCCAGTTGCGGGCGTCGGAACTGTGAAAGCATCCGCGGAATTCTTGCGGCCGACTACCTTCCTCGTACCGCAGCTCTTCAAAATTGAGAACGGCACCATTCGCGAAATCGAAGGGCTCTCATGGCCGGTACCATTTGGCATGCGACCGGCTGAATGGGCAAAATGAAAGAACAGCTTCCTGGAAGAGTCATGCGCGACTGGTTTTGTTTTCCGCGCTGCTAGGCCAAGACCGGGCCACCCCTTGATGCGAGGATTCCGGAGACGCGTGCTAGAGGAATCGAAACGACAACCGAAGCAGTTTCGTGTAGGCAGAAGGGGCGATATTCGCTATACTGACGGGGTTGCTCGCGGTGTGCTGGCCCCACCTAAACGGGTCTATTGCCCCGGCAGGCGAAATCAGCCTGGCGGGGACCCCGGGCTGCCTGGAAAAGAGCCATGAAACCGATACTTGCAAAAGTGCAGGAGTCACAACTGCGCAAAGACATTCCCGAATTCCGTCCGGGCGATACGGTTCGCGTCCACGTGCGCCTGAAGGAAGGCGGGGGCGAGAAAGAACGCATCCAGCCGTTTGAAGGCGTTGTCATGGGCCGTCGTGGAGAGCTGCTCGGCGAGAGCTTTACGGTGCGCCGGGTGAGCTTTGGCATCGGTGTTGAGCGAATTTTCCCGGTGCACTCACCGATGATCAGCTCGATTGAAGTGGTGCGGCAGGGCCGTGTGCGTCGCGCGAAGCTCAATTATCTGCGCACGCGCAAAGGCAAGGCCGCGCGCATCAAGCGGGCCGAAGCGCCCGAGTTGGTTGGCGCCGGCGCCGCCAAAGAATAGGACCCCATCCCCTTCGAGAAGCCTTGGCCCGCTCCGGTTTTCCGGCGCGGGCTTTTTTATGGCCGTGTATGGTTTCTATGTTTGCATGTTTTCACTCTTTCGGCTTCGTCGTGCGACCCCTGTGTTAGAATTCCGGCCCGATGGGACGGCTCGAAGTCTCTCACCCCAGGCGGCTCTGTTCGGCAAAGCACGAGCGCGCGGCGCGCCAACGCGGCCGGCTCCGCATCGCCGGGCTTGATGAAGCGGGCCGGGGCGCCCTTTTCGGGCCCGTCGTGGCCGCAGCGGTCGTCCTCAATCCGAGGCGACGGATCGTCGGACTGGATGATTCGAAGAAATTGAGCGCCGAGCGCCGCAGCGAGCTTTCCGAACGCATTCGCGAACACGCACTGGCCTGGGCCGTGGCCGAAATCGACGCGAGCCGCATTGATGCTTGGAATATCTACCAGGCCAGCCGCCAAGCGATGGTCGCGGCCCTTTCGCAGCTGGAGCCCCTGCCCGATTTTCTTCTCCTCGATGCCGTCGAACTGGATCTGCCAATCGAGCAGAAAGCCTTGATTCACGGCGACGCTCGGTGCGTCTCGATTGCCGCGGCATCGATCTTGGCGAAAGTGGAACGCGATAGGCAGATGGAGGAGCTGGATTCGCTCTACCCGCAATACGGACTGGCGCACAATAAAGGCTACAGCACGCCGGATCATCTCGAAGCGCTGCGGCGGTTTGGCCCGACGCCGCTGCATCGCTTTTCCTATGCCCCCGTGCGCGAATCGGGCTGCTGGGCCACGGGAGCCGAGCAGACCGCATTTCCGTTAGAAGTGCTCTCCCGAGCCGCAGAATCAGCTGCTGGTGTGGAGCCTCCAGTCACGACGGCCACTCGCTCGAGATAGCGGGTGACCGAGATCGCGAGGGAATAAGATGATCAAGGTCAGCGTGTTCTACCCCCACAAAGAAGGCGCGCGATTCGACATGGATTACTACCTGGATAAGCATATGCCGATGGTACGGCAGAAAATGGCAGGCGCAATGAAGGGTCTCGGAGTCGAGCAAGGAATTTCTGGCGGCGCGCCCGGAGCGCCTCTGCCCTATCGCGTCATCGCGCACATGACGTTCGACTCGATCGAAGCCTATCAGGCCGCGTTTGGACCACACGTGCAGTCGATCATGGCCGATATTGCTAATTACACCGATCTTCAGCCTGTCGTACAGATCAGCGAAATCAAGATTTAGCAGCAGCTTAGCGCCCGCCAGTGACCCGACCTGTTACCCGTTCGGCACCAGCCCGGCGGCGCTTCGTAGACCCCCGTTTTGCGTGCGTGCTACGCTCTTTTTTCGAGTCGCGGGTGTGGTCTGCCGACGAGACGCGGGCGAGACCGAGCCACTCGAAAACATCCATGGCCTTCAACAAAACCAAGGCGCTTGAGAGCGCGCTGAAATTCCTGAACCAGGGCAAGGTCGCGCAGGCCATCGGCGAATACCAGCAAATCCTGCGGCACGACCCGAAAGACCAGGCCACCTTAATGACGGTGGGCGACCTCTACGCCCGCCAGGCCGACATGAGCCATGCCGTCGAATACTTCGAACGGCTGGCCCAGGTCTACCTGAACGACGGGTTCAACAGCAAAGCCATCGCCATTTACAAGAAAATTGCCAAGCTCGCGCCCGCTGAACTTGCGCCCCTCGAACGGTTGGCCGACCTATACATTCAGCAGGGGGTACTCAGCGAAGCGCGACCGCTGTTTCTGCAGATAGCGGAAACGCACCTCAAGGCGAATCGAGCGACCAAGGCAGTCGAGGTCCTGCAGCGGCTTCTGGACGTCGAACCCGACAATCCGCGCGTCCAGATGCGACTGGCAGAGCTTTACAACGTCATGGGCCAGAAGAAAGAAGCGGCCCAGGTCTATTACAACTACGCGCAGCGTTTGCACGAGCACGGGGACGATGAAGAGTCGCAAAAGCTCATCGAGCGCGCTCTGTCTGTTGACTCAAGCAACGCCTCCGCGACACTTCTGAAGGCCAGAATCCTCGTGGCGGTGAACAAGAATTCCCAGGCCGTCGCTCTGCTCGAAGGCCATCCCGAAGCCGATGCGGGCGGCGAGGTCAGTGACCTGCTCGTCGATCTGCAACTCAAGGCGGGAAACTTAGACAGGGCTGCCGAGAGGTGCCGTAAGCAGCTGGTTCGCGGAAGCGCGCAGCCGGAAATGACCATGAGAGTAGCGGAAGCGGCGCTGGGGGCCGGCCGCGCTAAAGACGCTTTGGCGCTAGTGCGCGATCTTCGTGAACCGCTGATCGAAGCCGGTGAGCACGACAAGTTTGTGAAGCTGGTTTCCAGTGTCATCGAGAAGCTTCCGAACGACACCGAGCCGCTCGAAATGATGGCCGATTTTGCGCGGCATACGAGCGACCCGTTCCAGCTCAATACCGCTTTAACCAAGCTGGTTGACCTCTACGCGGACGCTGAAAACTTTTCACGCGCAGAAGGCTTGCTGCAGGAACTGATTGAGCGCAATAAGGGCGATGAGCGCTTGCTTGCGAAGCTCGATCAGTTGCGCGCGCGAAGCGCTGGCCAGCCCGCGATCGATGCTGAGCCGCAGCCGGAACCCACCGTCGCCGAACTTTTCCGGCGGGAAGAGCCGCCGGCCAAGGAAGCGAGTCCGCAAGAGGAACCCACGATCCCTGCGCCGGCTGAGGAATTGTTAGATGAGGAAACGCAGCGCTACATCGCGCAGGCGCTTACGGATGTGGACCTGTTCTCCAGCTACGGGCTGACCAACAAAGCCACGCAGCTACTCGAGGCTGTCTTAGAGCGAGCGCCTCGTCATACGCCCACGCTCGAGCGTTTGCTCGACATGTCGCTCGGTGCGGGCAACGATCGCCGTACGGCGGAACTGGCCGCAGAGCTCGAACAGATTTACCTCAAGCGCGGCGACGCTGCCAACGCGGAGCGCTTCAGCGAGCTTCGCCAGCGGTTCCAGAAAGTCGCCGGGGTGACAGAACAAGAACTGCTGGCGGCTCGAGCCCAAGGGCTCCTAACGACCGGGAAACCGATCGAGGCCGCCTCCCCAGCGCCGGCCGCGGAGTTCACACCCGCGCCAGCCGAACAGACGACACCTCTTGCAGTCGAATTCGAGATTCCGGCTGCACCCCTCGAACCGGAAGTGGCCGCTCGCGAGTCTATTGACGCTACGCCCGCTCCCGAGCAAGCCCCTAGTGAGCCGCCGACGCCCAGTGCCCGAATCGGCTCGGAAGTCGATTTGTCCGATGAGTGGGAAGCGATGGTTCAGGAGGTTGCCGAAGCTCCGGCCCCAGCGGCACCCCATTCTACAGCCGAGCCAGCCGAAATCCACGAGTCCCAGGCGAGCGAGCACATCCCAATTCAAGCGGGTTCAGAAGAAGAGGGCACGCCCAGTAGCGCGTCGACATTTGAATTTGACGTAACGTCAGCCGCCGAGCCCGCTGCCCAGAGTGCAGAATTTGAACTGGAACTAAGTCACGCTGGATCGCCGGCGCAGAGCCGAAAAGGTCCGGCGACGACGGAAGACTTCCTGAGCGAACTCGCCCAAGAAGTGGAGGGCATGCAATCGCCCGCGGCCCAGGAGCGAACGACGGCTCCTGTCTCCGCGCTCGAAGCCGCTTCAACACCAAATGGTCCCCCCTCCGCTGAACCCGCTCCCCCGATG
>Ga0306921_10000598_pt1 | contig 32708 bp, 26 predicted proteins | sample sta12Cox44000080_FD_203760 | JGI IMG/M metagenome (GOLD analysis project Ga0306921, IMG submission 203760) | Lab enrichment of tropical soil microbial communities from Luquillo Experimental Forest, Puerto Rico - statoxic.12C.oxic.44.000.080 (v2)... | ecosystem: Environmental > Terrestrial >... | reverse complement strand
AACGCTCGGCCATTCCGGCGAGTGTGGAATTCAGAGGAGGCACGACGGAGCTGATGATCACGCCGCCGATTTCGCGCGGCTCGAGATTCGCGAGGGTGAAGAGATCGCGCGTGAGGATGCCGTATTCGTCGATGGTCTGGTCGCGAGCGGTGGTGAGGCGCCAGTGAACGACGAGTTCGGTGCCGCGAAAAGCGCCGAGGACCGTGTTGGTGTTGCCGACGTCGAGCGTGAGGAGCATCAGGAGGCCTCGCTCACGTCGCCCGAGAGGATGAGTTCGGTGCCGCGCGCGTCGTCACGCCCGCCGTCGCGCTTCACGCGCAGGACGCCGCTCGGTTCGAGTCCTGCGGTGATTCCGGTGAAGGTTTCAGTGGCGGTGGAAATTTTCACATGCTTGCCTTTGAAGTACGTGGAGACCTCGGCGAAACGCCGGAGAACCGGCTCGGCTCCTTCGGCGATGAACTGATTGTAATAGCGGTCGAGGTGACGCAGCAACCGAATCTGAAGCTGAAGGCGCGAATGGGGTTTGCCCGTTTCGATGCGAAGCGATGTGGCGGTGCGGGCAAGTTCGGCGGGCATTTTCGTCTGGTTCACGTTGATGCCGATGCCGATGACGGCGTAATGGACGCGGTCCGGTTCGGCGTGCATTTCGGTGAGGATGCCGGAAAATTTTCGCCCGCTGAAGAGAAGATCGTTGGGCCAGCGGATGTCGAGATTGTGGATGAGATTCGTTTCTGGATTCGCAGCGCTGAGTTCTTCGGCGCACGCGTCGCGAGCGGCAATGCCGCCGACGAGGGTGAGAAGCGGCGCGTCGGCGGGCGGGATGCGCGGGCGCAGCAGCACGGTGCAATGGATGCCAGCGGATTTTTCAGAAAGCCATTTGCGTCCAGCGCGTCCCCGGCCGGCGGTCTGTTCTTCGGCGAGAACGACGGCGCCGTGCGGCTCGCCTGCTTCGCCAAGCTGCATCGCGACGGTGTTGGTGGAATCGATTTTGAAGAAGTGATAGATGCGGCGCGCGAAGGCGGTGCCGGAGAGTTGGTTGCTGAGAAGCTGCGGCGCGAGAATATCGGGGACGCGCTCGATGTGATAGCCGGTGGCGGCGTGTCCTTTGACGCGAACGCCGAGAGCGCGCAGCTTTTCGATCCAGCGCCAGACCTGCTGGCGGGAAACGCCGATCTCCTGGGCGATTTTGGCGCCGCTGATGACGATGATGGAATTTTCGGCGAGAATAGCGAGCAGGGCGTCGATGCGGCGGTCGGTGGTACCGGAAAGGATGGCCATTCGCGAGTTGATAGGCATTGGGAGCAGGGAAGGATACTTGTTCTGGAGGCTGGAAGCTAGATTCTGGATGCTAAAAGCAGCTGGTCTGGCATAAGCGCGACGGATAGTGCTGGAGGACGATGGAGTTGCGCAGGTGGCTGTTTGACGCCGATTATAAATTTGTATCGTGTTGCAAATAGGGCGGTTATCCGGTTTCGAATCGCGGAACCGTAGATTAGAAGAAGGGCAGTGGTACTTCGTTTGGTTCGTTGGCTATGAGCCGTTCTCAGGGTAAACGAGTGACCCTTCGCCGGCTGGCGCCGGCCTTAGGGCAAGCGAGTGGCGCGTGACAAGAAAATTGGAGAGCACCACTGGCAACGTACGGCGTGAAATCGCTGAAAATTTGCGATTAGAAAAAGTCATGTCGCTGATTCTTATGGGGCTTGGGAGGGATTCTAATTCCAGATTTGCGATTAGAAACTTGCGGGAGGCAAAAATATACGCCGGCTGATTCCCAATTTGGGAATGGTGCTATGGCCCGAGTTTTGCCATGTTCGCATAACTCTCGCGTGACGGCAGCATAATCGATAACAGGATGCAACGAATTTGTGGTACTGGTGGGAAGTGATGATGAGAGCCAGAGCACGCGAGATGGTTGTCGGAGTAGGATTAGGACATCAGGCATGAGCGGAGAAGGAAAATCAGAAATTCAAAAATCCCCACCATTGTAAAGGCACAAACAGTCGGCACCCGCAAAATCTATGCACGGAGCCGAACCCAAGAAGTGGCCAGCCGCCGGTTCTAACCTCGAGTCCATGAACATTCTGGGAGGGCTCGTCGCTAGACCAGATGGTCTTGCCCACACTGTTGACCGCTTATCGTTGATAAATCTGCTTATCACTGGATTTGCTGTGGGAAGCCTGGATTGTATCAGGATTGGGGTATCGAATCTGTCGCAGCCAAGTGGCGCAGATCAACCAGACCATAATAATCAGCACAGTGCAAAGTACACTGCCCTCGGGACCGACTGTACCGCCCGATAGCCAGGCAGGGCCCGATGAACTGGAATCTAGAAGATGACCGGGCAGGGTCTGGCCGCTGTCCGCGACACCATAAAAGTATGTCTCGCCCCAGTCGAAGGCCGTGTGAAGTCCAATGGGCATCCAGAGATTGCCGGTTGTGCGCAACAAGAAACAGGCCAGCAGTCCAAACGCGCCAGCATTGAGCAATCCGATCCAGTCTTCACCGGAGTTACCGTGATGAGAATAGCCGAAGTATGCCGCCGATAGAATTGCGGCAGGCCAGAAACCGATACCCGCCGAAAGCGTGAATAGCCCGTATCCACGAGCGCGGAATTCTTCCCGCAGAGCGACAAGAATGAAGACGAGTGCGTAAACGACAGCCCACTTCCAGATGTCGAATCCGTGCAGTGCGATTCGTCCAAAATAAAATACTCCGATTACCCGCATGACCAACAACAATGCAGTGATGGCCCCGAAACCCAGCAGAACGCCTTGCCAGAACTGGACGCGAAACGATCCTCTCCAAGGCAATCCGTAATCGGCAATCGTCCTGCGTTCGATGCGGCCCATAATCCAACTGACACAGAGGAAAATCAGAAAATCCATCACTTCACGGATAAGAAATAAAGTGGTGTCGTCCGCACCATGAAGCACTCGACGTACCAACAGGTTGCTCGCGTTGATCAAGGTGACGACAATTCCGAGGAAGATGCAGAGACGCCAGCCGGCGCGGAGCTCCGACGGGCCGTAGAACACGCGGTGGAAATTCGACAGGCTAAGAGGTTGCTCGGCGTCCATCATGCAGGTCGGCGTCTCCTTGCATGTGAATACGATGCCGACCGGATAATTGTTCCGGACAATCGTTCGCGGTGCGAGAGTTGTGTTCGGGTTTGGCCGAGGGATTTGCAGCTTCTAGGTTGGGAACTTCCGATGAGGGCAGGGCGAATCTGGGCGACGTAGGCCTACTCGGGGATGCTGAAGTCGTAGACGCGGCCTGAGGCGTTGCCTCCTGAGGAGGCGGAGCCTGTGCGGCTGGCCATGTTGGCTTGGGCGCCGGTGCCCATGAAGAAGGCGTATTCGCCGGGCTTGAGATCTTTGGCGAAAGTGATTTTGTACGTGCGGATGCCGACGTGTTCGGAAGTGAAGGCTACTTCCTTATCTTTTTTCACGCCGGATTTGCCGCCGGTGACGCCGCCGAACGAGCCGACCTGAAATTCGCGGCGGTCGCCTTTCTTATCGAGCCTGATTAGCAGATAGTCGGCGGCACTGGTGCCATCGGGAACGTAGATGTAGAAAAGCGGGCGGCGATCTTTCACCCGGTTTCTCGACGTGGGACCTTCGAGGGTGGCGTCCCAGTGCTGGCTGCGGATTCCGTCGGTGGCAAAACTTCCCGCGCGGCCTCCGGCTTTCATGCGGCTAATCGCTGCGCCTTCGATCAGAACGAACGTGGGCCCGTCCTTCCAATAGACACCGACTTCGGGAGGCGGAAAATTCGGATCGAGGGTCATGGGAGTGGCGGTGGTGACAACCGGCGGGGGCGGCGGAGCGGGGCTGATCACCACTTTGATGACGGCGTCGGAAACGTTGGCGGCTTTGAGGGCTTTAAGGCCGTCGACGGAGGTGTCGAATTTGGAGGCGTCGGCGCCGGTGGCACTGCGGATTTTGGCGATGATGACGTCGTCGGAGAGGCCCGCGGCGGACATATCGATAATGTCCTGATTGGTGAGGCGCTTGGCGGGGGCGTCTTGCGGGAAGGCTGGACGCGCGAGCGCGATGAGTGCGATGACCGTGATCAGGATGAGTGCGAGGGGGCGGAGTGTGCGCATGCGATCTCCCGATGGGTCTGCTTGGCCCTTGTCGGCGGGATTATACAACGGGGATTGAATTTAGGAGGTTCGATCACGTTGCGAGAGTTTGCTACAACAGGCACGGAATGGGGATGCCGGCGCGATCTTGCCAGTGGTTGAGCGGGCGCGGCCCCGCGAACCCATGCGGGATCTTCGACATGTCGTGACCCTAGTGGGGCTGGGTTTTTTTGTAGGAGATGGCGACGAGGATGAGGAAGATCCAGTCGAGGCTGCCGAGGGCGAACATGCGGGGGTCGATGCGTCCCTGGAAATGGAGAAAAATGATGGCTACGGGATAGCCTAACTTTTCGAGCGTGGAGGGAATCATCATGGCGCGGTATTTGATGGGATCGGTGGCGATGAGGAGGAAGAGAAATTGCCAGGTGAGGCCGAGAGCGAAGAAGCCGTAGAAAAATTCGGGGTGCGTGACGGGCGGCGGGTAGTCGTGGTTGAATTTGGATTCGAGGAAGAGCGGGGGAGCGAGAACGGCGATGCCGTAGATTCCGGCGATGGTGAAAGCCACTTTAGCGAAGCGCATAGTCAAGTAAGATGGATGAGGGGTTGGAGGAGAAGGATGCCGAAAAATTGAGGCAGGGAGGCAAGGAAGCAAGGAAGTAGGGAAGCAGTGAAGCCGTGAAGCAAGGAGTCAGAATCTGTGATGCAGATTACGCGGACGGGTCTTAGACCCGCCCCTACTGGCAAGCTATTCGAGTTGGGCGAGGCAGTTGAGGACTTTTTGGTGTTCGATTTGGCGGGAAACGAGGGTGGCTTTTAGTTCGTCGACGATTTTTGTGGGGGCTTTGCTGAGGAAGGTTTCGTCTGCGAGGCGTGCTTTTTTGGAGGCGATGTCTTTCGAGAGGCGGTCGCGCTCTTTGGTGAGGCGCGCGACTTCGGCGGCCTTGTCGATTGTGTCGCCGTAGGCGATGCGGAGATCGAATTGAGCGGTGGAGCGCAGGGCGGCGCCTGCGGAATCGAGGCGGCCCGACGAGATCTGCAGAGCAGAGAGGCTGGCGAGGCGGAGCAGGGGATCGAGATTTTGTTGGACGAGAGCCCGGATGGCGGGGTCGGCCGAGGAAAAATCGGCGGCGATTTTTTTCTTTTGGTCCACTTTCATTTCGGCGCGGATGTTGCGGGCGGCGATGATGATTTCCTGAAGGGTGGCCATTTCGCGTTTGGCGTCGTCGTCAGTCCACTGGGTGCGGGGTTCGGGAAATTTGTCGAGGGCGATGGAACGGGCTGTGGCGCGCTGCGGCAGCTTGTGCCAGAGCTCTTCGGTGAGGAAAGGCATTATCGGATGAAGCAGGCGTAGGGCGGCGTCGAATGCGGCGAAGATGTTGCGCCAAGCGGCGAACGCGATTTCGCGATTGGCGTCAGCCAGTTGCGGCTTCACCCACTCGATGTACCAGTCGCAGAAATCGCCCCAGAAAAATTGATAGATCAAATGGCAGGCTTCGTGGAAGCGGAAGTCTTCGAGAGCTTTCGTTGCTTCTCGAGCGACCGCGGAGAGGCGCGAAAACATCCAGCGATGGACGAGATCGCTTTCGCCTTTTGTTAGATAGGGAGCTTTCGCGCGGATTTCGGGAGAGGCGAGTTCTTCCAGGGTGACGCCCTGAGCTTCGATCTTCTCGAGGTTGAAGAAGAGGAAGCGGGCGGCGTTCCAGATTTTGTTGGCGAAGGCCCGGGCGCCGAGGATGCGATCTTCGCTGAGGATGATGTCGGTGCCGGGGGCGGACATGCTGGCGAGCATGTAGCGCATGGCGTCGGTGCCGTATTGATCGGTGAGTTGGAGGGGGTCGACGCCGGTGCCTTTTGTTTTGGACATTTTGGCGCCTTCGGCGGTGCGGACGAGCGAGTGGAGGTAGAGGCGGTGGAAGGGAATTGTCTCGGCGAGGATTCCCTCAGGGGCTGAAGCCCCTTCCGTTGTTGCGCTGGTTACGCCGGAGCTGAAGCTCCGGCCTCCTGAACTGCTTTCAAGGCAAGCGAGGTCGGCGATAGAGCTCAGGCCCCCTACACTGCTTTCGAAGCGGGCGGCGCTGAGGTGGAGGCCCATCATGATCATGCGGGCGTCCCAGAAGAAGAGGATGTCGTAGCCGCTGATGAGAAGGCTGGTGGGGTAGTAGGTGCGGAGGTCGGGCGTATCGTCGGGCCAGCCGAGCGTGGAGAAAGGCCAGAGGCCGGAGCTGAACCAGGTGTCGAGGACGTCTTTATCCTGGGGGAGTCTTGAGCCGCCGCACTTCGGGCATTTTACGGGTGGGCTGGCGACGCGGGCGTGGCCGTCGACGATTTCGACGCGCGAATCAAGCGCGGGAATCATTTCCTTGCAGCCGGCGCAATGCCAGATGGGGATGCGGTGGCCCCACCAGAGCTGGCGGGAGATGCACCAGTCGCGAATATTTTCGAGCCAGTTGAGGAGGATGGTGCGCTGGTTATCGGGGACGACTTCGATGAGCCCATCGAGAATGACTTTTTTCGCGGGCTCGGCGAGCGGCTTCATTTTCATAAACCATTGCGTCGAGACGCGCGGCTCGACGATGGCTTTGCAGCGGTCGCAGGTGCCGATGGAGTGCGTGTGTTCGGCGATCTTTTCAATGAGGCCGAGTTCTTCGAGATCGGCGACGATGCGGGCGCGCGCGACGAAGCGTTCGAGGCCGGCGTATTTTCCGGCGGCTTCGCTCGTGTGAGCGTCGTCGGTCATCACGTCGATTTCGGGGAGATTGTGGCGCTTGCCGACTTCGAAATCGTTGGGATCGTGGGCGGGCGTGATTTTGACGACGCCGGTGCCGAATTCGCGGTCGACGTAGGCGTCGGCGATGATGGGGATTTCGCGATTCATCAGCGGCAGAATTACTTTTTTGCCGATGAGGTGCTTGTAGCGGTCGTCGTCGGGGTGGACGGCGAGGGCGGTGTCGCCGAGCATGGTTTCCGGGCGCGTGGTGGCGACGATGAGGTAGGCGGGAGTTTCAGGGGCTAAAGCCCCTCGCGTTGTTGCGGCGTTAACGCCGGAGTTAAAGCTCCGCCCCCCTACACTGCCGTGACCGGCAAGGCTCTGGTTTGAAGCGTCTGAGGCGCTGCCGGAGAGTGGGTAGCGGATGTACCAGAGCTGGCCGGTGCGCTCGTTGTGGACGACTTCAAGGTCGCTAATGGCGGTCTGGCAGCGCGGACACCAATTGACCATGTAGCGGCCGCGGTAGATGAGGCCTTCGCGATAGAGGCGGAGGAAGGCTTCGAGGACGGCGCGGTAGAGCTCGGGCTCGAGCGTGAATTTTTCGCGGGTCCAATCGCAGGAGGTGCCAAGGCGAATCATCTGGTCTTTGATGACGCCGCCGCTTTCCGCTTTCCACTGCCAGACGCGGCGCTCGAATTCTTCGCGGCCGAGATCCTGGCGCTTGATTCCTTCGGCGGCGAGTTTGCGTTCAACGACGAATTGCGTGGCGATGCCGGCGTGGTCCATGCCGGGGAGCCAGAGGGTGCGTTCGCCGCGCATGCGGTGCCAGCGGACGAGCATGTCGATCTGGGTGTGTTCAAGCATGTGGCCCATGTGGATGGAGCCGGTGACGTTGGGGGGAGGGAGGGCGATGGAGAATTTGGGACCGTCGGCGGTGCCGGAATTTTCGGCGCGGAAAAGATTTTCGTCGAACCAGGCTTTGGCCCAGCGGGCTTCGATTTCCTGCGGCTCGTAGGCTTTGGGTATTTCGTGAGGCATGTTTACCTGCGGCTTGGATTTTGCGGCACGGGCAAACAATCAATATAAATGGGGATGGAGCAGGAGGCAAGGAAGCAAGGACACAGGGAAGCAGGAGGCAAGTGGGGAGCGTTATAGGGGGAGAGTCGTACGCGGAAGACCTCAGGTCAGTCGTGGCCTGACGGCCGCTACGGGACCTGAGCTACGATGAATGGTGGATCGTGAATCGTGAATCGTGAATCGTGAATCAAGAATCGTGAATCAAGAATCATGAATGATGGATCGCTGATTGCTACTTGTCTCTTTTGGCCAGTTCGGCCTGGAGCATGTTTTCGACTAGAGGCTTTAGGAGATTCTTTGAGAGCAGTTCGTGAAGCTGAGGCTCTAGGCGCTCGAGAACCTTTTGGACTACGTCGTCGATGTTGGCTTGCGGCGGTGCGGGAGGTTGAGGTGAATTTACTTGTTCGAGAGCCGCGGCTGAGGGCATCAGGAATGGAATGCCCGCGAGAGCTTCGCGATTGGGCGGAGGGACGGTGGGAATGCGTTCGCTGAAATCGGCATGCGCGGGTTCGTCAGCGGCTGATTCTTCGGAGGCCGCTGCGAAGATGGGCGCAGGAGCTTCCTCTTGTGAAGCCGCGACGGTATCAGCAGCGGGTTCGCCATTCATGGGCTTGGGTTCGCCGGGGAACGGGAACGATTGAAGCGGCGCTCGATGCTCCTGGTGATCTTCGTAGGATGAATGGACCGTTTGTTCGCCGTGGTGGAGCAAAGGTTCGGGCGTGCCGTGGGCCGCCGGGGGCATCTCGAGCGGGGGATGCTTGTGGGACGGCGCGCTGTCGACTGGCGTGCTGACGATTTCGGGATCGGGTTTCTTTTCAAAACTTGGGACATCGCTGACGTGCGACGACGCTTCTGTGATCTGCGCTGCGCTGATTTCTGGAACACTGGATTCCTGATGAAGGTCTTTAGGGAGTTGGTCGCGAACCGGTGCTACGAGCGAAGTGCTGACCACTGGCTCGGGAGCTAATTCGGAAACAGGTTCCGACGCGGCATCGACGTGCGATGTGCTGATCGGCTGCTCGGACTCGGGCGAAGCGGATGAATTGCCATGAACGACCTCGCGAACGGCTTCAATGGCATCGGCGAACCAGGATTTCTTGCGTGGGCGAGCCTCTTCACGCGATGACGCTTCTTCGATGTGCTGCTCGTGCGCCGGTCGAGATTCAAGCGGTGAACGCCACGACGGCTCCGATGATGCGGGCGCCGCAATCGCAGGTTCCATGCGCCACGCGGGAGCTGAAGCGGCCGGTTCCGATATGTGTTCGGGGTCGGGCGCAGAAACATGAGATGCGGGAGCTGAGCTTGGTTCCGTCATCCAGCTGCCCTCGGGGTATTCCGAAGGCGGCGCGGTCAAGTCCGTCCAAGGAGTGGATGAATGAGAAGTTTTGGTTGCGGCCGGCGCGGGCTGCTTCATCTCGATTACGGCCGGGATTTCTTCCTTTTTCGGCGTAGCTGCCTGTGCCGGAGGCTCCGGCTCTTCTTCCATCGCCGCGGGATTGTTCACCACGGACTGGAACGCAGGGCTCTCATGCCAAGGTGCGGGAGCTTCGTTCTCAGCCGGTGTTGGGTTAGCAGAAAGCCGCATGCCGTAGGGGGCGAAAGACTGAGTTTCTTCCTCTTCGACAGCGGTAAAAGATTCTGCCGGTTTCGAAATGAGCTGCTGCCCGAGAGGAGCTAAGGGCGCGATAGATTCGTTGTCCGTGTCATGGTCAAGTTCGTTGTCAAGTTCATCGTCGCGGATGTGAATACGTTTGGGCGGAACTTCTTTTTCCGACGGGAAGGTGATCGGAGCCAAATCTTTGCCGTAAGAATATGCCGGGTCAACGGCGGTGTTTTCGGGAATCTCGAAATCCATTCCGCCGCTGCGGCGCCAATCGGTTGCGGTGGCGGCGACGTCGAAATCGTTTTCGTCCTCGTCGCTGTCCTTTGTTTTTGCCACGGGTGGCCTCGGTGCCTTTCTCTCTTCCGCCTCCGTCTCATCGTCGAGCGAGCGGACACACTTGCCAAAGCCATAGATGGCGGCAGCTTCTTCCGGCGAGGGCTCGGGGAAATCGGGAAGCGGTTTCGGTTCGGCTTTCGCCGCAATTTCCATCACCGGCGGTGGAGGCGGCTCCGGCGGAGTTTCGCGTGCTTTGGCGAGTTCTGCCGCGACTTTGGGATTTTTTTCGAGTGCCGACATCACCATGGCGATCAGCGGATCCGGCGGAACGAAAGGCTTTTTCAGAACGCCGTCGGCACCAACGCGGCGCGCTTCTTTTTCGTCGAGAGGATCAAATGCGCCAACGAGGAGAATCACCGGAACGTGAGCGAAGCGAGTGTCTTTCTTGACGAATTCGCATACTTCATAACCGTTGCGGACGGGCATGAAGACGTCTGCAAGAACCAGATCGGGGTTCGCATCGGGAATGCGGCGCACCGCTGCTTCGCCATTGCCTACGGCAACTACGTCGACACCACGCTCTTCAAACGCCAACACGATCATCTTCTGGATGTTGGTATTGTCGTCTGCGACCAGAATTCTGGGCACTTGAGCCACCTCGCGGCGCACCCGCACGGCGACACGCCGACCTCTTTCGCTCCCCTATTGCAGCATCCCTCCTTGGGGGCGTCAACGAACACGAAGTACAGGCGTGCCTGAGGTGTTAGTAGGCGATTAACAGGGGCGTTACCAGGGGATTAGCTTCCTGGCGCCCTTTTTCTTCTTGCTGGTGGAGTCCTTGGAGTCGTCGGAGGAGCTGGTTTGCGATGACGTTGCAGTCTGGCCGGAGCTGCTCGAGTCGGTGGAGGACTGATCCGTTTGAGCCGGGGCTTGACTGCCCGCCGACTGGCTATTAGTGCCTGAAGGGGCACTGGACGTGGTTCCGCTGGACGTTGTGGCGGAAGATGACGAATCGGCTGGATTTGTGGCAGGCTGCGCGGGCGCAGCAGCGGTCTGGTTAGTTCCAGCAGCTGGAGGATTGGCTCCATTGGTCGTATTAGAATCGCGGGGCTGGATGATCTGAACGCCAAGTATGGTGCCGCCTCCGGGACCTGACTCGACGGTCGTTTGAGAGGTGGAGGCGTCCTCTTGCTTCGTCGGTCCGGTGGAAACGCCCGTACTCGGTGTGTCGGCAGAGCCGCCAGTAGAAGCCGATCCCGACAAACTGAAATTCGACGAGCCGCCGGCGTTTGGTTTCAACACTTCGCTGGCAGCCACCGCGTCGTCCGGCGGATTCAGGTTCGGCTGCCCTGTGTGGGCGGCAGCAGAAACATCAGGCGCCGTGTGAATCATATTCGTAGGGCCCTTGAGAAGGGCATTGGCGTGGTGTTGCTTCTCGTAATCACGTTCCTTTTGCATGCGAGCAACGGCGTCTGGATTCGGCGCCGGCACGGGAAGGCCCATTTGTTTGAGCCTGGACTTTGCCTCCTGTGCGCGCGGCGAAAGCGGATATTGTTCAGCTATCTGCGCGTACACCTTGCCGGACAAAGCGTTCCAATAGTTACGCTGGTCTTCGTTCTTCACTTCCGCCTTAACGCGCGTGTAGATATCGCCGAGCATCCAGAGAGCTTCATCGCTCTGGCTGTACAGCGGGTAGCGATTGACGACTTCCAGAATGCGCGCGGCGGAGGCGCGATAATCCTGCTTGGTGTAGTAGAAGTGCGCGATCTTGTACTCGCCGTCGGCGAGGACTTCCTGCACTTCACGCAGGCGCTGTTCGGCCTGCGGCGCGAGCGGACTTTGGGGATACTTCAAGAGCATGGCCTGAAATTCGTCCTCGGCCATTTGCGCCTGCGAGCTGTCGCGGTCAGCCTTTTCCATCATCTTGTAGTGCGCCATGCCGACTTGCATTTGAGCGTACGCGGCTTCTTCCAGGAACGGGAAGAAAGTGATGAAGTCTTTATATTCCGCTACCGCCTGCGTAAGGTTCGAGGTGCCATTCTCTTTGAAATAGGAATCCGCGACGGCGAGTTTTGCCTTGGCGAGATATTCGCTGTCGGGATAGGTGTTGATCAGCGTTTGCAGTGAGAGGCGGCCTTCGGTGAACCGGCCATGCTTAATGTCTTCCTGCGCGCGATCGTAAAGGAGCTTGTCAGGTTGAGCGGAGGTGTTCGCGTCTGTGTCCGCGGTCTTGCCCGGCTGTTTCTTCTTCGCCGGCTTCTTGATCAACTGTGCGTTTGCAGTGCAACTGATACCACAAGAGATCGCTACTACTAGAATTGCCTTAAGAAATCGCCGCGTTCTCATTATCCCCCGCTGCTGATGAGTCTCGGCCATCCGGTTCCGCTCAAACTTTCTGGCCGAGAGCATTGTTTGCGAGCTGACGCAATTGGCGCACGGAAGCCGACGGATCAGAGGTGTGGAAGACGGATGTCCCGGCAACGAACGTGTTGGCTCCGGCCTTTGCAAGCTCGGCTATATTTTCCAGATCGACTCCCCCGTCTACTTCAATCCGGAACGCACCATTATATCGCGCGCGCCATTCGCTCAAGTGGCGAATTTTCTCGAATGCCCCGGGGATGAATTTCTGGCCGCCAAATCCCGGATTCACAGACATGACCAGCACTGTGTCCACCTTGTCGAGGACCTCTGAGAGCATCACGACCGGCGTGGCCGGATTGATCACCGCTCCCGCTTCTACTCCGTGCTCTCGAATCATCGCCAGTGCACGATCCAAGTGAACAGTGGCTTCTTCATGGACCAGAACCCGGTTGGCACCGGCGCGGACGAACTCCTCGATGTATTCCTCCGGATTCTCGATCATGAGATGCACGTCGAGGGGCAGGCGGGTTGCTTTGCGCAAGGACTCGACGACAGGGATACCGATGGAAATATTCGGCACGAAGTGGCCGTCCATCACATCCACGTGAAGCACGTCCGCGCCACCCTGCTCGACCGTGCGAATTTCATCGCCCAGCTTCGCGAAATTGGAGGCGAGGATCGAGGGAGCGATTTCTATACGCGCGTAGCTCATGATCGCTGCGGCAAGTCTAGCACAAGCGATGCGGGCTATTGAGATAGCTGTAGATCAACGGAAGTGCCGGCGTGCACGTGAGAGCCTCGTGGCAGGGGCTGCGCAATTACGACGCCGTGTTGCGCGCCGAGTGTAGGCACGAAGGTGAGTTTGCCGAGCTTCAGTCCCGTCGCCGACATTCTCGATTCTGCTTCAGCAAGGGTAAGACCTGCGAGCTCCGGCATTATGTACGACTCGGGGCGCGGGCCGCGCGAGACGAGAAGGTTCACGTGGGGGCTGGTGATGTCCGTTTTCCCCGGCGCGGGATCCTGGCGAAGAATCGTTTCGTCATTCGAGGTGCCGGGAAGATAGAGAGACGAAATCTCACCGATCTGCATTCCGGTCCTCATCAGCTCAATTCTTGCTGCGCGAAGGCTACGTTCTTCGAGGAGAGGAATAGTGGCCTTTTGCGGACCGAGGCTGAGCACGACGTGTGCGTATTGGCCGACCTTTACTTTGGAGCCAGCTGTCGGGCTCTGGCGGACAACTTCGTCAACGGGAAGCGGATTATAGATATGATCTTCGATTTTGATGTTGATGCCGCGTCCCTGCAGCATCTGTTGGGCTTCGATGGCTTTTTTCCCGACTACATCGGGCACGGCAACTTCGCGTCCCTGAATCGTGAAGCGAACGGCAAGCAGCGCGCTCAGAAAGGCCACCGACGCCAGTATGAAAAGCATCAGCGCCATGCGAAAAATCCATTCGAGGCGCTCGCGGAAGGTCATGCGTTTGCTCGGCTCCCGACGATGAGCCTAGCGAGGAAAGCGGAAACTGAAAAGGGAAAATAGCGAGGCGCGTTACGGTTTTGTAGCCCCCGTTTTTATCAGGACTGCAGCGAAAAAGCCGTCGGTGCGTTGCGTGGCCGGTGATGTGCGAACTTGGCTGTTGGCGTCGACTAGATTTTGCGCGTCAAGGCCGGGTACCAAGTGGGGTTCTAGCGACTTCGTAACTTCATTTTGCGGCGCTCGTTTGATCGTCGGCGCGCTTTTCAAGACTTCGGAGACGACGTCCTCATTTTCTTCCGGCTCCATTGAGCAGGTCGAATAGACGAGACGGCCTCCTGGTGCGAGCTGTTGGATCGCCGAGGCGAGAATTCTTACTTGCAGAATGTGGAATTCAGCGAGCTGTTCCTGGCTGAGGCGCCAGCGTATTTCCGGATGACGCGCTAGAGTCCCGGTGCCGGAGCAGGGTGCGTCAACGAGGATGCGATCGAACAGGCGGCCGAACGGAAAATCGTGCGTGGCATCGAGTTCGACGATCTGGACGCCTTCGAGGTTGAGCCTCTCGAACTGATTCCGCATTGCTCGGAGGCGGTGCGCATGGCGATCGGTGGCGACTACCATTCCTCTTGATCCTGCGGCGCGAACGAGGGGCGGCGTCTTCCCGCCGGGAGCGGCACAAAGATCGAGAACGGCTTCGCCCGATTCAACACCTAAGAGCAACGGGATGGTTTGAGAAGCCTCATCTTGAATCGAGATCAAGCCTCGGCGGAATGGCTCCGTGCGCGCGGGGCTTCCGCCACTCGCGGCGAATGCAGATTTGAGAAGGTGCGGCGGTTCGATGCGCAGGCCGGCGCTTTTAATCGCTGCAAAAACTTCGTCACGCTGTAACGGATCATGAAGCGCGCAACTTAGGTTCGGGGTTCGGTTGTCCGCTTCGAGCAGAGCCACGGTGTCCGCCTCGCCGAGGTTCTTAAGCCAGCGTTCGACGAGCCATGTGGGATGCGAATGCAGAATGCCGAGACGATCAGCGAGCGGCAAATCGGCGGGGATCAGCCGCTCGATTGGGTTTGCTTCGGTCGTGGCGTGTGCTTCGGGATTTTCGGCTGACGCGCGGCGGAGTACGGCATTGACAAGAGAAGCAGCCGAGGACTTGCGCGCGCGTTTCACAAGCTCTACCGATTCGTTCACGGCGGCGCGGGTTGGAACGCGTTCGAGAAAGCGAAGCTGGTAAAGACCGATGCGAAGCGCGAGCGCCACGGGCAGATCGAGCCGGGCGATCGGTTTCTTGAGCTGGCGATCGAGCAGGAAATCAAGAAGCCGCCGCCAGCGGAGCACACCGAAAGTGACTTCAGTGGCGAGAGCGGCGTTCTCTAGTGTTACGCGCGAGCCAAGCTCGGCGTGAAGCACATCGCTCGCATACGCACCCTCGGCTTCGACGCGGCGCAATACTTCAAGTGCGATCGTTCGCGCTGGACTAATCGGCACAGAACTATGAAATCACATCCGCCTGAGCGCGAGAAGAGATCAGGACAGGCATTCGAGTCTAGCTGCCGAAATGCTCGCCGGGCTCGATGCGGGCGCCATTCATGAATGCGCGATCGCTGATGCGGTTGCGGCCTTCGATCTGAATTTGCTCCACGTGCAGCGCGGTGGAGGCCCCGCAGATTACGAGCAGGCCATCCTCTTGCGTCGGCAGGATGATGCCTGGCATGCCGCCCGCCGCTACTGGTTTTAACGGCTTGCCCCATATACGGGCCGCCGCGCCACGAAACGTTGTGAATGCGCCGGGCCAGGGTTGCAGGCCGCGGATGCGGTTATAAATTTGTGGCGCCGGCAGAGACCAATCAATTTGACCATTTTCCTTTTTCAACGGTGGCGCAAGTGAAGCCTGCCTATTGTCCTGCGGCGTAGGCGCGATTTCGCCTTGGTCGAGTCTCTTCAGGGTTTCCATTATCAGTGGGGCGCCGGCTTCGGCGAGCTCAGCATAGAGTTCCGGCGCGGTTTCGTCGGGGCCAATGTCGGTTTGATATTTTAGTAGCGTCGGGCCGGTGTCCAGTCCCGCGTCGATCTGCATCGTGGTAAGGCCCGTGATTTTTTCGCCGTTAATGATCGCCCAGTTGATCGGGGCGGCGCCGCGGTACTTTGGGAGCAGAGAACCGTGGAGATTGATCCAGCCGAGGCGTGGGATCGCGATCAGTGGCGCGGGAATAATTTGCCCGTAAGCGATGATCACGACCACGTCAGGCGCGAGGCGCTTGAAATAATCGAGCGATGATCCAGATTTGATTTTTTCAGGCTGATAGACGGGGACGCCGGCTTCGAGCGCCGCATCCTTTACCGGCGAACTCGCCGTTTTCTCCCCGCGACCGCGGGGGCGATCCGGTTGCGTGACGACGGCGGCGACCTCGAAATAGGAATCCAAGAGCAAGGCGCGGAGGGAGGGAATTGCGAAGGCGGGTGTGCCGCAGAATACCAGCCTTAGCGGCACGGCGGCGCTACCATTCGCCCGCTTTTTTCATCTTGCGAATTTTGCGTTTGATCATGTCGCGCTTGAGCATTCCGATGTGCATGATGAAAAGCGTTCCGTTCAGGTGGTCGATCTCGTGACAGAACGCGCGAGCGAGCAATCCTTCGCCGCGCATTTCGAATTCGGTGCCCGAGGCATCCTGCGCCCGCACGGTGACGTACTGCGGTCGCGCCACATGGGCGCGAAATCCCGGTAGCGAAAGGCAGCCTTCTTCCTCGCGCTGCTCGCCTTCGGCGTGAATGATTTCCGGGTTGGCGCAGACGATCTTGGCTTCCGGGTTTTTCCCGTTCGACACGTCAATCACAGCGATGCGCAGTCCGATTCCGATTTGCGGCGCTGCAAGGCCCACGCCCGATGCTGCGTACATGGACTCGAACATGTCCGCGAGGAGCTTTTGGATCTCGTCGTCGAATTTTTCAATTCGTTTCGTCGCCGTTTCCAGCACCGGGTCGCCGCATTTCACAATCGGATGAATCATTTCGAATAGTTCCTCAATTCTGGTTCGCGATCAGAAATTATCCAGTTGACGTTCGTAGTTTTCAAAATTCCGCCGCGTTTCGTCGAGCGAGTCGCCGCCAAATTTTTCAAGGAACGCGGAAGCCAACTCCAGCGCGACCATCGCTTCTCCAGCCACTCCCGCCGCCGGCAACACGCAAACATCGGAACGTTCGTAGGCAGCCTTCACGGCTTCCTTCGTGTTCAGATCGGCGGTGAACAGTGGGCGCCTTAGAGTGGAAATCGGCTTCAGGTATCCGCGCACCACCACCTCCTCGCCATTGGTAATGCCACCTTCGATTCCGCCGGCTCGATTGGAGGAGCGATCGAACCGCTTTTGCGTAGCGTCATAGCGAATTTCATCCTGCACTTCCGAGCCGTAGCTTCCGGCATTCGCGATCCCTGCGCCAATTTCGACGGCCTTCACCGCCTGAATCGACATCACTGCCCGAGCGATGCGCGCATCGAGTTTTTCGTCCCACTGAGCGTGGCTGCCGAGCCCGGGCGGAATTCCTCGAGCGACCACTTCGAAAACACCTCCCACCGAGTCGCCGGCTCGAAGCGCGTGGTCCACTTCCGCTTTCATCCGCGCTTCGGTCTCGCCATCCACGCAACGGAGCGGCGAATCCAGATTGTCGCAGACCGCCTCAATTTCCGCCCACTCCGCATCACGCTCAAACCGCGCATGCCCTACGGCAATCGTGTGGCTCAATACTGTCGCGCCAAATTGATGCAGAAAAAGTTTTGCAAACGCGCCAGCCGCCACTCGCGCAGCAGTTTCTCGAGCCGATGCGCGCTCGAGAATGTAGCGCGCGTCATGCAAATTGAATTTCAACGCGCCGGCGAGATCAGCATGGCCCGGTCGAGGCGCGGTAAGCGGCCGCTGCGTGCCTTTTGTGCCTGCCGGCGCCGAATCTGCACCCTCGGTGTCCTCCACCGGCAGAGCCTTCTCCCAATTCGTCCAGTCTCGATTTTCGATGCGTACCGCAATCGGTGCGCCAATCGTCTTTCCGTGCCGCACTCCAGCGAGAATATCCGCCCGATCCTTCTCGATTCGCTGCCTGCCGCCGCGTCCATAGCCTATCTGGCGTCGATGCAATTCACGCTGAATGAAATCAGTGTCGACGGGAACGCCTAGGGGCAGCCCAGAAATCCAGGCAATGAGAGCCTGCCCGTGCGATTCCCCCGCGCTGACGAATCGAAGCATGCTCCACGCACCTCACCCGCGACACCGGGCAAACTCGCAATTCTACCGGACGCGTTCACTCGCGTAAAGCAATGCCGCAGCCAATTCCCGCTGCCGCCGATGATTGCTTGACGCAAGTGCCTCGCGACGCTACGCTTCGATGAGCCGCGGACGCGCTTGTTCTTCGGGCGTCCAGACACGATGCTCGAAGCCAGTGAAACGCAGTCACTCCCCTCGGTCATCGGGGACGCGATCAAGCGCTTAGTCTTCGCCGTGCAGGACTATTCGCTCCTCACCTTTCAGTCGCTCACCAACATTCTTACGCCGCCGCACTATTGGTTTGATGCGCTCGAGCAGATGGATCTCATAGGCGTGGGATCACTGCCAATCGTTGTCCTAACGGGTTTTTTTATCGGCGGCGTGATGGTGCTGCAAACTGCATCGCAATTCGAACGGTTTGGTGAAACGGCCCTCACCGGCGATGCGGTTTCGCTCGCTCTCGTCCGCGAACTTGGGCCGGCGATCACGGCTTTGCTTGTAGCCGGCCGCAATGCATCCGGAATGGCATCCGAGCTCGGTTCGATGGTCGTCACCGAACAGGTGGACGCGATGCGCGCGCTAGGCACCGATCCGATCCGCAAGCTCATGACCCCGCGCGTAATTGCGACTGTCACGATGCTGCCCCTGCTTACCGCCATTTCCGATTTTGTGGGTCTGATCGGTGGGTTCATCGTCGCCTACTTCACGTTGCGGCTCGGGCCCGTGCAGTTCTGGACGCGCGCCATCGACGCGCTGGATTTTGGCGATTTGGCGCAGGGGTTTGCGAAGCCGGTGGTGTTCGCGCTGATCATCGCGTCCGTCGGCTGCTACCAGGGCTTGCGCGTTCGCGGCGGAACGCAAGGCGTCGGCCGCGCCACTACATCCGCAGTCGTGATTTCATCGGTGCTCGTGCTGGTGGGAGATTTCTTCCTGTCGCGTTTATTGTTGTTCATATTCCACAAATAATGGGCTCAACAAAGTGTTGTCACGCAGCTGAACAACGTACTCGCTCAAGGCTATAATCCGTAGCGACTTCGAATTTAGGGTATACTTGGCGAGCAATTCACCGCACTCAGCGAATCGGCAGTGCAGGCGGAAATGATTAACGGCCCTCCCCCAAGTAGTCCCTCAGCTCTGGTGATTGACGTGGATCCGGAAATCCACGCCATGCTGCAAACAGTTCTCGATCCGGTTGCCTGGAAAGTCCGTCATGCGCCCAATAATGTCGCGGCTTTGACGCTGGCCGAAGCCTCACATTACGATCTGATCGTCACAAGCGACAAAACCTCGGGGCGGGAAGATATAGATCTTCTTCGCAAAATCCGGCGAGTGCGGCCCCACACCCGGCTGATTATATTGACGGACGAGAGCGCACCGTCGTACGTGATCGATTCGATAAAAGAGCGGGCATTCAGCTATTTTTCAAAGCCTTTTTCGCTCAATTCATTGTCCGACATGATTCAGCACGCGATTGACAGCCCATGCTGGGACGACGGAATCGAGATTCGTTCGGCGACTCCAGAGTGGATTCGGCTGGTGGCGCGATGCGACCTCGGAACCGCTGAACGACTCGTTCAATTCCTGCATGAAGTGGGAGATCTTCCCGGGGTGGAAGGTAACGCCGTGGGCACGGCGTTTCGGGAAATCTTGCTGAATGCGATGGAATACGGCGGCAAGTTTCAGCCCAACCAGTATGTGGAAATTTCTTACGTTCGCGCGAAGCATATGGTGATGTGCCGGGTGAAAGATCCCGGCGAAGGATTTTCCCTCGATGAAATCTCACATGCGGCAATCGCAAACCCGGAAGAAGACCCGATTCGCCATGTAGTCCATCGCGAGGCGAAAGGATTGCGCCCAGGCGGCTACGGCGTGCTATTGGCGCAGAAGTTGGTGGATGAACTGATTTACAACGAAAAAGGCAACGAAGTTCTGCTCGTGAAGTATGTCGATCGCCCCAATTCGGCCGGCGGTTCTGCGTCAGTCAGTTGAGACATTATTGGGGCGGTGAGCGCCGACTACTCTTCGTCGCCTCGCAATTCCTCTTCAATTAGCACGTGTGAATTTGCGATCAGCTCTGAAAGGCCTGCGCTCTTGAGCTGGCGATTGAACGAGGGAATTTCACTCGTGCGCAGTTCGTCCCAGCGCTTCATCGTCGCTGTGAAATCCTTTTCAACTGTGATGAGCGCCTGGTCTTGCGCGGGAGTCGGAGCAACGTCGGCGCGGTCGATTTCCGCGTAGAGCGCGGCGATGTTGGTGGCAACCTGACTGAGCGTTGATTCAGCCGGAACAGCCAGCACGGGCGCCGCAGCGGGTGCGGGAGGCTTTTGTGCTTCTTGTGGAGGCGCGCATTCGAGAAGTGCGCCAAGTTTTTTGTCGAGCGCTTCGATGGCTTCTTTCGTGGAGCCTGTCGCGGTTTTCGAGAGCTTCTCAATCTGTTCGCGGATGGACCGAGCGTGGGCAACCGCCTCGGAGCTGCGAGTCATCCGGTCGGCGAGGGTTGTTTGCATAGCGAACAGTGCGCGCAGGCCTTCGGGCGAAGCTTTCACGCGTGGATCCATTCGCACGGTGAGTGGCGCAGAAAAATTCGAGCCGCCGGCAGTGAACTTCACAGAATAGACGCCAGGAAGGGCGCGCGGCCCGAGCGGGTGGGGCGGCGTATCGTGCGGAACAGCGGAAATCGGGTATTGGTGGCGCAGCGCCACCGGCGCGGGATAGTGCAAATCCCAGACCCACCGGTGCATTCCCGCATTGGCGGAGAGAATGCTCTGCCGCCGAATCCAGTAGAGAGGAATCAGCTGCTTTGCGATTTCTTCTTCGGCTTGGTCTGGCTTGTCCGCGCTCGAAAATTTGCGAACGAGTTTGCCTTGCGAGTCGAAAATCTCGAGCGTGACTGCACCGCCTGAAGTCTGTGAGAGGTAGTAGTCGATGATTGCGCCATTGGGTGGGTTTTCGCCGGCAGGCTCGTCGGGAGGCATCGGTGTATCGGTATAGGTTGAGCGACGGACGCGATACGCTGGGGCCGGCTTAAACAGCACGTTACTGGTGACTGCGGTGTCCGCGTTGATCTGTCGCAGCGGCGAGATGTCGTCCAGAATCCAGAACGAGCGGCCGTGCGTGCCAAGGATTAGGTCGTCCTCGTAAATCCACAGATCGCGCATCGAGGTGTGCGGAAGATTGAGCTGCAGCGATTGCCAGTGATCGCCGTCATCGAACGAAACCCACACGCTCGTCTCGGTGCCCGCAAACAGCAGTCCCTTGCGAACGGGATCTTCGCGCACGGTGTCGACAGGGGCGTTGTCAGGTAAACCAGCGGTGATTAGTTGCCAGGTCTTGCCGCTGTCGTGCGTACGATAGACGTAAGGCTTGAGGTCGTCGACGCGGAAGCGGCTCACAGATGCGTAAGCAGATTCGTCGTCAAAATGTGACGCGGAAATCTGTGTCACCTTGCTCCACGGCGTCAACTCCGGCGGAGTAATGTTGGTCCAATTCTTCCCGCCGTCGCGCGTATTCCAGATGTACCCATCATCCGTGCCGGCCCACAGGACGTCCTCGGTGCGAAACGACGGGGCAAACGCGTAGATCACACCTCGCTGTTTATCAGCTTTGGTAACGTTCTTCGGATCGGCCTTGACCATCCCTTCAACGCTAGGCGGAATTCCCGGATGCTCCCGCGCGAGATCGGGACTGATGGTGTCCCAATGATTGCCGCCATCACTGGATTTGAACAGAAAATTCGCCGTCGTGTAGAGAACGTGCGGATCGATAGGAGAGAACATAATCGGCTGCGTGCGATCGGTACGGAATTTGGGATCGCGGAGCGGGATTGGCGAGACGTTCTGCACCTGCCCCGTGCTCCAGTGATATTTTGAAACTTCGTTGCGTCCCGCCCCATAAATTATGTCTGGATTGAGCGGGTCAGGCGCCACATAGCCGTATTCAATCGCGCCAACGGGATGCCAGTCGCGAAACGTGATTTCGCCGTCGTTGCCGCGTGAAAGCGTACAGACGGAGCCGCTCTCCTGCTGGCCGCCGCAAACCTTGTACGGAAATTCGTTGCTGACGCTCACGTGATACATCTGCGCGGTTGGCTGGTTGTACCAGGAACTCCACGTTTCGCCGCCGTTCACCGAAACGATCGTACCCTGATCGCTGACGATAAGAATAATTTTCGGATCGCGTGGGTTAATCCAGATGTTCTGGTAATCGTCGCCGCCAGGAGCGCCGCGGATGCTGGTCCATGTTTTCGCGCCATCGGTGGAACGTACGGTGACGATGCTAGTGCTGTAAACGACGTCAGCATTCTTCGGATCGACGCCGAGCATCGGAAGATCACCGCCGCCGATACGCATCGCCGGCCGGCCATCCTCGGTAGCCCTCGTCCAGGTCTCGCCGGAATCGTCCGAGCGGTAAATTCCCAGGCCCTTTCCTGAGCCGTATTCGCCGGGCTCTTGTGTGCCGGCGACCAAGTACAGCCGGCTCGTTTGGCTTTGCGCGATGGCGAAATGAAATTGGATCACATTCTTTGGAAGTCCGCTTGTGAGCGGTTTCCAGGTTTTACCGCCATCCGCGGACTTGAAAAGGCCGCCGTCCGTCGTCTGGTATTTGTCGCCGTCTTCCCAAGGTCCCTGGCGAACGGACCACAACGAGGCGTAGGCCACATCGGGATTCGAAGGATCGAATTCGACCTGATCGCCGCCTGTGTTTTCATTTTTGGAGAGCACCTTCGTCCAATTCTGGCCGCCGTCAGTGGAAAGATAGATGCCGCGTTCATCGCTCGGGCCATACGGATGCCCGAGAACCGCTGCAAGCACATGATTCGGATCGCGTGAATCCACAGCGAGGCCCGGAATTTGCTGGCCATTCCGCAGCCCGAGATGCGTCCAGGTTTTTCCCGCGTCGGTGGATTTGTAAATGCCATTACCAACGGAAAGATCGGGGCGCGCGAGGCCTTCGCCGCTCGCGACGTAAATGATATTGGGGTCGGAGGGAGCAATGGCGATGGCGCCGATCGATTGAGTCGGTTGCGAATCGAAGTTCGGCAACCAGGTGCGTCCGTAATCGGTGGATTTCCAGACGCCGCCATTCACCACGCCTATGTAAAAAACATTCGGCTGACTCGCTACACCAGCCAGAGCGCGCGTGCGTCCGCCACGAAATGGCCCGATCATCCGCCAGTGCAAATCCTGATACGTCGATTCTGGAAATTGCTGCGCCAACACACTGCACCCGAGAGACAGAATTAGAAAAAATGCTGCGGCGATCGAGCGAAAGTAACGAACCACGCGAATCCTCCCATGAAATGCGCGGCAAGCATAAATCAGGTGAAGTCTCTAGAAGCAGGGAATTTTCAAATTGTCTTCTTCACATACCCGGAGCACACCAGCACCGGAAGGCGGGGATATTTCGGAAATGAAGCGTCGGTTTCCGACAAAGCGCAAAAATAGAAGAGCGATCCTCGGTCAGATCGAATTTGCCGGGAGTGCACGCATTCGGCGCAGAGGCCGATCTCGTTCCTCTTCTCAACTGATTTGCCGGCGTTTTTCACCGAGGTCAGCATACCGGAATCGCCGACCTCGCGGCCCGTTACGTTCCGGCGCGCCGCGCGATGCGCGTAGATCCCATCGTCGCCCTGCGTCACGAATAGCTGGCCGCCGCCCGCGAGTCAATTCAGCTCGCGTCATTTCTCGTTTGCCTGACGTGTTAGAATCGCGCGGATGGCGCCGCAAAACACTTTCCTCGCTTCCAATCTTAGGGAGATTCGTCAGCGAATGGCTCGATCGGCTTCCCGCGCTGGCCGCGCAGCCGAAGCCATCACGCTGGTAGCCGTCTCCAAAACATTTCCTCCCGAAGCGATTCGTGACGCCTACGAACTCGGCGTGCGCCATTTTGGCGAGAATCGCGTGCAGGAATGGGAGTCGAAGCGAGCAACCGTCACGGGTCTCGACGCCACGTGGCATCTGATTGGTCACCTTCAAAGCAACAAAGCGCGCCGTGCCGCAAATTTATTCAGTCGTGTGGATTCCGTGGACAGCATCGCGCTCGCCCAAAAACTGGACGCAACGGCGGCAGCAGAAGGAAACCGATTGAAGGTGTTGATCGAAGTGCATCAGGGAGGCGAGGAAACAAAAAGTGGTGTGCCGGAAGCCGATTTGCCGGCGCTGACGAAAGGCATGGCTCATCTGCGGAATCTCGAGTTACTCGGCCTGATGACGATTCCTCCTTATTTCGAAGAGCCGGAACGAGTGCGGCCATACTTTCGAAGATTGCGAGAATTGCGCGACAAGACTGGGGCGCAACTCGGCTTGCCGCTAACAGTGTTGTCCATGGGCATGAGCCACGATTTTGAAATCGCGATCGAGGAAGGCGCCACAGAAATTCGCGTCGGCACAGGCATCTTTGGCCAGCGTAGCAATAAGTTGTGATCGAAATTATCGAACGCGACCGTTCAGTTGTTTTTGGAGTTCGAGTTACGCCGCGCGCCAGTCGCGATTCGATCGAAGGCGAGTTTCAGGGTGCGCTGAAGGTGCGCCTTACAGCGCCGCCCGTGGAAGACAGGGCCAACGACGCGCTGCGGCGTTTCTTGGCCGTTTGTTTGAACGTGCCCGTGTCGGCTGTTAGAATCGTGGGAGGCGAGAAGAGTCGCAACAAGCGAGTGTCGGTGGTAGGCGTCACTCGAGCGCAAGTAGCTGCACGGATCGCAGCCGCCGAAGGCGAAAAAGTTGCCCCAGACAACAAAGAATCCCTTCATGGTCGACGTTAAAGCAATTCAAGCGGAACTGCGCGCCAGCAAAATTGACGGCTGGCTTTTCTACGATCATCACCGCCGCGATCCAATCGCCAACATCATTCTAAAGCTCGGCACCAACGGCCTCGCCTCGCGCCGCTGGTTTTACTTCATCCCCTCGAAGGGCGAGCCGCGAAAGCTGGTCCACCGGATCGAAGCGGGCATGCTCGATTCGCTCGACGGCCGCAAGTACGTCTACTCGGGTTGGGAAGAACTTCACAAGACGCTGCCGAAATTGCTCTCCGGCAGCAAAACGATCGCCATGCAGTATTCGCCCGAAAATAATATTCCATACATCGGGCTCGTCGACGCGGGAACTGTCGAACTGGTCCGCAAGCTGAAGAAAAAAGTGGTGAGCTCCGCGAATCTGGTCCAGAAATTCGAAGCCAGCTGGTCGAATGCGCAGCTTGAATCGCATCTCGATGCGGGAAGAATCATCGACCGCGTAAGGCAAGACGCTTTCCTGCGGGCGGCCGCGTTTGTCCGGGAAGGGAAGCCGCTCAGCGAATACGATCTGCAGCAATGGATCGCCGACCAGTTCCGCGCGAATGGCCTTTTGCCCGAAGCGACAATCGTCGCGGTGCAGCCCAACAATGGTAACCCCCACTATGAGCCAACCGCCGAAGGATCGTGCCCGATTCGCGCCGGAGACTTGCTGCTTCTCGACATGTGGTCGAAATTCGACCGCCTCGGCAGCGTGTTCTATGACATCACCTGGATGGGCTACCTGGGAAACCGCGTTCCGGACACGTACGTGAAAATATTTCGCATCGTGAAGCAAGCGCGCGACAAGGCCGTAGAAGTGGTAAAAGAAGCCGTAGCCGAAGATCGCTCCGTCCACGGATGGGAAGTTGACCGCGCCGCGCGCGAGACGATTCGCAAAGCCGGCTACGCGAAATATTTCGTCCATCGCACCGGCCACAGCATCGGGGAAAATATTCACGGCAACGGCGCTAACATGGACAGCCTCGAAACTCGCGACGACCGCGAAATCATTCCGCACACGTGCTTTTCGATCGAGCCCGGTATCTATCTCCCCGATTTCGGCATCCGCAGTGAAGTTAACGTGTACGTGGCCGAGCACGAAGCGCGCGTCACCGGCGCCATCCAGGCAGAGATTCTTCCGTTGCTCGCCTGAGGCATCATTGAACGAAACGCCGAACGTAACTCCGGAGCACGAATCTTTCTCGCCTCCTGAAAATCACGAACCCGAACAGGTCACCCCGCGTCCCCCAAAAACCGCCGCTGCTTCCAGCCCGCTTTCAATCGCCGTTGCGTCGTGGCTCGTACCAGGACTCGGCCACTTACTTCTGCGCCGTACCGGGCGGGCGATCGTTTTTTTCATCGCCGTGGGAGGACTCGCGATAGCCGGCTCTCGCATGAGAGGCAATGTTTTCCCACCGCGATCGGCCGATCCTTTTGGCACCCTAGGATTTTGGGCGGACGCAGCGTCGGGAATATTCTATTTGCTCGCGCGAGCGTTTGAACGTGCCGGTCCAGACGTATCGCGCGCGGCGGGCGATTACGGCACCCGATTTATCGCTGCGGCAGGGATCGTGAACCTGATTGCGGCATTCGACGCGTACGAAATCGCGGCAGGGCGGCGAAGCTAGATGCCGGCTGTTACGTCATGCTGAGCCATTTCTGGGCGATGGTTCTCTTCGCGTTGTTCGTCTCCATGGCTCTTGGCTGCCTCACGCGACGCACAACGCTGGAACGAATCAAGTACGCGGCATTGTCTTTTGTCCTGTTCCTCTTGATCGGCTTCGGCGCCGCATGGCTCATGTATCCGTTCTCGCGATGATCTATTTTCCCTTCGTCTTCGGAGGCGCCCTTCAAGCGCAACTACGCACAACCGTTAGTCCCTGGGTTTGACAGTTTTTTCGCCCCGATGTTACAGTCAAAACTCACGCCGAGGTAGCTCAGTGGTAGAGCAGCCGATTCGTAATCGGCAGGTCGTGGGTTCAACTCCCACCCTCGGCTCCATCCACCTTGTAAGTCCTTGTTTCATAACTCAGTTCACGCTGTTGTTCTGAAGGCTATCAGAAAACTTGGGAACATTTGGGAACAAAACCTCAGCAACTTTGTCCACCGCACGCTTCTGAGATTCGGGAATGGCGTGCGTGTAGATGTTGAGAGTCGTTTCAAGATCGGAGTGTCCGAGTAGAGCCTGAGCCGTCTTGAGTGATTCGCCGACGTCGCCGAGCAGGGTTGCGTGCGTGTGCCGGAAGCTGTGCCAGGAAATAAGCGGCAGGCCGAGAGCCTCGCATGCAGGCCGGAGTTGGCGTCGTAGAAGGTTTTTCGGATTGAGCGGTGTCTGGTTCCTAGTAGCGAAAACCAGATCGTCCGGACCGGTTTGCCGTGAACGTCCGAGTTGCGCGAGGAGAGCCTCTCGCACCGGGGCGCTCATCGGAATATCCCGCCGGCTGCTCTTGGTTTTGGGGGTGCCGAACTTTCCCTCTGAGACAGTCTCGCGAACTTGGACGCCTCCCCGTAGAAAGTCGAGATGCTTCCATCGAAGTGCGAGTAATTCGCCGATGCGCAACCCGGTCAAAACTGCGACCAGAACCAACGTGCGCATCGGTTCTCCGAGGTATCCGATCAACCGGACAGCTTCGACGGCTGAAGGATAAAGCCGCTCGGTCTTGGGCTCACGACTGCCGATGTTCACCCCGCGGGCGAAATTCTGTTCGAGATAACCCCAGTCGACGGCAGATTGTAGAACCTTTCCCAATGCGGTCCGCATGCCGTGAATGCTCGAACCCGAATAGCCACGCCTTCTTTTCTCTGCGACAAAGCACTGCACGTCTGCACGACCAATCTCGCACAGTCTCTTGTCGCCGAAAACCGGAAGCAGGTGGCAGTCGATCTGAATCCCGTAGTATTTGGCCGAAGTGGGCTTGAGAATCGAGAGCACACCAGGTTTCCAAACACTTTCAACGAACTGCTTGAAAGGCATCGTCGCCTGCGGCCGGTGCGACCCGGCGTTAATTGTTCGGAGTTTCGAGTCGAGAAGGCTTTGCGCTTGTTTTCTTGACAACTCACTGACAGGTCCGAGCACTTCCGATCGCTGCAACGTTCGAATTGTATTCTCAGGAGAGATCACTTGTTCACGCCAGCGAGCAATCCACACCTTGCGTTTCTTGCCACGGATAAACAGACAACCATTCTGGTATCGGCGGCGAGCCATTCGAGCTTCCTCCCTTTGGCCAGCTCGTCCGCTTTCCTCTGCGACCGCGATTGTATATTGCGAGTCAAGCATTTCGCGTTCCTGATTTCTGTCGCTCAATCCATGCGAGCACGTCCGTCTCTCTGAAGCGCCAGTACTTTCCGAGCCGGAAACCAGGAATGCGGTTTATCGCACGTCGCCGCGTCCTACCGTAGACCCAAGAAACAGGAACACTCAGAAGCTCCGCAACTTCTTCGATCGTCAGTAGGCGGCCGTTAATTCGCGGCTGGGTGCCGCCTGCTGACCGTTCGACTTGGAGTGCGCTCGCCATCAGTTCAGGTGTCCAAAAATAAGTGCTTTCGTCACGGCCACAGCCTCTCCAAGGCGCCACATCGTTTCAATCACTTGCGAAGGCATCGGAGAATTGGTTTTTGCCATGGTCATTGAGTAACCGATGTCGGCTGTTCTCGCTGCACTCTCGGCATACTTTCGAATCGGAGTGTCCTCACGTTGAATCGGGCGTCTATCGCGCCGACTTTTCCGTCTCGGTTCTTCGCCACGACGATTCGCGCTTCGGTCTCATCTCCGCAGAGCTCTTGAACAAATGGGCGATCGACGTAAATCACAATGCTTGAATGTTTCGCTTTGGCTCCGCTTCCATACAGCCGTTGCAGTGTGGGTCGTTTCCGGTCCTCGCCCTGAAGCGACTTGCGAAGCTGTGAGATCACGATCGCCGGGCACTTCAATTCCATCGCGAGCGATTTTGCTGCGCGCACGATGTTTCGCTGCTGTTCAAATTCATCTTTTCCGGGACCGTCTACCAGCTCGTCATAGTCCACGATCACGAGATCGAGCCCGGTGCGAGCTTTCATCTGTCGTGCTACCCGACGAATCCGCGCCATGGTGAGTTCGCCGTCGAGAATTCGGCACTGTTCGCGCTCGCGGCTGGCTGCGTTGATGAGAGCGCTCCGTTCAGGCTGGGAGATCCGTTCCGGTCGACGAATCTTCCAGTGCTCGACTTCAGCTTCGGTCGCAAGTTCGCGAGAAATCAGGTGCTGCGCACGCATCTCTCCTGAGCAAAACAAAGTATGTCGTCCATCGCGACACGATCGCCGCCGGGTCTGTTGCGCGAGAAGTGTTTTCCCCACGCCGGTCTCGGCGGTGAAAATCACAAGCTCGCCAGCGCGAAAGCCTCCCGTCAGACGGTCGAGCTCGTCGACGTCTGTGAAGATCCGTACGCCCTCGCCGGAATCGAATTCACCCAGTAGTGCGGACGCGGCTTCACGGTACGTCGTCCCGCAATCTCGATCAGCCTCGAGGCCTCGAGCAATTTCCGAAAGTTTCTCAATTCCGCTGTCGAGAAGCTGCTCCGCAGAATCAGGCGCGCTAAAAGCGTCCTCATACAATCCGAATGCGGCTCGCACGAGTGACCGTCGCGCAGTCAGGCTTTTGAGCGTGTGAGCGTGATAATCGAGATTCTGGCCACGTGGAATGCTGTCTCCCAGTTGCGCGACGTACCCAATACCGCCAGCAACTTCGGTTTTTTCCGTTCGCTGGAGTTCGTCGAAAACTGCCAGCAAGTCAGTAGGCTTGCCGGCTTCGCTGAGTGTATGTACCGCCCGAAAGATCACCCTGTGCGCTGCATGATCGAAATCGTCCACGGCAAGGCGGCTGATGACAGTTTTGGCTGCAACGCTCTCAACGAGGATGGCGCCGAGAATCGCCCTCTCGGTTTCATGGCTGCTGGGGAGCGGCCGCTCAATCCCCGCCTCGGGGTTCATGCCGGTATCTCCTCGGCTGTAAGTACCCTAATGGGATGAAATTGCTCGACCGATGCCTGTTCGTGACTCGCCTGCTCTTTCCGTCGTAGTTGAGCGAGGGCGCGGAACAGCTGCGGCGTGCGGCGCAGTTTTTGACCTTCGGCTGCCTCCCATGTGTCGACCGTCTCTCCGATAAGAACCGAAACGAGCTCTCCGTTTCGTGATGCCCATTGGCTTTCGATAAGTGTCCGGAAACTTTCAGGTCCGCAGGGTCTAATTTTGAGGAAACCCCAAACCGATACTTCCGGTTTAGAAAAGACGGCAGGCAGCTGCTTTACTGATTCTTGCTTACTGCATACTGAAGAAGGCGCGCTCTCTGCGACATTCTCTGCGCCAGGCTGTGCGACGCTCTCTGCGACGACCTCATATCTTGGCTTCTCCCATGACTCAGATTTCCAAGCGTTTAGCCGCATCCCCTTCAGCGCGCCAGTTCGCACGTCGTATTTGTCGATCAATACTGGGTAATTTCCCCGAAGGCCGCGTTGATGAAATGAGCGAAGGAAGCCGATTTCGTTGAGCGTCTCAAGTCCACGCTGAACGGCGCGAAGAGAAGCTCCCCTGGGCGACGTAGCAAGGATCCGCGGAGCTGAGCCTCTCCAGATTCCCGTCCTGAAGTTAGCCTGGAGATGCACGACCGTGTAGACGCCGAAGTCGAACAGGCTCAGTCTCCCCGATAGTAGGTGCTCAATGATTCCGGATCGGATGACCGCATAGCTGGAACTCATATCGAGCCTCCAGCCTGAGCGAACAGCGGCGCATGCTGCTCGAGCTCCTGCCCCCGGTGCTGCTGGAATCGAGATGGGTCGTAGGGCAGAGATTCGGCTACGGGTCGGTAGCGCCAAACCCCGCCTCCCGCTCGGCCCTGGGCGTTCACGCGACCTCCTCAACGTCAAAGTCGGCAAAGTCGACGAGCCTGAGAACGTCGCTACGCCGGATCTCGATGCCATGGTTGAGGCGCTTGAGAAGGAGCCTGAAGCTCGCTGCCAGGAGGAGTCTGCGATCGGATGGAGAGAGGTGCTGGGCCAAGCTCCTATGGCGCGGCTTTCGTAAGACTGCCCCTTGACTCGCTTCGGGTTCTTCAATTAATGTTTGCATCGGTATAGCTCCTTGAAGCTCGCCTGCCAGCGAGCAAATTTTGCAAACGCCTCAGCTAACAGCTGGGGCGTTTTGCGTCTATGGGCTGACCATTCTTTCACGCGCCGATATGCGTCAATTTCGCTGAATCGTTGCGCGCCGGAGGCTCGAATTCTTCGAAGAGCCAAGCTTCCGGGAAGCAGAGAGCCCGAGCGACTGCGGCCCGCTCCTGTTTGGAAAAGGTTAATCGTCCGCACAGACAACGACTAAGGCGAGATTCGCTGCAATCGATCTCACGTGCCAGCTGATATTGCATTCCCCAGTTGCTCAACGCCCAAAGTAGATTTCGGTAGCGCATCGTGGCTCCTGCAAAAACTTATTGCGACAAGAAGTATCTCAGGGGTTCGCGTGCAGAACGGTGGGACAAACGAACTAAGTGAAGGCGGCCGGATGTCCTACTTTTTACGGGTCGCCCTACGACGACGCTGATCTAGCCTCCAAAAGAACGTCTCGGCCAAGTCCCGCTTTGAGCGCTGATCAGACTTCACGGCTTGCCAAGTTATGGCCATCAGATAGGCCATTCGTTTCAAATGGCACCCAGCAACTCGAGCCAGATCCTCTTCCATTACGCGACGAAAGTCGTTGAACGGAGAAACTCTCAAATCCCTTTCGTGAAATCGCAGCAGGCGTGACATGGTGCCTGCAATTCGGCCGGTTTCTTCGAAAGGCGGAGGATTCCCAAGCAACTCGATTTTCTGACTGATGTCTCTGTACACATCGCTCAGTTTTACGGGCTTCCTCTGCGTTGGCTCCCTTGTGAGAACAGTCCGCCAAATTTCGCCGTCCTTGAATCTATCGAAGGTCACCCCCTCCTTTCTCAACTCCAGGAGCCAAGTTCGAGGAGAAATTTTCCGGAGTTCCGTATCCAACAGGCCCTTCTGCCCAGCGGTGCGCAGTGCTAGTAAGACTCTGTCACGAGGTACCAAGATCTCCATTGCCTGGTCTCGTATGGTGTGATGTTCTCCCTGTGCGTCGATCCATGCTTCCAATCGGCTGAGTAGCGCCCAAACCTGATGCCCTTTAGCGATAAAAAAACGAAACTCTTTCTCTGCTTTTCTGTCAACTTCAATCGCGGCTCGAATCTGTTTTTCTCTAAGTGTGGGGATTCTGGGTTTTAGCATCGCTTCTGCGAAACGCTTAACTCTCGTTCTCGTCTTCTGGCTGCTGTAACCTAGCTCGGCACAGGTCGTTTCGTACCGCCCGAGAATCTGCCGCTGGACCGGGCTTAACATCTGCGCCAGCCTGGGCGGGCACTTGGTCGTAGGCTGAGAAGTGGACGATTTTGCCGCTGCGCCTGTTTGTCGCTTATTGTTGTTTCGACGCTTCACAGAGATTCGTTCTCTACCCCGGATTCACAGTCAATACTTGCAACATCTTGCGGATGACCTGTTACCCGAAATTATTGACGGTGCTTTCTCTGCCGCGCTCTTGACCTGGGACCAAAGACGGAACCTTGGTGGCGGGAGGCCAATCGGACACTTCCTCCAAGTTTAGGCCCATTCCCATCGCTGCGCTGGTCTATAGTTGGCTGTGTAAATTCTTATTTCGTTAACCCCAGGCTTCAAAATACGCCCAAATCAAACGTAAACCTATAGGTCGTTAAGCTTTAGCTGGTAATAGTACCTCGTACTCTCCGCCGCCTACCATTTCATAGCCATTTCTAGAGTTCGGTTAGCAGTCGTTCATTCTCGTCTAGGCTGGCGGGTAGGGATGGCAAATCGTAGACAGGATTCCCCGACGGATTGTCAATTACTGGAGAGTCCGCAGCAAGCACCATCAGGTGATTGGGCGTGGAAGGTCCCGCAACATCGGTGAAATAGTTGTCGCACAGGGTGAATTGCCGCGCATATGCGAAGTAGACCGGAATGTCTGATTCAAGATACTGCTCGCGCACGGCCCCTGTCGTCCGGTTGAGCCACGCCTTGTGACGATGGTCAGGATCGTGGGTGGGTGGATTCGGAGCGTGGGCCATC
>Ga0306921_10000597_pt1 | contig 32774 bp, 33 predicted proteins | sample sta12Cox44000080_FD_203760 | JGI IMG/M metagenome (GOLD analysis project Ga0306921, IMG submission 203760) | Lab enrichment of tropical soil microbial communities from Luquillo Experimental Forest, Puerto Rico - statoxic.12C.oxic.44.000.080 (v2)... | ecosystem: Environmental > Terrestrial >... | reverse complement strand
GCATCGGCTTTGCCGGTGAGGGCTTCGTTGCCACCGTTTTCACCTTCAGCGCCTGCTTTTTCTCAGCGGCCTTCACCTGTGCGGCTGCCGGCTTCGCGGTGGCCCACGGGTCATACCACGTCGGGTCTACTTCCTGTTGCGCATAAGCATTCGCAATGAGGCTCGGCAACGCCAGGACTGCGAACATCAAAGTTCTCGGTGCGATCATTTTCAAAAATGTCATGCCATCCTCCAGAAATCGCCGCCCACCTCAGCCGACCTGCGTGTGATGGATGCGCTCTACAAAAGCAACCGCATCGCCAAACCCTGGCGCTCAGGACATCACTTGCCGAAATCTTTCCAGATCCAACTCCTTCAACCACTTGGCAGTCCGAAACCAAACGTTTCCGCACGCTGCCTCCTTCATAAGAACGAAGTCCTGTCTAACCGATCTGTTAGTCCACTATCCGAACAGATAGACCTCGGGCTCAAAAACTTCCACAGGGCTGCCGATCTGTTAGCGGGTGTAGACTGGGGGTAACCGACTCTTCCCGTTCACCCGAGCCGCCGGAGTCTGAGATGATTTCCAAGTGCGCCAATCCTGCCTGCTCCGCTCGCTTCCGTTATCTGCATCAGGGAAAACTCTTTCGTTTCGAGCGCGAGACGCAGAACGGCGACGAGTTGCTCGTGGGCTTCGATCCTGCCGTGTTGAAGAAGACCAACACCGCTGATTTTTTCTGGTTGTGTGAGAACTGCTCAGCGTCGATGACGCTGATCCACTGCCGGGGGGTGGGCGTAACCATGCATCCCCTGCGTCATCTGCTCAAATCGGCCTCATAGCGAAGCTATTGCCGAAGGCTGGCGCGTGTCGTACTTGCCGCTGATCGAGAACCAACGGACTTTCAACATCTCCCCAAACATCCGAATCCCGTCGCGCAGCGGATGGATCGTCGTTCCCTCGCGGTGCGCCCAAGCGACCGGAACTTCCTCCACTTTCAACCCGAACTTCCGTGCTAGAAACAGGAGCTCCGGATCGAACCCCCACCGCTCAATCTGCTGGGGGGGGAAAATCAGCTGCACTGCCCGCTGCGTGAACGCTTTGAACCCGCACTGCGTGTCCTTGTACCGCAACCCCAGAATCATCCGCAGCAGTAGATTGAAGATCCTCCCAAACAACTGCCGGTACAGGGGTTGCCGCTCGGTCTGCAACTCTGCCCGCAGCCAGCGCGATCCGATCGCCACATCTGCACCCGCTTCTAGCGCGGCAAACAATTTGTCCGCCTCCTCAATCGGCGAGGAAAGATCCGCGTCGCTGAACAGCACAATCTCGCCTGACGCATGCAACATCCCGTTGCGCACGCTGTAACCCTTCCCGCGATTCCCGGGATTCTCAATCAACACCAGGTTCCCGACTTGCGACGCGATTTCCCGCACCAATGCTGCCGTGCCGTCCGTCGATCCGTCATTCACCACCACGAATTCCGCATTCCAGTTCCGCTCGCGGACATGCGCCAGTATGCGCTCCAGGGTCCTGCCGATGCGCGCACTCTCGTTATATGCCGGAATGACGATGCTGTAGGCTGGTGCCAAAATATGCCTTCCTTGATAGTCAACCCGAAACCAAGACTGACGTCGCGCTTGAGGGTAACACTTGGGTCCGCCTTCGGTCCCCTTTTTGCTACCTTGTCATTCCGACGCGTGAGCGAAGCGAGACAGGAGGAATCTGGCGGAAGCCATTTCTCACGCTCCTGAGAGAAGTGTTGGTTTGGGAATACAGCAAAAGGGCACTAGTCCGTCGGGCAAATGCGCGAAAACGACGCTACGCGACCTGCCGCCGCGCCAACATCGAAAAGAATTGCGAGACCAGTTCCTCGTCCCAACGGCCGGCGTGCGCGTCCGCCCGCATCATCCGCTCCGCTTGCTCATGCGTCATCGCCGGTTTATACGGACGCCGTGTCCGCAACGCATCATAAACATCCACCACCTGCAGAATCCTCGGCAGCAGCGGAATCTGCTTCTGCGTCAGGCCATCCGGATACCCGCTCCCATCCACATGCTCGTGATGCATCCGGATAATCGGCAACACCAGCCGCAGCGACTTCAGCGGCTTGCAGATGTTCTCGCCCGTCAGCGGATGCTGCTTCATTACGATCCATTCTTCCGGCGTCAGGTTCGACCCCTTCTTCAGAATTTCGTCCGGCACCGCAATCTTCCCCAGATCGTGAAGGTATCCCCCGCGCCATAGCGCCGTGATCGATTCCTCGTCGAGCCCCAGGTAGCGTCCCAGCGCCGCCGCGCGCTGCGCCAGCCGCTCGCAATGTCCTTCGGTATACGGATCTCGCGCCTCGACGCTGCGCCCCAGCGTGCACAATACCGACTCCGCCGTCTCCAGTTCGTCGGTGAATTCTTTCAGCTTCAGCAGCGACTTCACTCGCGCGAACAACTCCGCGGGAAAAATCGGTTTATTCAGGAAGTCATCCGCCCCGGCCTCAATCCCCTTGACCTTATCCTCGCGATCGCTCAACCCGGTAATCAGCAGGAAAGGAATCAGCCTCGTCCCCGGATCGTCCTTCAGCTGCTGGCACAGCTCGTAACCCGAGCGTCCGGGCATGATCACGTCAGAAAGAATCAAGTCCGGCGCATGCCGCCGGACTTCCACCTCCGCATCGTCCGCATTCCGAACCGTCACTACGTCGTAGCCGCGACTCACCAGCAGCTCGCGCATCAGGTCCGCCATGTCCGGATTGTCGTCGACCACCAGAATGCGCGGCACGCGCCGGTGGATTAGCAGCTCACCCATGGCGTACTCAACCCGTTGCTCAACATTCCCTGCGACCGCAAGCCCGGCCACCAAAGCCGATCTTAACTTTTATTGTAGCGGACTTCTCATCCGCCAGGCACGACTTTGCGCCAACAAAATCGTTTCCATGAACCAAAGTGTTTCCCCTCCCGGAAGAAATTTCCTACCCCACTGTGACGAACAACCTTCCCACCCCCAACCCCGGCTGTTTAGCTGACACTTATGTGCAAGAAATTGACAGTTCTATCGCTTGCCGTCTTCCTCCTCTGCTCTTCCGCTTTACTCGGTTGTTCTGCCGCCGCCGTACCGAAGCCCCACGTGGTCGCCTTCGGCAAATGGACCTCGGCCAAATGGTACGTCGGCCCCAACGAGCACAAGACCCTCGAACTCCGGCCGATCTCTACCCCTGCATCCGCTTCCGTAGCCAGCCCGCACAAAACGCCCCGCCAATACTTGCTCCCGCAACAAAAATCACAAACATAACCACTACGCCCAAGACCACAAAAAACGTCAGCCCCGCCTGCGTCTTCAAAATGTCCTGAAGCTGCTGCACTTTCTGCGCGTCATACCCGCGCGACACCATCTGCCCCACGCTGTCGAGCACCGACTTGCGCAATTCCTCCGGCCGGTACACCAACGTTGCGACAAGGGGAATCGCCGAGAATACAAATCCCAGACCGCCACTCACCGCGCCAATCTTTGCCCCCGCGCTGGGCGTCGGCGAGCAATCTCTCCGCCGGCAATAGAACATCACCGCAACGGCCCCGCCCAGTAAAAACGCGGGTCCGAACACTGCATACGGAATCACCAGCGCCATCAGCGCGCACACGCCCCCCAGCGCCGCCGCCGGCAGCGCCTGTGCCCATTCCACCCGCCCGGAAGGAATCACCGGCAGCCGCAAAGGCTGCAACGGCGGCGGAGCGTCCGATCCCTGAGGAACCTGCGGCGCAGCCGGACTCTCCGACGCCGCCGTCACCACCCGAATCTGCGGAGCCCCACACTGCTTGCAGAAGGCAGTGCCCTCTTGCACGCTCGCGCCACACTTGTAGCAAGGCTGTTCCACGGAAAATCAAAGTAACGTAGGCGAGACCATCAAGCAAGGAAGGCGATGGGTGTGGGGCGGACAACGACCGGTCCCGCTGGCGACTAGTGACTGACTCCTAAATCGTGTCCTTGCTCCCGCCCCGCGCCTGCACAAACACCAGCGCGAAGTCGGTCCCTTTCCCTTTGTCCTGTGGAGAAATCGACACCACATGCTGGTTGTCTTTCGTACCCACCTTCAACTCAACCGTCGGTCCGCTTGAGCGCTCGCAGGAAAGCTTGTTGTCCTTCTCTCCGATCTCCACGTCAGGATCGCCGTGTCGACTCGTCGTGTGGCACTCGAGGACGCCCCCGTATTTCTTCAGCTGGTCTTTGTAGTAGGCCGCCACTTTCTCCGGCGGATCGTCCGACAAATACTCGATCGCCACCACCTTCAACCCAAAAAAACTCGACCCGATGTTCACGTTGGCATTGCCGCCGTTGTCCCCCTTCTTCTCCTGCGCCCCCGGATACACCGGCAGTCCCGTATCCCGCGCCGCCACATCCTTGTTCACGTGAATCGAGCCCACGGGCGTCACCACGTCAACCTTCTTGTCTTCGCCGTTCTCTGACTTCCGCACGTTCACGTGGCACGCCGCCACAAACACGATCATGCCAGCCACGACCGCCAGCGCGGCCCTATCGCGTCGCAACATGATTCTGCCCATTGGATCCATCTCCCATCTGTGCCTGGCGCACCAGCCCGGCGCCCCGCTGAGCCACGTTCGGAATGCTGATCGGCAGGCGACCGCGAATCGCAATCTCCCCGAATAACCCTTTCACCGCGCTCACCTCGGAAACCGGCTCACTCGAAAAGGTACATAGATAATTCTCAATCTTTGGAAAGTCCGACACCACGTAGGGATTCCCCATCGCCACCACGGCTGTCTTCGCCGCCCGGTGTTCCAGCACCTGGTTTAGCAGCGAACTCATCGTCTCCGGCAACGCCACTGCATTCTTCCGGCTTCCCGGAATCGGATTCGCATACGAGGCCACCACCACGGCCTGCGCCGCATCCACCGCCGTAAGCACTTGCACCGTCATCGCCTCCGCGATGCGAGCATCCACATACAGCACATTCACATCCGGGACCCGTGTCCGAAATTGTCGCTCCATTGTTCGTCCCAAGCCCATTCGAAGGTCGTTGGTCAGCACCAACACAACCAACCGGTTCCCGGTCTCCTCCTTGGTCATATACGGAAGCCCGCCCTTCGCAGTTCCCTCGGCCTTCAGGGGCAGGAGCTTCCCGTTGTCCCGCACCAGCGTGACCGCATCGTCCGCAACCTGCTGTCCCACCAGCACATTTTCCGGACGGCTCACCAGCTTCGCCACCTGGCCGACATCCACAAGCCGTGCCTTGTGCAGTCCCAGTGACGCCTTCGCCTTCAGCAGCTTCAGCACCGACTCATCCAGCCGCGCCTGCGAAATCTCGCCACTCTCCACCGCCTTCACCATCGCGCGATAAGACGCATCCAGATCCGCCGGGATCAACAGAAGATCGTTCCCCGCTTTGAAGGCCTCCACCGCAGCCCGCCCCACGTCCGACACAAACAGCTTCGTCAGTCCCGCCATGTCGAGCGCATCCGTGCTCACGATCCCGTGAAACTTCATCTTGCCCTTGAGCAGGTTCGTCACCACGGCCGGCGAGATCGTTGCCACGTGATTGGGATCGGGATCGAGCGCCGGCACCGTCACATGCGCCACCATCACCGAATCCACTCCCCCCGCGATCCCCTTCTCAAATGGAGGCAGTTCGATCGAATTTAGGTGCGCCATGTCCCCATCCACCCGCGCCACGCCCAGGTGCGTATCTGAGGCCGTATCGCCATGCCCGGGAAAATGCTTGGCCGTGGTCAGCATCCCGCCTTCATGCGCGCCTTTGATGTAAGCCTGCACCAGTTCTCCAACCTGCAGCGGATCCTCCCCAAACGACCGCGTGTTGATCACCGGGTTTAGCGGATTCGAATTCACGTCCGCCACCGGAAAGAAATTCCAGTGAATCCCGATCGCCCGCGACTCCTCCGCCGTGATGCGCCCGAAGCTTTCCGCATACGCAGCCTTCATGGCCGCGCCAAACGCCATCGAATGTGGAAACACGGTCGTCCCGTTCAGCCGCATCGAGAGCCCGCGCTCAAAATCCGCCGCAAAGATCAGCGGCAGCTTCGACTCCGCCTGCAGATGATTCAGCAGCATGGTCGCTTCAAACGGCTCGCTCTTAAAAAGGAAGTCGCCGTCGGTGGGCACCGTCATCGCAAACCCGCCCACGTGATACTTCTCCATGGTCTCGTGCAGTTCCGCATACACATCGCTGTTGTCGTTCAGGAACTGCGCCCGCGCCCACACCATGAACAGCTGCCCGACCTTCTCCTCGGTCGACAGCTTGCGAAGCGTCTTCTCCGCCCACTTCTCCCCGTCCTTGTCCAGGCGAATCGGGCCAGGCTTCTGATAGCGGTCTTTGGCGAATAAAGAGGTGGTCATCAGAACAAAAACAAGCGACACAAAAATGCTACGCATAGCCCAAGACGATAGCATGACCGCCCGCGGCCCGCCTCCAGACCGCCTCTTTCGCCCTCCCACCCCGTTCCCTAAGCGGAACTTGCGCAAGTACCTGAAATTTGAGAGAGTTATCAGGGCCCCGCAGAGGGCCCGGTCGCACCGACCACTCGTCAATATTCATTTGGGAGCCTGAGGCGTATGACAAAAGCGGATCTGATTGATGAGGTCTCTCGTCTTGCGGAGCTCACGCGCAAAGACAGCGAAGTCATTGTAGAGACAATCTTTGACAGCATCGTGCGCTCCCTGCGGGTAGGCGACAAGATCGAAATCCGCGGGTTCGGCAGCTTTCGCACCCGGCAGCGCAAGCCCCGCGTCGGACGCAACCCCAAGACCGGCGATCGCGTCGAAGTCCCGGCGAAGAAAATCCCCTTCTTCAAGCCCAGCAAAGAGTTGAAGGACTTGGTCAATCACGGCGACGCCGCCCAGCCCGCGGCCGCCCCGTCGACTCCGGCGCAGTAGCTCCGCGGCGACTCAGGCTGGCACTAAGATTTTCAGGCAAACGACTTCAAGGAGCGTGTCGCAGCGCCTGATCTGCATTCGCTCCAAGCCGAGGATTGCACGTTCTCACGGGGCTCACGGTAGGCGTTTCGAGCCCACACGGCGACGATGTCAACCGCTGAAATTCAGGATTATCACGCAAGGAACCGACCTGTTCTACGGCGATCGGTCCGGCTTCATCCAGGACCCTTTCGGACATCTTTGGGGTGTGGCCACACAGGTGGAAGATGTCGCTCCCGAACAACTCGAAAAGCAAGCGCAGAAAGCACGGCCGGCAGCGTGACTGGAAAAGGGGAGAGCGCCCCCCGGTTCGCTCTCCCCTGCCGCAGCAAAGTCTGGGGGCGCCCTGAGTGCTGCATCATGGTGCCCCCATCAGGCAACAAAAGCGCCGTGGCACTACTTGGCGCAGTCGAGTACCAGGGGGATAGATTCGCATTCGATGACGCCTGAAGAACGTGCGCGGGTCGATCAGCTTTGCAACCCGATCAAGTGTGAGAAGAATCCTGTGATTTTCGACAAGCTGATCAAGGAACTTCTGAAGCCGCTCGAAGCGAAGCACCATCGCATCCATCCTGGGCACGAAGAAGAGTTGAAATAGACGCGACGCGTGTCCGTTGATCTCCAGAACCACGCCGGTTCCGATTCGGGTTAACCCGGGGTGGCTTGTGGCCGCCCAAATTTCACCGCCGACCTCAAAACTCACATTCTGCAACCAGCTTTAGCAGCCGAAGAAGCGTCTCACGCTCCTCCTCCGTCATTTGCAGCCGCACCCTCTCGTCAGCGGCGACTCGGGCCTTCATGAGCTTCTTCCTGTACTTGCTTCCTTTGGTCGTCAACCGGACCTGAATTGCTCTGCCTGATTTTGCTTTTCGCTCCGACACGAGCCCTTCCTGAACCATGGACTTGATGGCCCGGTGCACGACCGTTCGGTCGAAGCCCAGAAGGGTGGCGATTTGATTCTGATTTAGTATCGCCCCCCCACGCAGGGTCGATAGGATGAAGCCGCGAGTCGCCGAACACCGCGTCTTCCGCTCCAGCCTCTTTCCCAGCGAAAAATACGCTGCGGCGATTTGGGCGAGTACAGAGTCTTTCAGAACGTCTTCTGGAACTGCTTGCTTCGGGAGGATATTCATAAGACGGTCACCGTCGCACTCAGAGGTCGCCGCCACTGCGGTGGGTCGGTATAGGCGCGCGATTTCTTCCCGATCGCGATCACCATCACAATCTCATGATGCTGGCTCGACAACCCGAGATATTGAGAGAGCCTGCGGCCATCAAAGCCTTCCATTGGACAGGTGTTGACTCCTAGTACTTCGGCGGCAATCATCAGATTCTCGCAAGCCAACGATGCGCTCTTCGTCGCCCATTTGAACCAGTCTTGGCGGGACAGCGGTGGCATTCCGCCCGTCTGGCACAAATTCAGCAGCCAGAAGACCGCCCGCTTCGCCGCAGCAAACATACCGAATGGGCCTGGCAGAAACAGGAGGCGGCCGATTTTCGCGGTCCGCTCGTAGTCGCGAATCTTCCCTTCGGCAAAGTTGCTCCTGCGCATCCACTCCAACTGGTCTCGCGTCGTTGCAGGCATCGATCCGATGTCAGCGACGGCCACCACCAGCGCCGAGGCGGTTTCCGCCGGCATCTGTCCCAGGCATAGTTTCGCCACTACCGCCTTCTTTGCCGCAGATCCCACCCAATAGAACCTGTACGGCTGAAGGTTGAAGCTGGAGGGGGCATGGCGGGCGGCATTGAGAATCTGCTCGCGCAGAGCTTGGGAGATTTCTACCGGCTCAAAGACCTTGACCGCTCGCCTGTGGAAGATCGAGTCCAGGATGTCGCTCATGACGGCCTCTATGTTGCTATTACAACATAATTATGTTGCTATTGCAACATTGATCGACCAACCAGCCCGACCCTTTCGCTGTTGGCAGTCCCGAAGCGATCCCAATGGCGAGAAATCCCCACCGCTCCGTCGACTGGTTCGCCGCATGGTGGAGATCCGCCTCAACGATTTAGTCTTCCCGGCAGAAAGGGAACTTCGATGGCTACACCGGAGAAACTCGGCGAAGCGTAAGGCGCTACGGGTACGCAAAGAAAAGGAGAATCAAGCTCTACGGAAAAGAATTGGAACTCGTTTCCGACCCCGTGACCCATCAGGATGGCAATGTTTTCGTAGATGCCCGGGAAAAAGAGACTGACCACGTTATAGCAGTGCAGGTCCCGCGAAAGGTTGTGGAAATGGCAGAAGCCACCAGATGAAAACGTGAGTCAAGCCGCACGGATGGGCCTATAATGCTGCGCACGATGACATTGGTCGGATGGAAGGAGATCGCTCGGTACTTGCGTTGCGGCGTCCGATCCGCACAGCGCTGGCAGTCCAGGGGACTTCCTGTCAAGCGCTTGTATCCAGGGCGGCATGCCCCTGTTTGGGCAAACTCCGATGAGGTCGACGGCTGGGTGCGTGGAGGCTCATTCTGGCGAGACAAACAGGCGGGCACGCTGGCCAACGTGATGCGCAGCCAGGAATTGCGGGCTCAAGTTGAGCGTTCACGGGAGAAGCTTCATCACACGCTTGATGAGCTGAAGAAAACCTGGGGTTCCGGTAAGCGCCGGGTAAGCTGAGACTGCTGAGCATCGAGGAGTCGTTCAACACTTTTGACGTTGCGATTCTGAAGCGTGAAGAGAAACAGCAACGCACGTCGAAGCTTGCCCGCCCCCACAAAGCAAACGAGCGACATCGAACCCCGTCATCAACTCAACCTCTCCTAGAAATCTCACGAGAAAGCTCAAGCCTGCTCGATTTTCTTCTGAGATGCGCCCGCCATAGGATTTTGTTTCGCTCGGGCGAGACCCGGTTCTTGCTCTGCCATCGCCGCGAGCAATTCCTCCGAGAGTTTCACAAGGCATACTGCGTCCTCCTCGATTGCTAGTTCGAGTGCGATGGTGCGCCATGGACGCAGCTTGCCGTCACCTTGCGACTTGGATGCTTCCTGCGTGGATTCCTTATGGTTAGTAAGCGATGAACGTTCAGACTCGTTTGCAATTCTCGGCCTCACTGCTTTTTCCCTTCTCTGTTCCCTTTCCCACATCTAGGCACGGGCAGCGTGAGATGGTGCGAATATATCCCAAGCAGCGGTGGGCGGGCATACGCCAAGAAACGCCACTTGTTGCTTGACAATGTGATTGGGACACTCGCCTTATTTCGTGCTTAAGGTGCCTCGACCTCACTCAGATGAGCCGAGCAAACGCGCTAAACTGGACTCCATGATCCCCATGACTCCCATCGGCCACGTCCGCAGCCCCTACAAGGACCCACGCGACGTCCCGCGCGGACTCGGCGCGCAGCACACCGCCGAAGGCGTCCTCGAACTGCGGCCCGAACTCGAGACCGGCCTCACCGACATCGAAGGCTTCTCGCATTTGTTCGTGATTTGGGTCTTCGACCGCTCCGACGGATACGAACTTCTCGGCACTCCACCGTGCGACACCCGCGAGCACGGCGTCTTCGCCACGCGCTCGCCCTACCGCCCGAACCCCATTGGTCTCACGGTCGTCGAACTTCTCCGCCGGGACGGTACGCGCTTGCACGTGCGCGGCATCGACATGCTCGACGACACACCCATCCTCGACATCAAACCGTACCTCTCCTCGCCCGCGCCCGAAACCTTGCGCCGCGGCTGGCTCGCCGAAGTAGAAGCCCGCAGCAAGAAGTAGTGACCGGCTTAGCACGGATTCACTTCGACACAACCCGGTGATCGGGCCCCTTGACCACTCCTGCTTCTCCGCGCACAATGCCTGCGCACCGACAACTCCGCTAGCTTCGAGTCAGGAGACCACCATGTCCCTTCGCCAGGGCGACCTCGCACTGCTGAAAGACCCGCTCGCGCAGGCACTTCTGCACTCCAAGATCCCGGCGCGCTTCGCCTACGTCTGGACCGACGGCAGCCCACGTGTTGTCCCCATTTGGTTCCACTGGAACGGGCGCGAGATCGTGCTGGCCACTCCGCCGAAAGCACCCAAGCTCAAGGCACTCGCCAGGAACCCCAAGGTCTCGCTCACCATCGACGACAACGACTTTCCGCACCGCGTTCTGCTGATTCGCGGCAGCGCGCGCCTCGAACCGATAGACGGCATCGTCCCCGAGTACGAACTCTGCGCCGCGCGCTACTTCGACGCCAAGCTCGCCGAGTCCTGGCTCAAGCAGCTGCGCGGCATGATTCAAAGCATGGTCCGAATCACGGTGACGCCAGAATGGGCGGCCATCCTCGACTTCCAGACCCGCTTCCCCAGCGCCCTGGCGAGCTGACTTGCGGCCCCCGGAATCCACCATCCGCAACTCGGTCACAAAAGCGGCTAACTCACGGTGACACGCCGTCTTATTGCTTTCCTACCCTGGGAATGCGCTCCCTCGCTAAGTCGCCCTAACTCGACAAATCCTGTTGCCCGGTTGATCATTCACAGCTAACATTCCCTCGCTCGGGGAGGCCTTATGTCACGTCGTCACGGTATCGCTTCGTTCCTCGCTTCTCTTCTGGTCACCGCAATCTTGCAAGCGCAGGAGGCCGCTCCGCCGCAATCGAACGTGGTCGCAACGCCTTCTCCGGCGACCGCCGCTGCCCCTGCCAATTCCTCTGCTTCTCTAACACCTGCTGCGGCAGCTCCGGCGACTCCAGCCGCGCGTGCGCCTCGCGCTGTGCCGGTTCTGCTGTCCGCGACCGATTCGCACGGTAGTCCCGTCCTCTCGCTGACCAAAGAGCAACTCACCATCCTCGATAGCAATCAGGCGGTGGAGGCGCTGAAACTCTATAAGGGGTCCGAGCTTCCCTTGCACCTGGGAATCGTGCTGGTGTGCAATGCGCGCACTTTTTCGCAGCAGCAGGCGGCGGCCGTGGACCTGGTGAACAAGGTCATCCGTCCCGGGTTGGATGAAGCGTTCGTAGTCACGGCGCGCTGCAAGAAGCCGTGGCCGCACGCGCGCCTCGACTGGAAACAAAATCCGGCCGACCTCTCGCAGATGATCAAAGATCTCGACCAGAATTCTGGCCTCGCGGACCCGTTCAACTTCGACCTTGAGACGACCGACGTGGGACTCGAACGCCTCCATCTGCAAACCTTTGCCGGAGGGGGCGTCACGGTGTTCGATGTGGCCTATTCCATGATGTCTTCCGATCCGCGACCCTCGCGGCGCGTGCTGTTCCTGTTCCGCGAACCGTGGGCGCACAGTCCCGGGTTTGGAGAGCGTGGCAATGCGGTGGTCGAGGGCCAGGTTCTCCGCGTTATTGCTGCCTCTCAACAGATGCATATCAGCGCGTTCGTTATCGGACTGGAGGACCAGCAGTTCGATCGCAGCACTGATGCAAATATCGGCAAGGACTATAACCCGACCTTTCCGGGAACCGGCGCCGCGACCCGCAGCTATGACGAGCGCTTGCAGCAACAGCGCGTTCGCGCCTATGAAGCAGGACGCACCAACATCACGCGAATCGCGAACGAGACGGGCGGAGCCGTTTACTGGAGCGCCAAGAAAAACTATGCCGATGCCGTCGCCTCCATCGCCAACCAGATCGCCGGGCAGTACATTGTGACGTTTGTTCCCAAGGACGCGCCCACCGATACCCACCCGCTAAAGATCACCGCCAAAGATGGCAGCCGCATCCTGGCGCAGCCGGTATTCCTAACTGCGGCCCGGTAAGGCCACTGTCACAACTCGTCTTCGAACGCCCCCACGCGTTCGCGGACAACAGTGTCCGTGCCACACTTTTGAATCCGCCCCCCATTTCGCGAACCGAAGGGTGCTCGTTGAATTTTTGGCAGTCGCGCTCCCATTTGATTTTTGCTGAGGTTCCGACGAATTCGTCCCACCCCTGGAACTCCCTCGGATCAAAGCTGGCGTCGACCAGCGCTCCGAGCATGTAGAGAGCCGGCGCGCTGGGGTCAAGGTCGACAACGAGGGTGTCCTTCTGTGTTGCGGGCCGCCGGCGGGGAGCCGACACGGGACGGGGAGGCGAGAGGAGCAGACGACGGCCGCGGACGAAGGCCTTCGACCGGCTCAGGGGCAGGATGCCCGCGCTACGCTTCTCGCGGACAACGGGTGTCCGCGTCACACACCCGGACTCAATTTGCCGTCACATCGAAGTCCACCGTGTTGGAGGTCAGGCCGGCGGTCTGGACGAAGACCTGAATCAGTCCGAAGGTCGTGAGGTCGTCGGCCGTGACGGAGACCTGAAGCTGCGTCTGGCTCAGGAAGCGCGCGGTGTGTGGCACGTTGTTCCAGAAGACGATAGCGTCCCGGCCGAAGTTGTGGCCGGTCACGGTGAGCACGAAGGGCGAGCTGTTGACCGGCGCGGTGTTGGGCGCGAGCGTCATGAGCGCGGGCGGGTTGAAACTGGTGCCGAACATGGTCTTTGGATCGCGAGTGCCGCAACCCAGGGTGAGGGCGACGAGCAGAAGAAGAGAGGCGGAGCGCATAGGGGCCTCCTGGCAAATGTGGGGGATTGTACTCCTATTTGGGGGTCTTGGTTGTCATGGGTTCGGGTTAAATGCCGTGCGGGGCGCGGGGTTCCGGGGATCAGGTGGTGCCCCAGGTTCGCGTCCGCTCTTCGGACGCAACCCTGGGCAGCAGCTGTCCCCGCCGCTGGACCGCCGAGAGCGGCTGTCCCTACGTGATCACTTCACGAACGTCAGTCCGTGGGGGACGAAGTGGGCGAAGACGTAGGCGTAGAGCATCACGATCACCCCTACGATTGCGCCCAGGGCTACCGAGTGCCACGCGACGAATCTGAAAATCACTCCCTCGTTGCCCACTTGTTCCGTCGCGGCGGTCGCGATGGTGATGGATTGAGCGTCGACCATTTTGCCCATGACGCCTCCGGCGCTGTTGGCGGCGCACATCAGGACGGGATCGATACCGAGCTGCTGCGAGGTGATCTTCTGCAGGCTTCCGAAGAGCGCGTTCGACGATGTGTCGCTTCCGGTGAGGGCCACTCCGAGCCATCCTAAGAACGTTCCGAAAAATGGGTAGGCCCAGCCCGTGCGGGTGAAAGCGAGGCCGAGCACGGCGTCGAGGCCGGAGTAGCGGGTGACGTATCCGAGGCCGAGCATGAAGGAGATGGCGATGACCGCGAGGCGCATGCGCTTGACCGTGCGCCAGAAGATGGCGGCGAGGCGCATGGGGGTCACGCCCAGCAGCAGGCCGGAGACGATGGCGGCGAGGAAGCATCCGGTGCCGGTCGCGGAGAGCCAGTTGAAGTCGTAGCGCGCGGCTTCGGGGGTGGGCTTGGCAACGACGGGCGCGGAACGGAAGACGGCGCCGTGGAGGTAAGGGACGTCCCAGCCGGGTGGGCCGGGGCGGGGCTTGCCGTCGGGCATCATCACCTTGAACGAGGGCGTGGTGGCGGTGTTAACGGCCGCTTTGATTTTCGGCAGCCCCCACAGAAGGACGAAGAGAGAGAGGACGGCGAAGGGCATCCAGGCGCGGAGGACCTGGGGGACGGTGTATTTGTGCACTTTGGAGAGGCCGTCAAATTCACCCGGCTTCCACTCGCCGCCGGCGCGGTCGCTTAGGGAGGCGGTGTGGGCTACGACGGTGGCTTCGGCCTCATCGTAGTCGAAGCGCCAGATGCGTTTGGGCTTCCAGACGTGGAGGAAGGCGACGGTGGCGATGATGGAGACGACGCCTCCCATGATGTCGACGAGATTGCTGTCAACGAAGTTTGACCAGCAGAATTGCGTGATGGCGAACGAGACGCCCACAACCAGGATGGCGGGGAGGACTTCAAAGGTCTCCGACCATCCGACCATGGTGCGCACCAGCCAGAAGGGGACGATGATGGCGGTGAAGGGGAGGATGCGTCCGATCATGGCATTGAGGTCGGACTCGGGGAGGGCGGTGACGGCGGCGAGCGTGTGTACGGGCGTGCCGATGGCGCCCCAGGCGACGGGCGCGGTGTTGGCGATGAGGTTGAGCGCGGCGGCGTGAAAGGGGCGGAATCCGAGGCCGATCATGAAGGCTCCGGCGATGGCGACGGGCGCGCCGAAACCGGCGGCCCCTTCGATGAAGGCGCCGAAGCAGAAGGCGACGAGGAGGACTTGGAGGCGGCGGTCGGCGGTGATGCCGGCGACGGACTCCTTCATGATTTCAAATTGCCCGGTCTCGACCGAGATGTCGTAGAGGTAGACAGCAGCGAGGACGATCCAGGCGATTTTGAGGAGGCCGAAGGCGACGCCGTAGCCGAAGCTCATGGCGGCGAGCGCCAGCGGCATTTTGAAGAAGATCACCGCGACGAGGATGGCGGTGAGGGCTCCTGAGATCGCGCACAGGTGCGGTTTAACTTTGAGTCCGGCGAGGAGCCCGAAGAGGACGAGGATCGGGAGAGCCGCGACCAGGGTTGAGAGCCACCAATGACCGAAGGGATCGTACACCTGAGTCCAGTGCATGCGTTTCCCCTTTGAGGCCCGGGGAGCGTGATCAGCCGGGCCACCGTGTGGAGCCCCACCCTGCATCGCAAACGGCGCGACGTAGGGAGAGGGCACCCGCGAGCGCGGGGCATTATGCACGGAAGTGGAGGATTTGGCTAGGGGGGATGAATCCGTCGCTGGTGGTTGGTCCCTTCGCTCAGCTCAGAGCAGGCGGAGAGCGGTGGTTGGCAAGGCCCAACAGGGATGGGGCAGTGGAATCCCACCCTCCCGCACAAACGCGGGAGGGGTGGGGCAGCCCGGCGTGTCGGAATGATCAGGAAAGGAAGGTAGTTTCAGGCGATCACATCGAGGGGAAGGCATGGTTCCAGGCGGTTTGGACCGAACGGAGCAATGATGGATAAACGATCAGTTTGCGGAAGGGGCTAATCATGGCCATGTAGAGAGGCGTCAACCAGCCAACACTGCAGACGTAGATGCCGAGATAGAAGCGGTAGGTGTTGGGCGTTTCCAGGAGTGCGCTAAGGGCTGCTGCGTGAACGGTACGGTTGGCGAGTTCGAGGAGTTGTTCGTTCTCGAAGCGGTACACCATGCGGAAATGGCCTTCTCGCTCACCCGCAGGGGCGAGGGACTTTGATTGGTCTTCGGTCGTCAGGCGCGTGCTGAAGGGTTCCCAGGAGTTCGTGGCCGGCTCCCGATCCCAACCAAACACTCGGCCGAGCAAGAAGCGAAGATTCAAGAGCGCCTGTGCCGCCGGGGAGAGTGCGAACAGGCGCACGCCTGGTGTCCGCAAGAATTCATTCAGCGTGATGCCGGGCCGAACTCGGGGCAACTCGACGACCCACGCGTCGTGAAGAGGCACGTCGGCCAGGAAACTGTGAACCCGTAGGGGCACCACTTTGAACGCTTGAGTCGAGATCTGCGGCATCGGACTTCCTCTTGCGGCGCGATAGTTGGGGCGGTTCGTGGCTCCCACCTTTTGAAACCGCGAAAGGTGGGGCAGCCACATTCGGTGAAAGCGGCACGCGCGGGCCCCCAACTATGTTGGCTGCGGGGTTGCCCTCGGTGATGAATTCTCAAGGACATATTCGGCGAATTTAAGGACTTCGTTTTTCGAGGAAAACGGCAACCGGCCCGTGATGGCCAACTTCGCAATTCCATGAACCATCGACCAGGCGCGGAGCGCCAGTTGCAGCGTAGCGCCGGCGGGCAGCGTTCCTTCGTGCTGACAAGCGGCGACGAAGTTCAGTAGCGTTCGAAACGATTGCTCGGCCGCTTCGGCCGCTTCCGGGTATTTGTTTCTCATTTTGGCCGGGGGGAAGCAAGGCTTCTCCGCGGGCTTGGAGGTGGGAGCGTCGAACATGACGGTGAAGTGCTCGGGCCGGCGGAGAGCGAAGCTTACGTAGGCGAGCCCGGCCAGCTTCAGCCGTGCAAGCGCGTCCCGCTCTTGGCCACCAGCTTCCAACATGGCCTGCGTCAGTTCCCCGAATCCCTGCGTTGAAACAGCCGCCATCAATTCGTCACGATCGCGGAAGTGGCGGTAGGGCGCGTTGTGGGAGACGCCCGCGCGGCGGGCGACTTCCCGAAGGGTAAAGGCGGTCGGTCCCACTTCGGAGATGAGGCGTAGCGCCGCATTTAGCAAGGCTTCCCGCAGATTGCCGTGGTGATAGGGTTTCGTCTTTCGCATTTTCCAACCCAGTGTACCGCAGCGTGTTGACAGTGACCACATTGTGCAAGCCAAAAGTCTCCGCCCCCAACGGCAATAAGCACAAGGTCGCCCGACTTCGCTCGGCTGCGCCTTCGCTCCACCCGCGCGGACAAGAAGGGAGAGCGCGGGAGCAGGAAAGGGAGGAGTCACGACCGGTTTCCATGTTGACACTCGCAACATTGTTTGATAAACAATGTTGTCAGGAGCAACATCAAGCGGGCCCTCCCCCAACCGAGCGGCCATGAAACCTGATCCGATCGAACCGGAATTTGAGAGGTGTTATGAGAAGGGCGATATCCGTTCTAGTGTTTGCCGTGGCAGCTTTGACTGTGAGTTACGCGCAGGACCAGCTCGAAACCGACAACCTCCCTGAATCCCCCGGCCCGGCTTCTGGGGCGCGTGCAAATGATCCGAGCCTGCGAGATGGCGGAGCGAGTTCCCGCACGATGCCCGCACCGGTCTCGGCCCAGAGCCCGTCCGAAAGGCTGGGAGTGGGTGGCAAGTTCCGTTACTACCTTGGGGAGACTTATCTCAACCCGAGTTTTGTGACGGCTCCGGCCTTTCGCGCCGGTCTCAGGATGGCGAATCCCCCCGGTCGCTTCCCTACCGCGTATCCAGCGGACTGGAGGCAGGGCGCGGAAGGCTTTGGGAAGAATTATGGAGACGCGATGGCGCAGAGATTGAGTTTCCATACGGCGCGCTTCGCGGCCGGGGCCATTGTTCGCGAAGATCCGAGATACCTGCCGTCTACGAGTCACAACGTATTTGCGCGGAGTTTGCATGCGCTCAGCTACACATTCCTGGACCGGTCTGACGGCGGCCATTGCATGCCGGCGTTCTCGAATTTCGTGGGAGCCGGCGCGGCGGGATTCGTGGGAAATGCCTATCTGCCACCCGGCTTTGCCAATGTGACTCATGCCGGGCAGCGCGCAACTCTGCAGTTTGGCTTCTTTACGGCGGGCAATCTCTATCGCGAGTTTGCTCCCCAGATGCCAAGGCCGATGCGCATTTTCCTGGAACTCAGCGGGCGGTGAGGCATGGGGATCACCGCCACCTGGCGGGCTGTGGGAAGGGGCAGATTCCTCGCTCTGCTTACCGCGCGAGCGCGGCCAAGGAAAACTCGGAATGACAACCAAGCAAGGGTTTTACCGGGCCGTGGCGAGCGCGGCTACGGAGAAACTCGGAACGACAACACTTAAAAAGTGGACGTCAGGGAGCAGCGCAACGAGAGTCCGCGGGAAGTCACGATGGATGCGATGGAACCGAGCAAAGAGAGTTCACAGCGAGTGTCGACGATAAGCCGTCGGAGCGCCCTCGGGATGGCGGGCGGTGTCGTGGCTGGATCGTGGTTGACGAGTGTCCTTGGAAAAGCGCATCCGCAACCGGTGCTTGATGCTTCGAACAGGAGAAGGTTCGAAGGGAAAGTGGTCATCATTACCGGTGCGACTTCGGGAATCGGGCGAGCGGCGGCGGTGGCGTTCGCGGCCGAAGGGGGTAAAGTCGCTTTCTGCGGGCGGCGCGAAAATCTTGGCCATCAAGTGGAAGCGGAGATCAAAGCCCAGGATGGTGAGGCCACCTACCTTCGCGCCGACGTGCGCGAGGAGAGCAGCGTGAAGACATTTGTCGAACAGGCGGTGCGCCAGTATGGACGACTCGATGTGGCCTTCAACAACGCGGGAATCACTCTGGAGAAGCCGCTTCATGAGTATAGTTTCGCGGAGTGGAACGACGTTCTGAGCACCAACCTTCGTGGTGTGTTTCTGGCCATGAAATACGAAATTCCCTACATGCTTGCGAACGGCGGTGGGAACATCGTGGTCACTTCGTCTTCCAATGCGATTGCAACGACGGCAAAAAGATCGGCTTACGCGGCCAGCAAGCGGGGACTGGTTGGCCTGGTGCAGTCCGCTGCGCTGGACTATGTGGAAAAAGGAATTCGCATTAATGCGCTGATCCCGGGGACGACCGACACGGAACTGGTGCGGGGCGTGGCGAATATGGAACACATCCCCGACGTTGCGTGGCAAGAGGCGGCGAGCCTATGGGCGCGGTCGCATGTTCCGATGAAGCGCATGGCTACCGCCGAGGAGATTGCGGCGTTCGTCCTGGCGCTGGCCTCGAACGATTTCCCTTTTATGACCGGGGCGCAAATGGTGATCGACGGCGGGAAGACGGCACAGGGCGGGTAAGTGGAGGGGGAGATTCGAGAGCAGAGTCGACAAAGAAGGACGAGGAGAACCAGAAACATGAGATTGAGCGAAGCACCAAGTCGTCTGATAACAACAGCGGCAGTCCTATTCGTCGTTTTACTTGGGTCTTCGACGCAGCTCATGCCTCAGTCGGGGACTGCGGCACTCACGATTCGGGTTACTGGCGCACGCAATAACAAGGGGCGAATTGCGCTCGCTCTTTTTCAGAGCGAAGCGGGGTTCCCAAGCGACAGTTCCAAAGCGGTGCGTTTGCAGCAGGCGGACATAGATACGCAAACCAACAGCGCACAGTTTGTTCTGCAAGGCATTCCATACGGAGTGTATGCGGTGTCGGTGTTCCACGATGAAAACCTGAATGGGAAGCTGGACAAGAATTTCGTCGGAGCGCCGAAAGAGGGTTACGGCGCTTCCAACAATCCAAGAAAAAGAATGGGGCCACCGCCATTCAGCGAGGCAAGTTTCGCGGTGAACCAACCGGAGAAGTCGGTGGAGATCAAACTCATGTACTGACATTCGGTGGTCGTGGCGGAATGCTGGACGAGTTGCTGCCCTATCGGCTGAGTCTTTTGCAGCAGCCCCTTGTCTCGCGGTGACTTGCGGCAGGGGCACCCTGACTGGAGGTGTGCGGCGGCAAACGACATGCGGAGAACGTTGGACACCGCACACCCATTCGCAACCTTGCGAGCTCGAGTGTGCACGTTGCGGCGCCGGCGAGTCTGTGACATGTATTACTTCGATTAAGTGACAAGGTGGCGCCACCTACCCGATTTATTTCTGGAATTCAGCAGCTATATTGCACTCCGACTTACCCGACTATCTGCTGCTGCCTTGACAAATCATGGGCCGAGCGCGCCCCAAGAACCGCCGGTGGGCGGGGCATGTGCGCGTAGTTGGGCGGGGGAAGGAGGGGCTATTTCAGATTGTCGACCATAAAGAGGTCGGAGAGGATCCAGGTGTAGCCGAAGACGTAGTGCTGCTCGTCGGCGGAGAATCCGGGGCAATTGGCCGACACCAGACCGGCTACGTTGGACGGGCTGAAGGTTTTCCACGGGGTCATGACGCCGCTTTGCAGATCGATGCGGGAAACAGGGCACGACGCTTCGCCGCGGTGCCCCACCAGCAAGGTGCGTCCATCGTCGGAAAAGCCCAGGGGCACATCCCCAGGCTGGGTTCCACGCAGCGGCTGCGGCTCGCCCACAGCGTCAATGGAGACGAGGCTGAGGCCTTGCCCGGTAATAGCGGCAACATGCTTTCCGTCATGAGTCGCTGACCTTGCGCCGCGTAGTGAGAACCCTTCGGGAGAGACGGGGCGAGGCGGTCCGCTGTCGATATTGATGACGTAAATCCGTGAGGCATGCCCGGGTTCGTGCCCGTCAAACACAATATGTTTGGAGTCGGGCAGAAACTGCCCCCGGCCGGGAATCACGTTGGATAAGGAAAGGACACGCTGTTGACCGACGCCAGTGGGAAGAAGGGCGAGGTCCGGAGGCGACATGTTCTGGCGGAGCACGAGCGCCCACTGACCATCGGGCGAGAGGGCGCGGGCCGTACCCTGACCCAGACGTACGGCGGAAGCGCCGTTGGTGTCGCGGGTGAAGACGGCATATTCGCCTCCGCCCGCTTCTCCAGCTTCGACAAACAGCAAGGTCTTTCCATCTTGACTGAGATCGGCCGGAACCGTCCAATCCTGCCAGCTCAAGTCGCGATCCTTGGTTTCGCCCGGCGCCAGTCCCACCGCACCCGCCCGCATGGCGTCGCGTGTAATCAAGGCACGACCGCCCGCACCGGCGTCGTGTAGGGTGAGGGTTCCTGGAGCGCTCAGCAGTACGCGCACTTTTCCGGAAAGGTTGACAGCGCGCAGCGAGCGGCTGAAGCCTGTATCCGTGGCGGTGAACCACACTTCATCGCCTGAAGGGGACCATGCCAACCCGAACTCGCTGGCCCAGCGTTCGGTAAGATCGGATTTCTTCCCCTTCGGATCGATGACGCTGACCGTACCGCCGTCATCCCCGAGCAAGGGGTGGTCCATAAAGGCGAGTCGGTCTCCCTTGGGAGAGAAGCGGAGATTGCTGATCCAGCCTGCGGTCTCGTAGAGCACTTTGCCGATGGGATATTCGACGCGACGTTTGCCTCCGACTACGTGAGCAACCGCCAGGGTGGAGCCGTCCGGAGACCAGTCCGCTTCTTCGACGTTTTCCAGCAGATCGCGGGGAGCGTCGGCGCCGATGGAAAGCTGCGCCAGGGTCCCTTGATGGGTGAAAGCGTTGTCGCTAACGCGAAAATGGCGCATCACGGCCATCTGCCCCGCGGAGGAGACGGCGAGGACGATGGTCTGGGGAAGGCCCAGGTCGCGGGATTCGGTGGAGTTGGGCGAACTGATGAAGATTGCCTGGGGATCGCCCTCCCATCCTGCGCTGTAAATGGCCGAGCGGGGATCGGGCGCAAATCGCGCGGCCGTCAGGTTCCCGCGCCGGAACGTCACTTCGCGAAAAGTCGGCACAGGGCGCACCGATGAGCGTTCCCCTGCCGAGAAAGCGAAGAAACCCACTGCCACCAAGGCAAGCAACGAAGCGCCCACGAGCAGCGGGACCGCCTTGCTTCTGGCGGGCGCGCGAGGAGCCAGCGCGGGCTGAACGGCTGCGGAACTTGAAGTCACGGCGGCGGTCGCGCCCGATTCCTGGACGGCGACGCGAGACGAAGGCCGCTGATCGCGGTGGAGGCGGCGAAGATCCGCGCGCATGTCGGCCACGCTCTGGTAGCGAAGCTCGCGGTCCTTTTCGAGGGCCTTGTTGACGATGCGTTCGAGCTCGGGCGGAACCTGGTGATTCAGCTCGACTGGGGCCACCGGAGCCTTGTTCAGAATGGCGTTGAAAATGGCCGCCGAGGTGGTGCCCTCGAACGGCATCCGCCCGGTGCACATCTCGTAGAGAACGACTCCGAAAGAAAATATGTCGGTGCGGGCGTCGAGCTCCTCGCCGAGGGCTTGCTCCGGGCTCATGTAAGCGACCGTGCCCAGCGCCGCACCGGGCGAAGTCAGGTCTTCTACTCTCGCGCCTGCGGTCGCCGCCGTGACGGCGGACGCTTCCACGGGGCTGCGTTCCTGGGTGACCTTCGCCAAACCGAAATCGAGGATCTTCGCGTGCTTGCGCTCGGTGACGAAAATGTTGGCCGGCTTGATGTCGCGATGAACGATGCCCTTGGCATGAGCTGCGTCGAGTGCGTCGGCAATCTCGATGCTCAGGCTCAGAATCAGGTTCAGATCCATCGGGCGATACCCGATGCGGTGTTTCAGCGTCGCGCCTTCCAGGAACTCCATGACGATAAAGGATTGGTCGCCATGGCTGCCAACTTCGTAAATGGTGCAGATGTTGGAATGATTCAGAGCGGAGGCGGCGCGCGCCTCGCGGCGAAAGCGTTCAAGGGCCTGCGAGTCGCGAGCGAGTTCGTCGGGCAGGAACTTGAGGGCGACAAAGCGTCCGAGCTGGGTGTCTTCCGCCTTGTAGACCACACCCATGCCGCCCCCGCCGAGTTTTTCGAGGACGCGGTAGTGCGAGATCGTCTCGCCGATCATCGGCAGCGAATGTTACGTCGGCGGGGCGGGCTAGTCAATGAGAGCAAGGTGGGGGACCCGGGGGAAAGCTCTTTCGGAACAGGGCAGGAGAGATTGGCAGCGGCGGCCATGCCGATACCTGACAGCTACTCATGGTCCCTCGGCCTGAGGCCGGGGTTAGTGGCTGGCGCCGTCACTTTAGGTAGGCGCGCACCAGGCTGATCAGGTCCTCGGTAAGTTCTTCCGGGGATTCGCCGCCGCGGTTCGGATGTGTGATGTGCAGCCGGATGTGATCTTCCAGGATCTCGGCCATGAGGCTGTTCACTCCTCCGCGGATAGCGGCCAGCAGCATGAGGATGTCGGCACATTCGTCGCCTTCGCTCACCGAGCGCTCGACGGCATCGATCTGCCCGCCCAGCCGGCGAATGCGGGAAAGCAGCTTCTGTTTCTCTTTGGAGATTTCCGGAAGTCTACCCTTCATAACTTTTGTGCACTTTCTCGCATTTTATCGTTGACATATACCGTAGGGGGGTATTATATAAGCTCGCCGGCGGGAAGGTCAGTTCTCCCGCCGAAATTGTCCTAAGGACGTATGAGACCAGGCACTGAGGACCAGCCTCCGAGTAACTTCGACGGCTCGCCGGTGTAGAAGAATTTGAGTTCGGTGTCCCGATAAGCCCCTCTGTTTCCCGCCTATCGCCTCACCTCTGATTCTTCCACTCGGAAAACCTAGTTCACAGCGTGAGGCCCCCCGCAGGTCGTTGTCTTTGGCGGGTATCGCTTCCTGCTGGTACTGAGCGCTCGCATTTTCGCACATCTGGCGGGCGCGTTCGCGCGGCATACAAACTGAGTTAAGCAAGAAATTCAGGAGCGCAACAGAAAGGCTCCCGAAAACAAATCTAAGAAAGGAGGTATGCACCAATGTCCTGCGTAACCTTAACCGCATTTGACGCATCGATGGCGACGACGCAGCTCAGGTGTGCCGCTTGCTACAGAGTCGTGTGGCCTTTGCCGCAGTCGCAAAGCCCGCAACCGCGGCGCCCGAACTTGAACTGGGTCGTGGTCACCGACGAAAACGGTACGCGCCGTCTCCGCATGCAGTGGAACATGGACGCCATCGACGGGTGAGTATTCAAGAGGGGGCCGGGGAGCGGCCCCGGTTTAACGCCGTTTAACACGGCCGGTATGTGCTTCGCGCACGAATGGGCCCCAAGCTTTGCCGGTAGCACCAGGAAACATGCCCGCAAGAACGCTGAAGAAGATCACAGTGGCATTGAGGATCGCTCTTCTTTGCGCGGGGGATTTGTCCGCCTTGGGCCAGTCTGCGAACCTGCAACTCTCGGCGCCGGAACCGGCGGCGGCTGAGCCAGCGTCGGACTTCAATCCGGCGGACAGCCCGGCGGGCGATCCGGCGGCGATGTTTCCGCATACTCGGGACACGCGGTACTGGCTTTCGGGACAAGCGAACTTCATCTTTCAGACACATCCTCCATTTCACGCGCCCTACAGCAGCGCGAACAGCCTGAGTCCGCACTATGAGAAGGCCACGTCGCGCGTGCTGACCTTGTACTCGGGGATTCGATTCAACGATTCCACGGAGTTGCTGGTCGACATCGAGGAGGCCGGCGGAGCGGCGTTGAGCACAGGTCTGGGACTCGCGGGAGCTCCCGATCTCGACATCGTGCGCAACCCGCTGCTCAGCAAAGCTCCTTACCTGGGCCGTGCGATGATCCACAAGGTCTTCGCCCTCAGCAACGACAAGATCGAAAATGGGCGCAATTATCTCTCGCTCTTCCCCGAGTTGCCGCGCCGGCGCCTGGAGATCCGCTTTGGCAAGTTCAGCGTGGTGGACTTCTTCGATCTGAATTCCGTCGGCTCCGACACGCACTTCCAGTTCTCGAACTGGACAGTGGACAACAACGGCGCTTACGACTATGCCGCCGACACGCGTGGCTATACGGTCGGGCTCATGGCCGCCTACCAGGACCGCAACTGGGGCTTTCGTTTTGCCGAGGCCCTCATGCCACAAGTGGCCAATGGCATCGACCTGGTATGGAGACCGTGGCAGGTCCACGCGGAGAACTGGGAATACGAACTGCGGCGGGGAATCCTTCCCAAGCGAGCCGGGGTGGTGCGCGTGCTGGCGTTCACGAACTACGCCAACATGGGCGTTTACCGCGAAGCGGTGGCGCAATATGAGCAGCACCTCGTTCCCGTGCCCGACATCACCCGCCATCCCTGGCGGATTACGCGGAAGTACGGTTTCGGCGTCAATATGGAGCAGAACCTAATGCGGAACGTGACCGCGTTCGGACGGTTTGGATGGAACAACGGCAAGACCGAGTCATTCGCCTACACGGAGGTTGATCAGACGTTTGCCGGTGGCCTGGGAGCCAACGGAGCCATGTGGCGGCGGCGCCTGGATCGCGCGGGCGTGGCTCTAGTGACGAATGCGATCTGCAAGGACCATCAGACTTATCTGGCAGACGGTGGCGAAGGGTTTCTCCTGGGAGATGGCGCCCTCCGCTACGGACGCGAGAATATCGTGGAGACTTATTACACGGCGCATGTCTGGCGCGGAGTTTATGTCGCTCCGGGCCTGCAGCACATTTGGAATCCCGGCTACAACCGCGACCGCGGGCCGGTGCTGGTACCGTCTTTCCGGGCTCATGTGGAGTTTTGAAGGTCGTGAGCGTGGGATGAGATTCCAGGTCGCACCTGGGTTGCCCCTCTGTTATCGATGAAGTAGCCTTTTCGCACGGTTGCGGCGACTGGCTGGGGAGCCACTATGCGTATCACGCTCGTGCTCGCAGGTGCGGCCGCGTTTGCCCTGGTTTGGAGCGTTCCCCCGGCCGACTCTGTCCACTCACCGTTCGTCTCCGCCCACTCGCTCGGCCATTCTCCATCTGCGGTAACGATCTACGATGCGAATCCCGAGCATCTGTGGAACCGGCTGCATGCGACGCTCTTTGTCCGCGACGATCTTCCCGAAACGCAGCACCTGATCGATGTGCTCGATCCGCCGCTGTGGTATCACACTTCGTATCTGCTGTCGAAGCCTTCCCACCGACCGGTGCTGGCTGTTCTCGACGAATTTCTGCAGATGCACGGCGAGAACCTGATTCACGATCCGGTGAAGCGGGCGATTCTGCAGCGCGATTTGTGGGCGGTGTTCGACTGGGCGGAGGAGCGTCAGCCCAACGATGAGTCGGGCTCGGCTTATGCAAAGGAGCGACGCGAACTGCGGATACGGTTGGCGGAGGCGCGGCGGCGGATTGCGCTCTCTCCCGAGGAGCTGGCGGCTTTGCCTGACAACTACGCGCAGGCAGTGGCCTCGGGCGAGTTTGGGCAGGAATATGATCCGATACATCGGGAGCGGGTGTTTCTGCCTCCAGACCTGTTTGAGGCGCGGGGGCCGTGGGTGGAACTCGAGGATCCGGGTAGGCCGGAGCCGGTGGCCTTTCAGCACGTATTAAACTTTTCCGCACGATCGAGTTTCCTGGTTTTTCTGCGGCTGCCGGGAGGGCGGAAGGCGGCGTTTGACTATTTGCAAGCGCTCTGGGATTTTCCCGGGCCGTGGGTGATTGTTCCGGCGGGTGGCGGGTTTCGGAAGGTGATGAATCCGAATGTGCCGCAATTTCCGGCCGGGACCGAGGTGGCTCTGGTGCGGCAGCTCACTTTGTTTGACAACCGCGGGGCGCTGGTTCATTCGCCGATTATCGAGAGCGTGCAGATCCGGGTGTATCGCGAGATTCGCAACCGTGACGAGTGGCCACGGGATACAGAGGAGGCGATCGCCCTGAGCGGGCAGGATTTCTACGATATCGAGCTGAACCGCGCGCGATGCTTCGCGGGGAAAGCGGGAGGGCTACGCGCTCTGCAGCCGGACGAAAAGGACTTCACCAGGTTCAACGGTCCCGGACCCGACGAAGGCCGCCCGTACGCGAAGCTCAGGAATTATGCTCCAATTCTGAAGCAGTGCACCTTTTGTCATCAGGGTCAAGGCATTCATTCGCTGAACAGCCGCGCCAACTTGATCAAGCCGCATGCGCTGCAGAAAGACAGGCTGGCAGAGGCCTCTGATCCTCATTGGTGGCAGGACGCACGAACGCTGGCGATGAAAAGAAGACTCGGGAATTGGACTGCGCTGATGGAGTTGTGGAAGGAGAGCGGCGGGGTGTCGGTTCCAGGGGAGAGGCGGTGATCGGCAGCGCCTGAAGGCGCATTCGTGAGGCGGGGTTGCGGCACCACTGAAGGAGCGCCTTGATACAAAACGAGAACTCCGAGTCAAAAAAATCCCCGCCCTTGTCTCAAAAACCCAGAGAGACCAGGACGGGGCGGTTGGTTCCGAGTTAAGCGGCCTTCGCCATTTGGGTGCGCATTTGTTTCATGAACTCGCGCATGGCCGCGATGTGGCCGGGCGAGCGTTGTTCACTCCATTTTTCGTAACGCTGCGCCGCTTTTTCGAGGTTCCCGCAGAACGTCTTGGAAACGAAACGCTCCCGGAATGCGGGGACCACCGGTTTGACCATCTCCCAGACACCGAAGAATTCACCGCTGGTTTCGAAGAACAAGTCCTCGTGCAACAGGTCATAGTTGAGCAAAGCGCAGGCTTGTTCCCAATAGCTGATGACCATGCTGGCAAATGCTCCACTTTCCGAACCCATGGGAGCAATCCGCATGGCGTCGTCGATGCTGGTGACGTGATAATTCTTGAAAAACCAATCACGGGCCTGGCGCAGCCTGGCTTCGCGCCGTTGGTCGAAAACCTGAAGATGAAGTTGTGCTTGTTCGAAAGTCGGCTTACTCATCTATGCATCTCCTTTTGAACGTTGTTTGCTTCTGGTTTGTGAAATGGCGGTTGTGAGTGTTTTCGACGCAGGCCCCTGCTACAGGCCTCTATTTATAGACGATGAGGCACGGTAAAAAATTGTCTGCTTCTTCAGAAAAACTGTGGATAAAGGAAACATCGCTTTTGAGAGAACGCGCTTTGCTTCGAATCTTGCACATTTGAGTTCCTTTTACGCTGAGCCTCCGGCAATCGCGCCCAGGACGATGAGCGGTTCGGTGCCTTTGGCGATGGCCTCGGGCAATGCGGTCTCGTAGGGTTCGTGGGACAGGTCCTGCTCGCATGCGAAGAAGCGCAGGAACGGGCGGCGCTTCTTGGTGACGTGATCCCGGATGGTGCCTTGCAGCATCGGGTACCGCGCTTCGAGCTCGTCGAGGGCTGCGCCCAGCGTGAGCGGAGCTGGGACGTCGAGCGTGACTTCGGCGCCCACCCGGGCGAGCGTGCGAAGGTGCGGGGGAAGGACGATTCGGATCATGGGCTGACTCTTAGGTTTTCCCAGCGTTACACGCTGGGGCTATTCTCTAACGTCCCTGCGGGGCTGGAAACGCGTCTGGCACCCCTGCGAGATCCCAGTGCTAAGTTACGCGATGGTCTGCACTTCCACCGAGAGCACTGCGGGAAGATCGCGGACGATCGGGTTCCAGCTTTCTCCAGCATCGGCCGAGGCGTAGACCTGGCCTCCGGTGGTTCCGAAGTAGATGCCGCACTTATCGAGCGAGTCGACGGCCATGGCGTCGCGGAGGACGTTGACGTAGCAGTTCGACTGGGGCAGGCCCTTGGTAAGCGGTTCCCATTCGTTGCCTCCGGTTTTGCTGCGGTAGACGCGCAGCTTGCCCTCGTGGACGTAGTGTTCGCCATCGCTCTTGATGGGGATCACGTAGATGGTTTCGGGCTCGTGCGCGTGGACGTCGATGACGAAGCCGAAATCAGTGGGAAGATTTCCGCTGACTTCGCGCCAGTTGTCGCCGGCGTCGTCGGAGCGCATGACGTCCCAGTGCTTTTGCATGAAGAGGACGTCGGGACGCGATTTGTGGATGGCGACGTGGTGCACGCAGTGGCCGACCTCGGCGTTGGGGTCGGGGATGTACTGCGAGCGCAGGCCGCGGTTGATGGGCTTCCAGGTGTTGCCGCCGTCATCGGTGCGGAAGGCACCTGCGGCGGAGATGGCGATGTAGATGCGCTTGGGGTTCTTGGGATCGAGAATGATGGTGTGCAAGCACATGCCACCGGCGCCGGGTTGCCATTTGGGGCCGGTGCCGTGGCCACGCAGGCCGGGGAGTTCCTGCCAGTTCTTCGCCCCGTCGGTGGTACGGAAAATGGCTGCGTCTTCGATGCCGGCGTAAACGGTGTCAGGATCGATGAGCGACGGCTCGAGGTGCCAGACGCGTTTGAATTCCCAGGGATGCTGCGTGCCGTCGTACCACTGGTGGGTGGTAAGCGGGGCATGAGCGTCGTCGTAGACGAACTTGTTGCTTTCGCCTTTGGGTTGGCCGCTCGGATCTTTTTCCTGGCCGGCGGGCGTGCCGGGCTGATGCCAGGTTTTGCCGCCATCGTCGGAGCGCTGAATGACCTGGCCGAACCAGCCGCTGGTTTGCGAGACGTAGATGCGGTTGGGATCGGCGGGCGATCCTTTCATGTGGTAAATCTCCCAGCCGGCGAAGTGCGGGCCGCTAACGTCCCAGTTCTGGCGTTTGCCGTCGGAGGAGAGAATGAATGCGCCTTTGCGGGTTCCTGCGAGGACTCGGATCTTGCTCATGCGTGGCTCCCTGTTGAGAATGGTACGACGCGGTGCTTGTAAGTTTCATGCGCCCTACGGGACCCCGGCGCTACGCCTTGTTCTTCCACAGGCCGATCATGCGGTCTTCGGGGTCGGTGAAGAGTGTGAACCAACCCATTCCGGGGACTTCTTGTTCCTCGATCTGTATTTTGCCACCAGCCTCGACGATGCGCTTGCGGTAAGCGGCCAGGTCGTCGACCGCGACGTACATGGTCATGTTGCCGGGCCACGGTTCGGGGCGCGGCGGTTTCAGGATTCCGCCATTGATGCCGTCTTTGCTTCCCGTCTGCACGATGCGGTAATTCAATTCGGGATGGTGTTCGACTTTCCAGTTGAAAATCTTTTGATAGAACTCGGCGACTTTCTCGGGATTCTTGGACATTAGTTCGAAGTGAACGACAGGGTTCCCCATGATGATCTCCTTAGTGTTGGTGACCGCTTCCTGATGGTTCATAGCTTCGGCGATCTGCTGCCGAAGGGATGGATTTACGTCTGGGTTCGAACTGAAATCAAGGTTCGTAAACGCTCGTCGCGCAGGTACAAGAGCAGCCAGGCCAGCATCCCGAAAATAACGGGAAGAAAAAAGAGTCGATTGCTGACGCGCACCATGGTGGCGGTTGCGCCCCCCAAATATCCAGTGAGCAGGATTGCCCCCAATATGGACGTTCGGGGAATGATATAGAGAGCGAGACAAATGAGGAGAGTCCAACCGATCGGCGCGACCGTGCCAGCGGTGTAGCCTGCCTGCAGCGTGCCCTGCATCGCGGGAGCCGATTTTACGATTTTCATAACCGCATCCATCAGTAGAAACAGGGCGAGCAGCACGGTCAGGATGCGTGTGGTCCCGAGAACCGGTTTTGCGGGAGAGTTGGCTGGGGCTTGCAAAATCATTCCTCCGTTCGTAAAGCGTCATGGACGGGTGGCGGTCAGGCCCTGTTTCTGGTTCTTCCCAGGGTGCGAGCTGTAGCTGCGTCAAACTGCGGGATAAGCGGGGTCGAATCCCGCTCGCGCCAGCGGCGCGCGACTTCGGCCAGAATTTCGTCCCGTTTTTTTTCCATTTTCAGGATCAGCGAGCAGGACGGGCCCGTTTCCTCGTGGCGTGCTCCCCAGATCAGCAGATCGAGCAGTACGGGGGCGAGGTCGATTCCTTTCTGCGACAGGCGGTAGTTCACCTTGCGGGCGTCGTTGGGCTCGATTTCCCGCTGGAGGATTCCGCTGTTTTCCAACTTCTTCAGACGGTCGGCGAGCATATTGGTTGCGATGCCTTCGCCGGACTCCTGAAATTCTTTGAACGTCTTGTAGCCGCGCACCATCAAATCACGGACGATCAACAGCGACCAGCGGTCGCCGAAGACTTCCAGGCAAACATTGACCGGGCAGCCGGAGCGGTGTTTGGTCTTGGTGTTGACGGCCACGGAGGGTACGGTAACAACATTACTTGCAAAATGCAAGTTATTTTCGCCGGAGTGTCCGAGACGCAGATTCCTCCTGCCTCGCTGCGCTCGCGCGCCGGAATGACAAGACTCAAAAATAACTCGGAGTGACAAGAGTCGAAACGATGAGGCGTTGGCGAAGCGGGCGGGCCGCCCGCCGGGACAGGCGAGGCGCCTGTCCCTACGTCGCGTGTGCCTACAATCCGACAACACTTCGCGTACAACCTTTGTTACACCTAATCTCTCCAAGACCGGGTATATTTTTTACGTAACCCCTGGCCATAATCTGAACCAAGGAGAATGCACACATGCGTTGCTTGCTTCGGCAGTCTGTCCGCGTAGCAGCGGCTGGAACGCTGGCCGTGGTCATGCTGATTCCACAAAACCTGTTGGCGGAGAACCACATCGTCAGCCCTTCAGATCTCCAGAAGGCCGCCGTCGCCTCGACCCGGGCACGCGAGAGCAATCTCGAGACGCTGCGGCAATTTGTCTCCACTCCTGCGGCCAAAAAGGCCCTGAAGGCTGCGCACATCGACGGGCAACAGGTGAAGAACGCAGTGTCGCGGTTAAGCGACGACGAACTGGCGCAACTGGCGGCGCGGGCGAGCAAGGCGCAGAGCGATTTCGCAGCCGGCCACCTGAGCGACCGCGATTTGATCATCATTCTGGTTTGCATCGCTGCGCTCATCTTGATCATCGTGGCGGTGAGGTAGGAGGCGGATTGCCATGCAGTTAAGCCTTCGCAACATCCCGCTGCTGGTGTTGGCCGTGTGCACGCTGGTATTTGCCGGCGAGCAGACGGCAGTGTGGCTGGATGTCCCTTTCGTCAAGCAGGAGAAGAATGGCTGCGGCGCTGCCAGCATCGCGATGGTGATGCAGTACTGGCAGCGCCAGCAGGGCCAAGGCGCAAATGCTTCTTCGGATGCGGAGGAGATTCAGAAGATCTTGTACGCGGCGGGCGCGCGCGGAATCTATGCATCGGACCTGGAACGTTACTTCCGTGAACATAGCTACCAGACGTTTGCCTTTGCAGGGCGCGTGGAAGATCTGCGCACTCACCTCGGGAAAGGGCGGCCACTGATTGTGGCCCTCGAACCCAGCCGCGGCGCGCCGCTCCATTACGTGGTGATCGCGGGCTACAATCCTGGCGAGCGCGTGGTCTTGCTGAACGATCCTGGCGAGCGCAAGCTATTGAAGCGCGATTTATACAGCTTCGAAAAAGAATGGAGGGGCGCAGGTCATTGGACGCTGCTGGCAGTGCCTTCCTCTCCGGAGAAGCGCTCGGCGCTGTAGGTTCTTCGATCACCCCCCTGGCCAATCTCTCAACAAGTCCTATGAGCTTACGGGTGCACCGAGCGATGCTTTGGCGCGGGTGGAGAGTTCTGCTTGCGGGCGCGGTTTGCGTGGTGTGCACGGTTGCGGTCGAAGGGCTGGCGCAGAACGGTTCCGGGGAGGGCACAGATCTGGCGGCGCGAGTGGAGCAGATGGTTCAACGGGAGCGCTGGACAGAAGTGGTAGGGGCTCTGCAGCCGGTTGCCAACAAGAATGCAGAGCTGGAGTTTTCCTATGGCAGCGCGCTGGGTCAGCTCGGCCGGTACGATGAGGCACGCGAGGCGTTTCTCTCGGGACGGCGGATTGCTCCGCGCGACAAGCGTTTTCCGATCGAATTGGCGGGTGTCGCGTTCAAACAGAAGCAGAACGCGAGCGCCCGGCGATGGTTGCGGATCGCGATTGGCATCGACCGAAACGATGCTTATGCCAACGATTTTCTTGGGACGCTGTACTTCCTCGATAACAATCTTGATGCGGCTCTGAAGTACTGGAACCGGACGGACAAGCCGTACATCGTAGCGATCCACGGTGACGAGCGATTGCGGATTCGTCCGGCACTGCTGGATCGCGCGCTGGCGTTTGCTCCGATG
>Ga0306921_10000590_pt1 | contig 32943 bp, 16 predicted proteins | sample sta12Cox44000080_FD_203760 | JGI IMG/M metagenome (GOLD analysis project Ga0306921, IMG submission 203760) | Lab enrichment of tropical soil microbial communities from Luquillo Experimental Forest, Puerto Rico - statoxic.12C.oxic.44.000.080 (v2)... | ecosystem: Environmental > Terrestrial >... | reverse complement strand
GGTGATCGTTTGGGACCAGCGCGGCCACGGCAGCAGCGACGCACCTGACGACATGGACCGCTACAGCGAGCAGATCGGCGTCGCCGACATGGTGGCCATCCTCGACGCCGCGGATGTCGATCGGGCCGTCCTCGGCGGAATGTCCTTGGGCGGCTACCTATCCCTGGCCTTCCACCTCGCCCACCCGCAGCGGGTCGCCGCGCTGGTGCTGGTCGACACGGGGCCGGGTTACCGCAACGACGAAGCCCGCGACAAGTGGAACGCGTGGGTGGAACGACGCGCCCAACAACTCGAGCGGGGCGAGGCGGCGACCGATTTCTCGGCGGAAGTCGCGCAGGCGGTCCACGCGCATCCCGAGGGGCTGCCCCGCGCCGCCCGCGGTGTGATGGCTCAAAAGGACGCCCGCGTGATTACATCGCTGGACAGCATCACGGTGCCCACGTTGGTGGTCGTCGGCGCCCAAGACACCGACTTCCTGGCTCCCGCCGACTACATGCACCGCCGCATCTCCAATTCCCGCAAGGTCGTCATCGACAACGCGGGGCATGCGGCGAACATGGACCAGCCCGAGACGTTCAATGCGGCCGTGCGCGAACTACTGGAGCAGTTGTGACCAGTCCGGATGTCACGGTCGAATTCGCCGGCCACGTGGCCGTGGTGGAGATCCATCGGCCCCCGAACAACTACTTTGACACCGCGTTGATCCAGGGCATCGCCGACGCCTACGAGCGCCTGGACGACGACCTCGAATGCCGGGCGATCGTGTTGTGCGCGGAGGGAAAGCACTTCTGTGCGGGCGCCGACTTCTCCCGGCCCGCCGAGGATCATTCGTCACCCGGCGAGCTTTACGTTCAGGCCATCCGATTGTTCCGGACGAGCAAGCCGGTTGTCGCCGCGGTGCACGGCGCCGCGATCGGCGGCGGACTCGGGCTCGCCCTCAGCGCCGACTTCCGGGTGGCGGCACCCTCCTCGAAATTTGCGGCCAACTTCAGCCGGCTGGGGTTCCATCCCGGCTTCGGGATCACCGCAACGTTGCCACGTGTCGTCGGCCAGCAAAAGGCACTCGAGTGGATACTCACCGGCGAGCGTTTCAGTGGTGAAATCGGTTATGCAGCAGGGTTGTTCGACGAATTGGCCGTCGACGATGGTGTCCGCCCGGCGGCGATTCGATTCGCCGAGCGCATCGCCGCCTCGGCTCCCCTGGCGCTGACAAGCATCCGTGCGACCATGCGCGCCGGACTCGCCGAGGCCGTCGCCGCGGCCACCGCACACGAACTCGCAGAACAAACCCGACTACAGACGACCGCCGACTTCCGCGAGGGTGTGGCGGCAGCGGCGCAGCGCCGCGCTCCGATGTTCACCGGTCGCTGAACTTCCTTGACGCGTCATCGGTGCCTTTGGTCCTTCGGCTTGCATCTCTTCGGCCCTGACAATCGCGGCCGCCGTGAGTGATCCTGCCGGTGGGTATATAGCCGATCAGAAACGGACTGAGATGGTGCAACCACCACGTCGCGGGATCTTGGTAGGCGTTGACGGCTCAGCAGCGGCACTGGGTGCCGTTCGGTGGGCGGTCCATGACGCCGCGCTGCGGAATGTGCCGCTGACCCTGGTCCATTGCGTCGACGCGCCCGTACCGGGGTGGTTCCAGGCCACCGCGCTGGCCGGCCTCAAGCAATGGCAGGACGAGCGTGCACGCGAATTCATCAACACGGCGATCAAGGTCGCCGAAGAGAGCACTGGCGAGTGCGGTCCCGTGCAAATTGATAGCAAGGTGTTTTCTTCGGCCACCGTCCCGACGCTCGTCGGCCTTTCCAAAGAGGTGGAGATGGTCGTGGTGGGCTATCGGGGGCACGGCGGCACGGTGGTCCGCAACTTCCTTGGCTCGGTGAGTTCGGGATTGGTCTATCACGCGCATTGCCCAGTCGCGGTGATCCACGACGATGAACCCCTGGTCTCCGATGTCGCGCGGGCGCCGGTGCTGTTGGGTATCGACGGCTCGCGGGCATCGGAAGCAGCGACTGCGATTGCATTTTACGAAGCGTCACGACGACGTGTCGGTTTAATTGCGCTGCACGCCTGGACTGATCTGCGGGTTTCCGACTTCAGAGAAATGTTCCCGAACATTAATTGGGACGCTCAGCTATCCGAGCAGGAGGAGACGCTTGCTGAACGGCTAGCGGGTTGGAAGGAACGCTATCCCGACGTGGGGATCAGTCGCAGAATCGAAATTGGTGAGCCGGCGGGTGGGCTGATCGAGGCGTCCGAACTGGCGCAACTGATTGTGGTCGGCAGCCATGGCCGCGGCGGGTTCACCGGCATGTTGCTGGGCTCGGTCGGCGCGGCGGTGGTCAACAGGGCCAGGATCCCTGTGATCGTGGCGCGTCAGTCCTGACGGCGGCCGTTGTGGGTTGATCGGCTTCGGCACAACAATAAGGAGATACACGGCCGCGCCGTGGAAACCAGTTGGCGGACTGAGCGGGCCGACGAGCCTCCTCATCGCCTTCGGCACGTAGACCGTTCGAAACCACCGGATCGAACATTGACAGCCGCGGCGGCCGACTGCGATAGTGAACTCGCGTTAAATGAAAACGCTGTTCTCAGATAACGGACCCGCGCGGCACAGCCGGAGGAAACGTGAGCGTCGAGCAGAGACCGCTGGCGTGGTTACCGCACTCGATTGCGGAGGCGTCGTTGACCGGCAGGGCACAAAGCGACGACTTGGACCTGCCGCAGGCGTGGTCGCTCATGATGCAAACACTCGAAAGCGCAGCACGCATCGTTGAATCCGATCCGGTGAGTCGAAACCGGGTGGATCTCGCGGCGGGGATGCGGCATCTGCTGGTGCTGCTGGCGGCCGGCGTCGACGAGGCTTTGCGATTCGATCCGGATCCGATTCTGTCTGTCCAGCGCGCCAGCACCGACGACATCGTGACTTGGGGAATGGAATGCCCGGACTGCATCTACACGCGCGCCGCGATGCGCGGCGGTGAAAGTTACCGGCTATTCGGCAACCGCGGCACCGCCCGGTATGTCGGACTGCAGACGATGAACGGAATCGTCTCCACCGCAAATGAATTAGTCGACGAACTCGAGGTGGACGCCGACGGCAACTTCGAGGTCGTCCTGTCCCCCGAGGAGCGCGACGGGAACTGGATGCGGCTCGAGGGCGCTCATCCCACGCTGACCGTACGACACTTCTTCTACGACTGGGACACTGAGGTGCCGTCCGCTCTGCGCATCGAACGGCTCGGCGACCCAGTTGATGCCGAGAACTTCAGTGTCGGTCCGGACGTCGTGCTGTCGCGGCAACTGGTCGCGCTTGGCGACTTCGTTCACGACAACCTCCAGTTCTTTCTCCAGTTCGGCGGGGCGGCGCCACCCAACAGCTTTCTGGCCCCTATCGACCGCACCGCGATGGGCGCGGCCGCCGAAAACAGGCCCGTTATCGGCCGCTGGGAACTGGCTCCTGACGAGGCGCTCGTGCTCGAGGTCGAACCGCCCGAGGGCGTTTATTGGAGTTATTCGCTCGGCAACCCGTGGTGGGAAACGATTCACTACGGTCGCCACCAGTCCAGCCTGAACGGGCACCAGGCCGTGGTGGACGCCGATGGGTTGGTGCGGGTCGTGCTGTGCGGGCACGACCCGGGGGTGTCGAACTGGCTCGACACGGCCGGTTACAGCAACGGGGCGATGATCTTGCGCTGTGTGCGCACCACGACGGCCCCGACACCGAGCGTCCGCGTGGTGCCATTCGATGACATCGCATCAGCTCTGCCTGCGGGGACCAGAATGGTGACCGCCGAGGAACGGGCATCCGTCCTGAATCGGCGCCGGCGCGCCGTGCACGAAAGGTTTGCACGGTGACGTTCTCAGCCGACGAGCTCGAGGACGGTGCCCGCGCCGCTGCCGACCTAAGCGACTTCGGCTCGCCCTATTACCGGGAGGGCCTGGAGCGCACCATCGACGCTCTGAACACCGAAGCCGAGCTTTCCGAGATGGGTCGGGTGATTCAACATGCCACCATCAGCAACGCGCTTATCCAACGCCTGAAGATCGAGGACACCTACGCTCAGCACCCTGAGATCGACGATGAGGTGGTCGAAGGCCCGGTCCTTGTTATCGGGCTCCCCCGCACCGGGACCACGGCGCTGAGCCAATTGGTGGCCGCCGACCCTCAGTTCCGTTCGCTGCGGATGTGGGAATCGCAGGCTCCGACTCCGCCGCCGGAGGCCGCAACCCAGCACAGCGATCCCCGCATCGGGCAGGCCCAAGCCGGCCTGGACATGCTGAACGAGATGTTCCCGTTGATGAAGACCCTCTACAACTCCGAGGCGACGGCCCCGACGGAATGCCAGGACTTGATGGGCATGAGTTTCCGGACGTTTCATTTCGACGGTGCTGTTCGCGTGCCGAGTTACCTTGCGTGGCTGATGAATTGCGACATGCGCGAGACTTACACGTTCCATCGTCGGGTGCTCAAACTGCTCCAATGGCACTGCCCCCCAGTCCTGTGGCATCTCAAGACACCGGTGCACATGTTCGCCCTCGACGCTCTCGTCGAGGCGTATCCGAACGCGAAATTCATGTGGAGTCACCGTGATCCCGCCAAGGTCATGGGCTCCGTGTGCAGCCTTATCCAGTACGTGCGGAGCTGGAGTAGTGACCGCGATGACCCGGAGGAACTCGGCGCGGAACAACTCGATAGCTGGTCTGAGGCGATTCGCCGAGCGATGGACTTCCGCAAACGTGTTGGCGACGAACGGTTTGCCGACGTCGCGTTCGCAGACCTGCAGATCGACCCGGTGCGCACTTTGGCGGCCAGCTATGAATCCTTGGGCTTGGCCTTTAACGACGACACCGTGCGTTCGGTCGAACAGTGGGCTCGTAAGCACAGGCCCGGGTCCCGCGGCGCACATGACTACGATCTGGCGGCCTACGGTCTGACGGCAGAGGGAGTCCGCGAGCGGTTCGCCGATTACCTCCGTACCTATGACGCGACCGCATGACCCGTCCAGCCACGCGGCGGCGCGACAAACTTGCACCCGACCCCGGAGTTCGCCGTGCGATCCTGACAGCCGCGTCGAAATCTGTTCGCGAGCAGGGGGTTCGAGGGCTTAGCATCGCCGCGGTGTTGGACCGTGCCCAGCTGAGCACCCGCGCGTTCTACCGACATTTCGAATCGAAGGACCAGCTGGTTGCGGCGGTGTTTCTGGAGATGGCGCGCGTCGAAAAACAGCGGCTGAAAAGGAAAATGGCGAATGCCGCCACCCCGGTTGAGGCGGTTGCCGCATGGATCGACGGACGACTCGACCTGGCGTTCGACGAGAACATCAAATCCGATCTACGCCACCTGTCCATGGAGGCGCAATCGCAGATGTTCGCCTCCCCCGGACTAATTCGGCCCGCGTACGCCGAGATGTTGGAGCCATTGATTGAACAGCTCGAGCTCGGTGCGGCGCAGGGCGTGTTTCACAACATCGATGCGGTAACCGACGCCCAGTCCATTCAGGGTGTGGTGTGGGCGGCCACCGAACGGCAGTGGGCGACGCGTGATTGCGAACGCGATGACGTCCGCGAACGCGTTCTCCGTTTCTGCCTGCGAGGACTGCATGTGGCACCGGAAACGGGCTCTCCGAAACGAGGATAAGGAGCGGCGATGGACCTGGGCTTGACGGGATCGAAAGCCGTCGTCACCGGCGGTAGCAAGGGGATGGGGCTTGCCATCGCGCAAACCTTCGCGGCCGAGGGAGCCAGCGTGGCCGTGATGGCCCGAAATAGGGCGGCTCTCGATGCCGCAGTGGAAAGCCTTCGAGAGGCCGGTGCTCCCGACGCCGTGGGCATCGGCGTGGATATGGCCGATGCCGCGTCCATTACTGCCGGCTTCGATGCCGTCGCGGAGCGTTGGGGACAGTTGAACAGCCTGGTACACACCATCGGACCGGGCGATGGGTATTTCGAGCAGATGGACGACACCGAGTGGGACGCTGCGTTCACGCTGGGCACCATGTCGGGCGTGCGCTCCATCCGCGCCGCGTTGCCCATGCTGCGCGCCGCGAACTGGGCACGCATCGTGACACTGTCCGCGCACTCTATTCAGCGACAGAATCCGCGCATCGTCGCCTACACGGCGTCGAAGGCGGCGCTGTCGAGCGTCACCAAGAACTTGTCGAAAAGCCTTGCTCCCTCAGGCATTCTGGTGAACTGCGTGTGCCCTGGCACAATCGTGACGGCCAGTTTCACCGAGGCTCTGAAGGATGTCCTCGCCGCAGACGGCCTCGATGCCACTGACCCACATGACGTCATGACCTGGATCGACAACAACTTTCACCAGCCATGCGATCTGGGTCGTGCCGGGCTCCCCGAAGAGATCGCCTCCATCACCGTCTACCTGGCGTCCCGCCGCAACGGCTATGTCACCGGCGCAACGGTGAACGTCGACGGGGGCTCAGACTTCGTCTGATGATTACGGGTCAGCGGTCGATGGTGATGCCGTACAGGTCGAGGCCGTGAGGCAGCCGTTTACCCGGGTCGAGGCTGGCCCCACGTTAGTGCGCCAAGTCACTCCAGGGAACCTTTTGCGAGACGACCGTCCCCGTTTTGTGGCATGGGCTGTGATCATGCCTTTCGGGCTGGTCACTCCGTAGTTTCGAAAAATAACTCGCTAGCTGAATTGCACCGAAGTCCCGTGATCACCCCGCCGAGCCGCGTCGCGGGTCGACCCGCAGGCCCCCTGCGGACGCAAGTCGCCGTACATTGCGAGAGGTTAGCCGCAAAGGCAACTGGCGCGGGGCATCAGCACTGCTCGGGCCCCTCAGTAGGACCGCAACCGCGCGACGCTATCCCGCAGGAGCCCAAGCGGTTCAACAAATCTCGATCCTCCGCCATGGAAACTCTGCCGGACGCGGCGCGCGGTCATCAATACGAGCAAGTTGATCGCAAGCCTCCCCAGCGCCACCCGACTCGTTCGCTTCTTCCAGGTTGATGGCTTCGAGCCGGCGCGCCGCCCGAAGTGGTAGCCGACGCATAGCGCTGTCCCGAGTGCGGCGATAAGCGCGAGCGCGGTCATGAAGATGAGCGTCCTTCGTCGCTGTCGCGGGAAGGTCACATCCCAGATACACATCGGCCAACACTCCCGACCAGCGGATTCTCGGGGAGCTGCCGGGAAACGAACCCGCCGCTCTACCAGGCATTACGCATTCTGAGCTGCCGGTTCGTTCGTCGGCGGGATTCGCTCCCCGGCCGTGCCGGTTTGTAGGCTTTCGGACATGCCGTTGAACAACGGCGAGGTCTTCGCTGGCTACGTAATTGAGCGCTTGCTCGGCACCGGTGGCATGGGCGAGGTCTACCTCGCCCAGCATCCTCGCCTGCCTCGTCACGACGCGTTGAAGATCTTGTCCCTGGCCGCAACGGACGACGAGGAGTTTCGGGCGAGGTTCAATCGCGAAGCCGAACTGGCAGCGACACTGTGGCACCCACATATCGTCGGCGTTCTCGATCGTGGTGAGTTCAACGGCCGGCTCTGGATCTCTATGGACTACGTGGACGGCACCGACGCGGGTCGATTGGTTCAGGAGCGCTACCCGCGCGGCATGCCCGAAGAAGACGTCTCGGAAATCGTGACAGCGGTGGCTGATGCGCTCGACTTCGGTCACGATCGCCGTCTGCTCCATCGTGACGTCAAGCCCGAGAACATCCTCGTGACCGCGGCCGACGGCCACCGGCGCAGGGTGTTGTTAACCGACTTCGGCATCGCACGCAGAACCGATGACGTCAGCAACCTCACTGAGGCCAACGTCGCCATAGGAACCATCAGTTACGTGGCCCCCGAGCAGCTCTTGGGCAAGCCACTTGACGGCCGAGCGGATCAATATGCGCTGGCCGCCACGGCCTTTTACCTACTTACCGGCGCCCCACCTTTTCAGGACTCAAATCGCGCTGTCGTACTCAGCCACCATCTCAGTACGCCACCACCGCGGATATCGGAGCGCCGACCCGAGCTCGCGCACCTGGACGCCGTTCTGGCAAGGGCGCTGGCCAAAAACCCCAGCGAGCGATACCCGAATTGCGCCGACTTTGCCCGAGCCCTCACGCAGTGTCCCGGCGGCGCTGCCGCTGCACCGCGTCCGCAATCCGGCACACAGACGTCGGGGCCGGGCCCCGCCGAGGACCTCGGTTCCGGCGAACGTCCACTCACACAGCGTCTCGAGCGTCTGGTCGTCAATGGGATAGCACGCGGCGTACAGCAAAGCGCTGTCGGTGCTCAAAATCAGGTCACGATCTTGTCGTTCCACGTGATTCCATATGAACCACTCGACGGCCTGCCTGCTCAAGTTCCCGTCGAAATGCCAACTGATCTCGCAGCGGGTCGGCTCGCAGACGGGGATGAGGTCGAGGTCAGCGGCGCCTGGGACGGCGACATCCTCGACGCCGACAAGATCATCAACTTTTCAACCGAAGCTCCCCCGAAGCGCCGCCGGTCCAAGGCCGACGCCAAATCGCCGCGGGACAAGGCGCCGAAAGCGTCGAAAGTCAAAAAGGTCCGGATCGTTGCAGGCGTCGCCGCCCTCGGTGTGATCGTCGTGTTGGCCGCGGCTGCGGTTGTGTGGTTCACCGACGGCTTCGGTCAATGGACTCGCCCCGGACCGATCGTCAAGCCGGTAAGCGCAACGGTGTTTTCACCCGACGGTCCCCCCGACAATCCGCAGGACGCCAATCTGGCAATCGACGGCAACCCAAACACGGCGTGGTCCACCGTTACCTACAAGGACGCCGTCCCTTTCCCGAAATTCATCGAAGGAATGGGTCTGCTGCTGCACCTGTCCCAATCGACCGCGCTGAGCGCCGTGACGATCGACGTGTCCAGCACAGGGACCCAGGTGCAGATCCGCTCATCGCCCACCGACACCCCAACCAAATTGGCCGACACCACCGAGCTAACCCCAAACACGCCACTGCGGCCGGGGCACAACCGCATAGCGGTGCATAACCAGACGAAGACCTCCAATGTGCTGGTGTGGATCTCCACCTTGGGCACCACGGATGGCGAGAGCCGGACGGCAATCTCCGAAATCACCCTGCAGGCGGCTGCGTAAGGCGGGCGGGAATCGAACCCGCCCCATGGGTTAAGTGGTGGTTGTGTGAAAGACCCGGCCAGCCAATTTCGGTGCGCCAGGCGGTTTCGTCGCCCGGAATCGTAGGCGCACAACAAATTTGTCACCGAATGACTCGCGACCATGGTCGAAATCCAGCCAAGCCGGCACTCTCACTCAGAACGGATTATTTGCCCGTGCCGCCGACCTTCTCGATCGTGATGCGAGTCAGGTATCCGGGCGGTGCGTCGGGCGGCGGGAAACCGGTGCCTGGGCCGAACATCGGCGTAACTAGCTCGGCGAGCAGTTCCGGTGCGCCGCCCTCCTCTACACGCGCGGTCCCCTTGATCGACAGCCACGGTGTAAACGGCCCGCTGCGGTCGGTGGACACAACCGTCACCGACACGCGGGGATCACGCCGGATGTTGCGGAGCTTCAGATAATCCGCCAGATGGGCGGCGACCAGCTCATCATCGCCGTCGGCCGTGCGCTGCACCACGAACCACACCACACTGACTTGCGAGCTGCCGTCGCGATTGACCGTGACCAGCGTTGCAGGGTTGGAACCGAGGAGTTGGCGTGCGGTGTCGTTGAGTTTCATGGGCAAGAGCGTATGCCTGCCCCGAGGCCAGAAGGCTCGGCCGACCAGATCCGCCGCGACTGAGTAACCGTTAGCTTTAGTTGAATGTTCCAAGACCTGGCTTGACGTGCGCCGGTAAGCCGTCTGGCTCTAGTTGAACTCGGAGGCAAGCCATGACCGCAAGCACCGGTCGCGACCCAGAAGCCTGCCCGACTCACCAGCGTCCGCTGCGCACACTGGACACCCTGCCGAGGGTTGGAATCCGGGACCTCGCACGCGATCACGGCCGCTTCTATAAGCCGACCGGGCGGCGCTCGGCGCTATGGGAGCTCGGCGAACGCTTCCTGATCGCTGTCCCCCTGGGTCCGAAGGTGGTCGTAACCTCGTCCCCTCAGGACGCCAGGGCGGTCTTTGCCGACCGTGACGGCGCGCTTTCGTTCGGCGAGCTGCTGCGCCGATTCACGCCCCACGAGTCGCTGTTTGGCAGCGACGCGTACATCTTCCTTGATGGCGAGGCTCACGTTCAGGAGCGGCGCAAGATCACGCCGGCGTTGCACGGCAAGGTGCTGAAGTCCTACGAGCGGGCGATGGTCGACAGTGTGCTCCGGAGGCTGCCGGAGTGGCCGCTCGGCCGACCCGTCGAGTTCAGCGCGATCGGCAGGCAACTCTCGCTCGACGTGATGATGACCGTGATCTTCGGCGTCTCGAAGCCCGAGCGGATGCAGCGCCTGGAGCGCGCGATGCTCGCGTACTGCGGGGTGACCGAGAGCCCAAGCTTCCTCGGCGTCGGCCTCGTCACAATGGCGCTCCGCGGCCGATGGGTGCCGATCCCCAAAGTCGCGCGCACCGCCGCGGCTGTCGACGCGATCGTCCTCGAAGAAATCGCGGAACGCCGGCGCACGGGCTCACGCCCCGACGACTGCCTGACCATGTTCCTGGAGCTCAACGAGCAGGAGGATGAGCCGCATGACGACGCGTTCCTGGCGCGCTCGATGCGGGGGCTGATGCTGGCCGGCTACGCCGCCACCGCGGTCACACTGGGCTGGCTGGCCGACTATCTTGTCCACCAACCCGACGCGCTCGCTGCACTCGAGGAGAGCGTCGACCGCGGCGAGGACGGCTATCTTGACGCGGTCGTCGCCGAGGCGTTGCGGCTGCGCCCGGCCTTGCCGGTCACCGGTCGGCGTGCGCAGCGCGCCTTCAACCTCAACGGACTGCTGGTCCCGCCCGGCGCGTACATCGTCATCGCCATCACGGCACTGCACCAGCGCGCCGACCTGCACCCCGACCCGCTGGCCTTTCGTCCCGAACGCTTTCTGGGCTCGCGACCCGAGACCCACACCTGGCTGCCGTTCGGCGGCGGTGTGCATCGCTGCCTCGGCGACGAGCTCGCGCTGTTCGAGGCGCGCGTGCTGTTGCGGACGCTGCTTCAGCACCGCCGGCTAAGCGCGGTTGATGCTCGCCCCGGCGGTCGCGCCAGCCGCACACACCCGTTGCTGGTGCCTGCTGGTGGGGCCCCGGTCGTGCTGTCGGCGCGCGACCGAACCGGTCAGTCGGCGCCGCCGAATGGGTAGCGACCGGCAACGGTCACCGACGCCTGTTACCAGCATCACGGCAACGCTGAATTCCTCAGTTTCCTCAAGAAGGTGGGACGATCGCACCCGGCCAAGCGCCCACGGATCACCCGGCACCCCACCCCCATGTCGGCGTCTTGGCTAAACTCGACTGAGGTGTTCTTCCTAGTCAACAACGGTTGGGCGATCCGGTGCGGCACCTTCAGGAGCGTTGCCGCGCTCGTCGCGGTTAGGAGCTTCTTCTCGCGGCGAAGGGTTATCGCGTCCTCGGGACGGCGTTGCTGGCGTCCCTTGGCTGAGGCCGAAATCGGGTAACAAGATGCAAAGGGCACAGGGGTTGACGGCGCCAACCTTGCTAGACCTTATGCGGCAGAGAGCCGAACGCTATCGAGACAAGGTCGCGTTCGACTATTGCCACTATTCTCCGGGCGGGGAAGAACACAGCCGGCTTAGTTACCACGGGCTGGACGTCAAGGCCCGAGCAATCGCGTCCGCTTTGCAACGACGGGGCGCCGCCGGCGAACGCGTACTGGTCCTCTGCCCCTCGGGTCTGGACTTCATCGCCGCCTTCTTCGGGTGCATCTATGCCGGAGCCGTCGCAGTGCCGGTCCACCCGCCGGTGCGCAATCGGGTATTCGGCCGCGTCGCGTCGATTGTCGCGGATGCGCAAGCCGGCTTCGTCCTCACCACGGCGGAGTTGCAAGCGGATCTCAAGGCCGCGGTGGACGGCTTGGCCGGCGGGAGTTCCCTGCAGTGGTGTGCCGTGGACGCCGTCATCCCAGCCGCCGCTGCGGAGTGGGTCGCGCCGGACGTCGATGCGAGCGCACCCGCCCTTGTGCAGTACACCTCGGGTTCAACGAGTTCGCCGAAGGGCGTGGTGGTGACGCACCGCAATCTGCTGCACAACCTGGATGCCATCTATGGGGCATGGGGGCGCGGAGGCGACGACGCGATCGCCGTGTTCTGGCTGCCCCTCCATCACGACATGGGTCTCATCGGCAGCATCCTCGAAGCGCTTTACGTCGGCTGCACTTCATTCCTCATGCCGCCGGAGGCGTTCATTGAGCGCCCAATGCGGTGGCTGGAAGGTCTTTCCCGACACCGCGCCACGATCACCGCCGCGCCGAACTTCGCCTACGAGCTCTGTGTCGAACGCAGCACGGCCGAGGAACGCGCGACCCTCGATCTCTCCAACTGGACGACGGCCATGTGTGGCGCGGAGCCCGTGCACGCCGCCACCCTGCAGCGATTTGCGGACGCATTCGGTCCGGCTGGTTTCCGGCCGGAGGCATTCAATCCCGTGTACGGGCTGGCGGAGGCCACCCTGCTTGCGTCCGGTAGGTCGGAGTGGGCCCTGCCGGTGGTGCAATACGTGGACGCCGTGGCACTGGGCGAGCAGCATGTCGTGAACGTCCCGCCGGAGCACCCGGCCGCCACGTCGTTCGTCAGCTGCGGCCGCGGACAGCGCGGCCACGAGATCGTCATCGTGGATCCGGTGACCCTGCGGCCATGTGCGACTGGCGAGGTCGGGGAGATTTGGCTCGCGGGCGGGAGCATCGCGCAGGGCTACTGGGGCAGGCCGGCGGAAACGGAGGAGACATTCTCGGCGTTCCTCGCAAGCACCGGGGCACACGCCGGGCGCGGACCGTTCCTGCGTACCGGTGACCTGGGCTTCCAAATGGAAGGCGAGTTGTTCGTCACGGGCCGGCTCAAAGATCTCGTCGTCATCCGCGGCCGGAACTATTACCCCGAAGACATCGAGGCCACGGTGCAGGACAGCCATCCGGCGCTGCTCCGCGGCCGTGGGGCAGCCTTCTCGGGCGCGCCGGAGCCAGGTGGCTCCGGACGGCTCATCGTCGCGCAGGAGGTGGACCGCGATCGGATCGTTGATGTCGACGTCAGCGAGGTTATCGACGCGATCCGTACCGCGATCACCGAGCAACATGAGATCCAGCCGTACGCCGTGGTCCTGTTGGAGCCGTTACGGATCCCGACAACGTCGAGCGGAAAGGTCCGGCGGAGCAGGTGTCGGGAGCGCTTCCTCGACGGCGCCCTCGAGGTCTTCGCCGAGTGGCACGCACCGGATCCATCCGATCCGCGTCCGGCGGCATCGCGCGCCGCGGAGGCACCGGTTCCCGACGGGCCCGGCGAGGGTGAGATCGCGGCCTGGTTCGTCTCCCAACTCTCTCGAGAGCTCGGCCTGTCACCCACGGAGATCGACACCTCGTTATCGTTCGCCCACTACGGTCTTGACTCGGTTCGCGCCATCCGGCTGACGGCCGCGCTGGAAGCCCGGCTCGGACGCGAGCTCTCGCCCACGCTCGCGTACGAGTACCCCACGATCGACCTGCTCTCCAAGCATTTAGCCGATGAACGCCCCGTCGCAGCCGCCGGGAACGACGGTGGCGGAGTGGCGGTAGGCGGCGCCACAAGCCCAGACGAGCCAATCGCGATCGTTGGCATCGGCTGCCGGTTTCCGGGTGCCGACGGGCCGGCGGCCTTTTGGCGGCTGCTCTCCGACGGCGTGGACGCCATCACCGAGACACCGCCGGACCGTTGGGGTGCGGACGACCCAGATACCGCGGGCACCCGCTGGGGCGGGTTCCTCGATCAGGTCGACCAGTTCGACCCGCAGTTTTTCGGCATCTCGCCGCGGGAGGCGGCGCGAATGGACCCGCAACAACGCCTGCTGCAGGAGGTGGCATGGGAGGCGTTGGAGGACGCCGGCCAGGTGCCGGAGCGGCTTGCCGGCAGCCGCACCGGCGTTTTCATCGGAATCTCCACTTATGATTACGGGCACCTCCAGCTTGGCCAGCCCGCGCTCATCGACGCCTACACCGGTACCGGAAGCGCGTTGAGCATCGCCGCCAACCGGCTCTCTTACTTTTACGATTTCCGCGGGCCGAGCATGGCGATCGACACCGCCTGCTCGTCGTCATTGGTAGCCATCCACCTGGCTTGCCGCAGCCTGCGCGAGGGCGAGTGCGCGCTCGCCCTCGTCGGCGGCGCGAACGTCATCCTGTCGCCGGCGCTCGGTGTGAACTTCAGCGAGGCCGGAGTGATGGCGGCGGACGGTCGCTGCAAGACTTTCGACGCCCGGGCGGATGGATACGTGCGGGGCGAAGGCGCCGGAATCGTCGTCCTCAAGCCGTTGGGTCAGGCGTTGGCCGATGGTGACCCGGTCTACGCGGTGATCCGTGGCAGCGCCACCAACCAAGACGGCCGGACCAACGGGTTGATGGCACCGGGCCGACTGTCGCAGGAAGCCGTGTTGGCCGAGGCGTACCGCCGCGCGGATCTGTCGCCGGGCGCGGTGGCCTACGTCGAAGCGCACGGTACGGGCACGTCTCTGGGTGACGCGATCGAGGCGAAGGCTCTGGGCACGATCCTTGCGCAGGGCCGTGCGCCGGACAGCCGGTGCCTGGTCGGTTCGGTCAAGACCAACATCGGCCACCTGGAGGCGGCGGCCGGGGTGGCCGGGCTCATCAAAGTTGCGCTGGCGCTGCGCCACCGGGCAATTCCGTCGAGCCTGCACTTCGCGGAGCCGAACCCGCTCATTCCGTTCGACAGGCTGCCATTGCGGGTCGCGCAGACCCTCACGCCGTGGCCGGAGAACGGCGGTCGGGCAGTCGCCGGAGTCAGCTCGTTCGGCTTCGGCGGCGCCAACGCGCACGTCGTCCTGACTGAGGCCCCGCAGGTTCGGGGCACGCCAGCGGCGGACGAGAGGCCGCAGGATCGCGTCGAGCTCCTGCCGCTTTCCGCCCGGTCCCCCGAGGCGCTCGCCGCACTGGCGGGACGGTATGCGCTTGCCCTCGAGGCCGGGTTGCCGCTTGCCGACCTTTGCTATACGGCCGGCGCGCGCCGCGGCCACCACGACCATCGATTGGCCGTTGTTGGAGACTCGCCCGCGGAGCTGTCAAAGGGTCTCGCCGCATACCTACAGGGCGTAGCCCATCCAGGAATGTCCGCCGGACGGTGCCGTCCGGGTCAGCAACCGGGCGTGGTCTTCCTCTTTTCCGGTCAGGGCTCGCAGTGGTTCGGCATGGGACAGCGGTTATATGCGCAGGAGCCGGCATTCCGGGACGCATTGGACATGTGCGACCGCGCCATGCGCCCGCACCTGGACGGATCGATAGTCGCGGAACTCCTCGCCGACGAGACCAATTCCCGGCTGAGCGAGATCGGCGTGGTCCAGCCCGCCATCTTCGTCGTGCAGGTCGCGCTGGCCGCGCTGTGGCGGTCGTGGGGGGTAGAGCCCGAGGCCGTGGTAGGGCACAGCTTGGGTGAAGTAGCGGCGGCACACGTCGCGGGCGCCCTCAGCCTGGAAGACGCCGCACGGGTGATTTGTGGGCGGGCCCGACTGCTCGGGCGGGCGAATGGCCGCGGGGCCATGGTTGCCGCGGAGCTCTCCCTTGCAGAGGCGCAAGAACTCATCGCCGGTCAGGAGAGCCGGGTCGCGGTGGCGGCGAGCAACAGCCATCGATCGACGGTGCTCTCCGGCGATCCGGCGGCGTTGACCGATCTCGTCACCGAGTTGCAGCAGCGCGGCCGATTCTGTCGGTGGGTGGAGGTCGATGTGGCCTCGCACAGCCCGCAGATGGAGGCGCTGCGCGCGGACCTGACACAGGTGCTCGCCGGGCTGCGGCCAGCGGCGGCAACCATACCCATGTACTCGACGGTGACGGGCCAACTGCTGGGCAGCGGTGAGCCTGGGGGTGCCCTCGACGAGGCCTACTGGGTGGAGAACCTGTGCTCGCCGGTGCGCTTCTCGGCGGCTGTGCGGCGGCTGCTCGACCTCGGCCATGATGCGTTTCTGGAGGTCAGCCCGCATCCGATCCTGTTGAGCGCTGTCCGCGAGGATGCGGAGGACGTGGGCCGCGCGAGCACTCTGCTGCCGTCCATGCGCCGTGACGACGGCGGACGCGACACGCTACTCGTGTCACTCGGCACCCTCTACACCCGCGGGCAGCCGGTCACCTGGGAGCAGCTGCATCCCTGGGGTGGGCGATGCGTCGCGGCGCCCACTTACCCATGGCAACGCGATCGTTTCTGGCTGGATCCCACCCTCACGAGCAACGGGCCGACTCGGCCCGTCGGCTCCGACCAGCCGGCGTGGCGCGGGCCGCTTCGCTCGTCCGTGCACCCGAACACGGTGTTCTCCGAAATCGAGGTCGGCACGGAACTGATGCCGGTGCTGACGGACCACCGGGTCCATGGTTCGGCGGTCCTGCCCGCGGCCACTCTCCTCGAGCTCGTTGTGGCCGGGGCTGCGCGGGCGTTCGGTGCGGCAAGGCGCTCGATCCGAGACGTCGTCTTCCACCGGCCGCTGCTGCTCGCCGACGCCCAGCGGCGCACCGTCCAGCTGGTACTTCAGGGAGCTCCACCGGGCCCCGTCTTGTTCGAGTGCCACGGTCTGGAACCCGGCACATCGGGATCGTCGGGGTGGTCGCTGCTCGCAAGCGGCACCGTCGATACGCCCGGGCCGGACGCCGCCGAGGACGAACGGCACCTCCCCGAGGTCACCCGGGCCCTCTGTCCAGAAACGATCCAGGGGCCGTCGTTCTACGGTCGCCTGGCCGAGCATGGCCTGCAGTACGGGCCAGGATTCCAGGCCGTGACGGATATCTGGCGCCGCGACGGCGAGGCGATCGCCCGGCTGAGGCCACCGGCCGCGGGGGGCTCCATAGTCGCCGCCGACGGCTTCGACTCCCCCGTCCTGGATGCCTGCTTTCAGGTCCTGGCCGCGACGCTTCCCCCACGTAATGGCAAATCGCGCGACACGTACCTGCCGGTGGGCGTGTCTGAGTTACGAAGCCCCGGGACGTTCCGACACGGCGTTTGGTGCCACGCGCTGCTGCGCCCGGGGCCGGACCCCGAGCCGGACATCATCGAAGGCGACGTGTTCCTGCTACGCGAGGACGGGCAGGTGGCCGTGGCGGTCCGCGGGTTGCGTCTGCAGCGGATCCCAGCCGGTGGCCTCGCTGGGCCGGCGACAGGCGCGACGGATCTTCGTGACGAGCTCTACGAGCTGCGATGGCAGCCCACGCCACTCCCCGCGCCCGACGACGTCGCGTCGAGCGGACCGGTTGAAGCTGGAAGTTGGCTGATCTTCAGCGATGGCGGCACCACTTCCGACACGCTGCGGCACCTGCTTACACAGCGTTTCCAGACGTGTGTGCTCGTCGAGCCGGGCGTTGACTTCGCGCGCCTCGGGCCTGACAGTTACCGCCTCAATCCTGCTCAGCCGCAACACTTCCGGCGGCTCCTCGGGGAAGCGTTCTCCGAGCGGCCACCCTGTCGTGGCGTGGTGCACCTGTGGAGCCTGACGGCCGCACCGCCGACGGAGACGTCGACCGATTCGTTGGAGTCTGCGCGGGCACTCGGCGCCGCAACCGTGCTGCATCTCGTGCAGGCGCTCACAACATCCGGCTGGCCGGACACACCGCGCCTCTGGCTGGTTACGCGGGGAGCCCAGGCGATCGGCGGCGACGGCGAGGCCGTGTCCATCGCTCAGGCACCCCTCTGGGGGATGGGCCGCAGCATCGACCACGAGTATCCGGAGCTGCGCTGTTCGAGGGTCGATCTGTCTTTGGGGGGAAGTGCGGAAGAGCTCCATGCACTGGCCCGGGAATTGTGCGCGGAAACGCCCGAGCCCGATGTGGCACTCCGTGGCGACCGGCGCTACGTAGCGAGATTGGCCCCCTACGACTACGCAGACATACAGGCGCCCACACCCGACACGAACCTGCCATTCCGCATGGAGTATCCGGAGCCCGGCGGGCTGGACGATATTCGTGCCCGGGCAGCCACCCGACGGCCGCCGAAATCGGACGAGGTCGAGATCCGTGTTCACGCAACCGGTCTGAACTTCATCGACGCGATGCGTGCCCTCGGCGTGTACCCGGGTCAGGACGATGGGCCGGTGCGGGTGGGCATCGAATGCGCCGGCACCGTGACCGCCATCGGTGACGACTCGGACGGCTTGCAAGACGGCTTGCAAGTGGGGGACGCCGTCATCGCCTTGGCGATGGACGGCGTCGGCTCCTTCGTCATCACTAAACGGTGCCTGGTGGCCGCCAAGCCAGCGCACCTGAGCTTCGAGGCGGCGGCCACGATACCCATCGCCTTCCTGACGGCCTACTACGCCCTTCATGAACAAGCACGGTTACGCGGTGGCGAGCGCGTCCTCGTCCACTCGGCGGCCGGTGGCGTCGGTCTTGCGGCGATCGAGGTCGCGGGCTGGCTGGGCGCGACGGTATACGCCACCGCCGGCACCCCGGAGAAACGAGAGCACCTGCACGCACTGGGCGTCAAGCATGTCTCCGACTCGCGGTCGCTGGCGTTCGCCGACGAGGTGCTGAGCGCCACCGACGGCGAAGGCGTGGACGTCGTGCTCAATTCGTTGACGGGTGAGGCGATCGCCAAGGGCCTCGCGACGCTGCGCCCGTACGGCCGCTTCGTGGAGATCGGTAAGCGCGACATCTACGGGCACGGCCGGCTACGCCTGTGGCAATTGCGGCACAACGCGTCTTACATGGTCGTCGACCTGGCACAGCTGATCTTGGATCGCCCCGCCTACGTGGGTGCACTGTTGCGCGACATCGTGGCCCACGTCCAACAAGGGGTGTTCCGGACGCTACCGGTCCAGACATTCCCGGTTGCCCAGACCGCCGCCGCGGTGCGGTGTCTTGCGCAGGGCAAACAGATCGGCAAGATCGTCGTTTCGGTGGACCAGCCGGCGCCACCGGCTGTTCAATCGTCCCGGACCCCAATCGGATTCGCAGCCGACGCCACCTATCTCATTACCGGCGGGTTTGGCGGGATCGGCCGTGTAGTCGCCACGTGGATGGCCGAGCAGGGCGCACGGCATCTGGTCCTCATGGGGCGTGGTCCGATGTCGCAGTCCGCGCAGAAGACGGTCGACGCATTGCGGGCGGAGGGCACCGAGGTGGTTGTCGCGCGCGGCGACGTCGCCCGGGCGGACCAGCTCGCAGCTGTCCTCGAGTCCATCCACGCGTCCATGCCGCCGCTGCGTGGGGTCGTGCACGCGGCGGGGACCCTCGACGACGGCATCCTTGCGCGCCTCGACGAGCGACGCCTACGGGACGTCATGGCGCCCAAGGTCGAGGGCGCCTGGAATTTGCACGCGCTGACCCGGGACACTGCGCTGGACTTCTTCGTGCTCTTCTCGTCGGCGGCGTCACTGCTGGGCTCGCCGGGGCAGGCGCACTATGCGGCGGCGAACGCGTTCCTCGACGCGTTGGCGTGGCATCGGCGGTCGGAGGGCCGGCCGGCGCTGAGCATCAATTGGGGGCCATGGTCTGAGGTCGGTCTCGCCACCCGGCCCGAGCAGCTGCGTCACCTTGCCCAGCAGGGCGTTGAGGCCATTCCGGCGGCCGACGGCGTGCGGACGCTTTCGTATGTGCTCCCGCTGCCCGCCACCCAGGTCGCCGTCCTCCGCGTGGACTGGGCGCGGCGCCGCTCGGAATTGCGCCCGGGCCTGAACCCGCCGCTGATCGCAGACCTGTTTCCGGCACCCGTGGGCCAGCCGGCCGCTGGCGACACTCTGCGCCGCGCGGGCCCGCAGGAGCGCCGACCGTTGCTCCAGTCGTACCTGCGCGATCAAGTTGCCGGCAAACTCGGTCTGACACCGTCGCGCCTGGACATTCAGTTGCCCCTCAACCGACTCGGGGTCGACTCGCTCATCGCGGTGGAGCTGCGTGCCCAGATCGAACGCGAATTGGGCATCGTTGTGCCGGTCGTTCAGCTGCTGGACGGACCAAGCGTCTCGGATCTCGCCGACTGGCTCGGCGACCGGCTCTCGGCTGCCCGTCCGGCGGAGCCCGATCCGACGGTGTCAGCCGACACGCACGCGTCGCGGCCTAACGGGGCGACCGGACCGGAATCCGCCGGTGGCGCTGACTCACGTTGGACGGATCTGCTTGCCCGGCTAGCGCAGATTCCAGAGGACGACGTGGACGAGCTGCTTCGAGGACTACTGGCCGCTGGGGAAGGCGAACATGACGGATAGGTCCATCGACATCTCCGTGCTCTCCGCCGAGGAGAAGCGCGCGCTGCTGTCCCGCCTGCTCATGGAGCGGGCGGCGGCTTCGGCGTCGGTGCATCCGTTGTCGTACGGGCAGCGGTCCCTGTGGTTCCTTCATCAACTCGCACCCGGCAGTCCCGCATACACCATCACATATGCCGGGCGGATCAGCGGCGACCTGGATGTGTCGGCGCTGGAACGTGCCGCCCAGGCGCTGGTCGACCGGCACGCGATACTGCGTACAACGTATGCCTTGCGCGACGGCCAGCCGCTTCAACTCGTCCATCCACAGTGGCCGGTGCGCATCGCCCGCCATGACCTCGGCCCCGACGACGTTGAGCTTGACGAGTGGCTACGCCGGGAGTCGAATCGCCCGTTCGATCTGCAAACCGGCTCAGTGCTCCGGCTGACCCTGCTACGGCTCGCGCCCGGCGAGCATGTCCTCGTCTTGGCGGTGCATCACATCGCCGTCGACTTCTGGTCCATGGACGTCATTCTCGACGAGCTCCGCCTGCTTTACGCCGCCGAACACGGTTCAGAGCCACCCCCGCCAAGCCCGCAGCGCTACGTCGACTATGCCGACGACCAGGTCCGGATGGTTGAGGGAGCCGAGGGAGAACGCCTGTGGCAGTACTGGAGTCGGCAACTGGCCGGGGAACTGCCGAATCTGCGGTTACCCATCGACCGGCCGCGAGCGGCGGTTCAGACGTACCGCGGCGCCGTGCATCGCTTCACCGTCGACGGTCGGCTGACCGCTGCGCTCAAGGAGGTAGGCCGGCGCTCCGGCGCGACGCCGTACATGACGGTGTTCGCGGCGTACGCGACGTTGCTGCACCGCTACAGCGGACAGGACGATCTGCTCATCGGGTCACCATTCGGGTGCCGCGAGCGGGCGGGTCTGGACAGTCTGGTCGGCTACCTTGCCAACCCGGTGGTTCTGCGCGCCGAACTGCAGGGCGACCCGACGTTCACGTCGTTGCTGGACCGTGTCAAGGAGACGGTCCTGGGTGCGCTCGCGCACCAGGAGTATCCCTTCATGCTGCTCGTCGAGCGGCTTCGCCCGGCCCGCGATCTGAGCCATACACCGCTCTTCCAGGTTTCGTTCGCCTGGGAACAGCCGCGGCTTTTCGGCGACAGCCCGGGCGGTACCGGCGCGGCCCCGGGTCGGGGGGCGCTTGACCTGACGACCGTCCACATGGGACAAGGCGGTGCGCCCCTGGACTTGATGATGCAGGTGGCCGATACGGACGGGCAGTTCACCTGCGAGTTGCAATACAACACAGACCTTTTCGATGACGCGACGGTTGAGCGGATGGCCGGGCACTTCGCGACGCTCCTCGGCGCCATCGTCACCCATCCAGGCGGTCGTTTGTCGGAGTTGCCGCTCCTCACCGAAACCGAGCGCCGCGAGCAGGCGGTGTGGAACGAAACCCAAGTCCGCTACGACGCGCCGGATTGCCTCCACCAGATGGTGGCGGCAACGGCTCGACGCAGTCCGACGGCCATCGCGGTGTCGTTTGACGACCATGAGATGACGTACGCGGAGCTCGACCGGCGGGCGGCTGCGCTGGCGCACCGGCTCCAGCTTCTGGGTGTAGGCCCGGACAGCATCGTTGCCGTCCTATTGGAGCGCTCAGAAGACCTGGTCGTGGCAATGCTGGGGGTGCTCAAGGCGGGCGGCGCCTTCATGCCAATGGATCCGGCGCAACCCACCAACCGCATTGCCGCCATGCTGACCGACGCGCCCGGCGTGCCCGTCTGCGTAACGCACCGGCGACATTTGGAGCGCCTGGCGGGGTTCGCCGGTCACCGGGTGTGCCTCGACCTGCCGTCGACACCGGTGACACAGGACGTCGCTGACACCGCTGTGACCGCCGCCGGTGTGACCTCGGACAGCCTCGCCTACGTCGTCCACACCTCCGGCTCGAGCGGCGTGCCAAAGGGAGCGCTCAACACCCACGGCGGAATCCGCAACGTGCTGCTGTGGATGCAGGAAAACTACCGGCTCACCGCCGAAGACCGAGTGCTGCACCACACACCCGTCGCCTTCGACGCCTCGATCGCGGAGATCTTCTTGCCGCTGATCGCCGGCGCACGGCTTGTCATCGCGCAACCCGAAGGCCACAAGGACGCCGGCTACCTGGTTCGGACCATCGCCGAGCAGTCGGTCACCCAGGTGGTGCATGTCGTGCCGTCGATTTTGCGCTCCATGCTCGCCGAGCCGGCGCTCAAGTCCTGCGTCGGGCTGCGCCGGGTAACGTGCGGCGGCGAGGTGCTGCCGTACGAGCTCGCTCAGCGCTTCCTGGCCACGCTGGACGCCGAGCTGTGGAACGAGTACGGGCCCGCCGAGGCCGCGATCACCGCTACCTACTTTCACTGCAGGCGCGGTGCGTCCGGCCCACCCGTCCCGATCGGGCGACCAATCGCGAACACCCGCGTCCATCTGCTGGACGCCAATTTTCAACCAGTGCCGGTGGGTGTGCCCGGTGAGCTGTTCATCGGTGGGACCGGCGTGGGCCGTGGCTACCTCAACCAGCCTGACGCGACGGCCGTCAGATTCATCGCGGACCCGACCGCCGACGATCCGACCCAGTTGCTTTACCGCACAGGCGATTTGGCGCGATACCTGCCCGACGGAAACATCGAGTACCTGGGGCGCCTCGACGACCAGGTAGAGATGCGCGGCGTGCGGATCGAGCCGGGCGAGGTCGAAGTGGCGCTGCACAGACACCCCGGCGTTCGGGAGAGCGCAGTGGTCGCAGCGAACGACGGCCGCGGGAACGACCGGCTGGTGGCCCACATCGTGCTGGCAGGCGAAGCCGCGCCGACAACTGCGGAGCTGCGCCACTTCCTCCTCGAATGGCTTCCCGCCGCTATGGTCCCGGCCGTGTTCCGGGCGACCGATGCATTGCCCCGCACGTCGGGCGGAAAGGTAGACCGCCGGGCCTTAACCGCCGCGGCCGAAGCGTCGCCCGCGGAGGAGCCGGTGTTCGTCGCCCCGCGTACGCGCGTCGAGGAGATCCTCGCCGAGATTTGGTGTGCCGTGCTCGATCTGGACCGGATCGGCGTTCATGACGACTTCTTCGCTCGCGGCGGCTCCTCGACCCACAGCCTGGAGGTTTCGGTAAAAGCGAACGGGGCCGGCCTGCCTCTGAGACCCGAGTCGGTGTTCCTATTCGGCACAATCGCAGAGCTGGCCGCCGAGTACGGCGAGGCCTTCGAGGGGGCCATAGTCGATGGCACGGATCTCGGCGACACCGCGGAACACTCGAACGGAAGTCGGGTCATCGGCTCGGACACGGCGGAGAAGCACCTCGCCTCACGTCCGTCGGCGCCCCAGCACGCGGCCCGCCGGCAGACGCGAAACACGGTGATCGAAAGCATCGGCACGTACCTGCCCGCGGAGGTGGTGCCGACCGACAGCGTCCTCGCCGCATGTGCCACCGAGATCGGCATACCGTTGGAACGCCTGACCGGCATCAGGAATAGGCGGATGGCCGGGCAAGACGAGTTTTCGATCGACCTCGCCCGGCAGGCGGTGGCCGATTGCTTGGCCCGGTCGAGCTACGGGCCCGAAGAGATCGATCTGGTCATCTCCTGCAACATCTCCCGATGCGACGGACCCGGCCACAAATTCGTGTTCGAGCCCGGTACCGCGGCACGGTTGCGGCATCAATGCGGCCTTGCAAACGCATTAGCCTTCGACATCACCAACGCCTGCGCCGGGATGTTCACCGGCATCTGCGTGGCCGACGCGTTCCTGCAGACGGGATTGGTCCGGCGCGCCATGGTGGTCAGCGGCGAATACATCACTCACCTGACCGAGACCGCGCAAAAGGAAATTCAGGGGCCGACGGACGCGCGACTCGCCTGCCTCACCCTCGGCGACGCCGGAGCCGCAGTGATTCTGGAGCGCGGCCCCAATGGCCGGGTCGGCTTTCACGACATCGATATGGCCACGCTCGGGCGGTATAGCTCCTTGTGCGTGGCCAAGGTGAGCGATGGACCTGCCGGCGGTGCGATCATGCTTGTCGACTCCATCGCCGCGACCGCGGTGGCAGTCAAGCATTCCGTGCCATACGTCGCCGCCGTGATGAAACGGCATGGGTGGCGGCCCGAGCACTGCGATCACATCGTGATGCACCAGACGTCGGAGGCATCACTCAACGACGCGGTCGTCGCGGTGAACCGGATGTTCGGGCAGACCGTCGCCCATCCGGGCAACGTCATTGCCAACCTCGCGGAGAGGGGCAACACCGCCAGCACAACACATTTCGTGGCCCTCGATGACCACATCCGTGGGAACCGGATCAGGTCCGGAGACAACGTGGTTTTCGGAATCAGCGGCTCGGGACAGACGGTCGGCGCCGCGCTGTACACATTCGACGACCTGCCCGACCGGCTGCGCCGAGGCTCCAATGGCCACCGCGGGCGCAGCCTCTCGATCGGCGAATCATCTCCAGAGCAACCAGCGGCGCCCCGGGTTCGGATCGAAGGGATCGGCTCGGCCCCTGCCGAGCAGTCCGCGCCGCGGCGTGTGGTCGACCTGGCGGTGCAGGCCGCCACCGCGTGCCTCGAAGACAGTGGACTCGACCCGGCAGAGCTTAGCCTGATGATCTATTCCGGGGTCTACCGAGACGACTTCATCTCAGAACCGGCCATCGCTGCGCTTGTCGCCGGCGAACTTGGGGTCAACGACGACATTGAATCCCCCGACGGACCAAAGACTTTCGCCTTCGATGTGCTCAATGGCGCGGTCGGTTTCCTCAACGCGTGCCATGTCGGTGTCCAGATGATCGGCGCTGGAAGGGCCGAACACGTGATGGTCGTCGCTTCCGAAATCGAAAACAACAGCGTCGACAGCGGCCACCCGTTGTATGGCCTCAGCGAAACGGGCTCGGCGTTGATTCTGGGCAGGGCCGGCGGCACGGACGGCTTCGGCCAGTTCGTCTTCCACCACCATCCGGAGTTCGACGAGGCGCTCACAACGTATTTCCAGCACCGAGATGGACAGAGCTGGTTACAGATCGACCGCGATCCGAACCTGGCGACCCACTACCTGGACTGCATCCCCGCTGCTGTCGAGGAACTGCTGAAGCTCGAGGAGCTTGACTCCTCCGAGATAGCTGCCGTGTTCCCCCCATACCTGTGCGATGCGGATCGCACCGAACTCGCCGCGCGCCTCAACATACCGAGCTCACGATTCGTCGACCTCGCCACCGAATCCGACCCGTTCTCCTCGTGTCTGCCCTACGGACTGCAGCACGCCTGGCGACACAAGCTGGTGAGGTCCGGCGACATTGGGTTGATCTTGAGTGTCGGCTCAGGCATCCAGGTCGGTTGCGCCATCTACCGCTTCTGATGATGCCCACGCTCGCCGCCGCGATTTCTCGGCACGAGAACTGATAGGGGTTTCGAGCATGCGACTCGAAGGTCGAGGCGTCCTGCTCACCGGCGCCACGGGAGGCATCGGGGGGGCGATCGCCCGCGAGTTGGCAGCGCGGGGTTGTGCTCTCACCCTCACCGGCCGACGCGACGCGGAGCTCGTCCGCTTGGTCACCGAGCTGGGTCCGCCGGCGCGGTGCTTTGCCGCCGACTTGACCAACCTGGCAGAGGTGCGCGAGTTGCTGGACCACGCCGGCCCCGTGGATATCCTCGTTGCCTGCGCCGGCCTCGGTGTCTCGCAGGACTTGGCGGACACGAAGGATGAGGCGCTGGAGGAAGCGATCCAGATCAACCTCCTTGCGCCCGCTGCACTTGCGCGCGCCGCCCTGGCCCCGATGAGACAGCGCGGAGCGGGTCACATCGTCTTCATCGGCTCGGTGGCAGGACTTGTCGCGACACCGGTCAACAGCAGCATCTATACAGCGACGAAGTGGGGGCTACGGGGGCTGGGATTGGCGCTGCGACAAGAGCTGCACGGAACGGGCATCGGTGTCTCGACGGTCTTTCCGGGAGGGGTGCGCGATGCGGGCATGTCCGCCCCGACCGAAGTCGCCCTGCCGCGGTATGCCGGTACGAGCTCCCCGCAGGATGTCGCTCGGGCCGTGGTTCGGGCGGTCGAGCGAGATCGGCCCGAGGTAGTAGTGGCTGCCGTCGGCGAGCGGCTGGGCGCTGCGCTCAGCCGCGTCGCGCCGGTCCTAGTCGGTCGACTCGCCCGGGTGGCAGGCCTCGCTCGGATACGTCAAGCGGTGCTTGACGCGCAGAGCCGAGGCGACGGGCCCAAGGCCGCCGGCTGACTTTCGAACGGCGTGCCCTATTGCGGTGCGGCTGAGGCTATTTGAGTGAGATCCGGGAAAGCCGGTCACCGAGAGCCACTCGGTCAGCAGGTTACTCGTCCCGAAGCTCTGTCGCCGGTGCAGCCCGGGTGTTTTTCCACGCGGGGACGATCGCGGCGAAAATAGCCGCCATCATCGCCAACGCCGCATATCTCGTTGCTTCTGGCAGTGGGAACATCAACGGGGTAACGGAACCCACGTCGACGACCGCAGCCCCTCGAATGGCGTCGAGGATCGCTATGGACAGCGCCCCGCCCAGTAGGGCACCCGCCGCACTCGCGACGACGGCTTCGATGGTTGTTACGGCGAAGACCTTGGGTGGGGTGGCGCCAAGCGCCTGTATCAGGGCTATCTCACGTCGCTGCCGAATTCCGAGAAGCAGCAGGGTCGAGAACACCGATACGAAGGCGATGACGAGTAGACCGTATTTCAGTGTGTTCAGTGGTGCGAGAAAGCGGCTCTCGCCGCTGGCGACGGCGGCTCGATATCCAGCCGCGTCGACCACCTTGACGGGCTGGTTGAAGTGGCTGGATCTAATCTCTGCCGCAATTTGAGCGAACGTCGACTTGGGGGCTGGTTTGACGAAAACCAAATTCGCAGGCTGGGGACCGAAAATCTGCTCGGCAAGCTGATAGGACATTTGAATCCTGCGGCCACCTACTTCAGGGGTCGCCACAATCGTGCCGACATCGATTTTCCGAGCTTTTGGTCCGCTTCCGAGAATGAGTGAGTCGCCCACGTGAATACCGTTTTCACGGGCGAGAATGCCACCGATGACGAGTTGATTTGCATTAATGCTCTCGCTTGGGGCTTGCCCGGAGAGCACCGGGAAGGAGAAGGTCGGCCGATCCTCGGCTCGTACGTAAGCCAATGATCCATTCACAAGGGTGGTCTCGATTTCCGCTATCCGCTCAAGGGTGCCAACACCCGGCAAGGAAGACAGCCGTGCCATGGTGTCGGGGGAAAATTTGGCATCCATCGACCCCCAGTCGGTAAATCGTGTAGTGGTGACGACCAGGCGTCCGTCTGCCTGTGCCTGAGCCACGTTTTCGACGCCCCGATCGATTGCAACGAGAAATCCGGAGAGCAGTATCGCGACCGTTACGGGTACTGCGACAGCGCCCGCGATCGCGGTTGTCCGTGACGCATCGGCGCGGAGCCCGTTGAGTGCCACGGCGAGCGTTGCACCGCGCCCCAGGCCAGGTCGGAGCCGGATCGAGGCGATGACGTGTGCGCTCAGATACGCTGCGGCCAAAAGCAATCCAACTATCGCAATAACGACCCCACCATTGGCGACCAAGGCCTCCCACGGCTCGAGGCCCCCGGATGTTGTAGCGAACCTCGCAGAGATGACTCCCAAAAAACCGATGGCGAGCAGTGCCCTCGCCTTGGGCCAGATGCTTCCCGACTTGGTGTCCTCGTGGGCGGCACGGCCGGAGAGTTCGGTCGCTATCGCGGTGTTCGACGCCGACAGGCTGGGGATTATGGCGGCAAGAACCGCCAACAGCACCCCGGTCGCCAATCCGACCGCAACGACGCCCGGTTCGACCACGACGGGGACGTTGACACCTAGAAACTGTTGGGTCAGCTCACCGGCGCTGGCGACGACCGGCCTTGCGATGACAATGCCGACGAGGACTCCGATGACCGATCCTGCTGCGCCAAGCAGCGCGGCTTCAGCGAGGAACCCGCTGAGGGCGGACAGCGGCGAAGCCCCGAGTGCGGATGCGACTGCGATTTCGCGACGACGTTCTTCGACTGATAGCCGGGTGAGTTGGGCAATCAGGATGACGCCCACCCCGACCGCGACGAGAGCGAAGATCGCTAAAAGCGGAAAGAGCACGGTGTTGACGTTGAATCCCGTGGCGGGATCATTGCGAGTCAGAACCCTGTACCCAGGCCCCAATGCGTCGACGAGGCGTGTGCGCACTTCGAGCGGGTTCGTTTCACGCGGCGGCCACCTGGGCTGCCACCTCAAATTCGACCAAGACCAGGACAACCTCGGTGCCTGGGATGCGCCCGACTTGCCGGCCAGTGTCACGTACACCATGTCGACCCGGTCAGATCGAGCGAACTGTGCCTTGGCCACGCTCAGCGGCAACACCACAACGCGTCCATTGTTGACCGAATCCAGCTGTTGGACTTGCTGAAGCGCAGGCATCGACAGCTGCCCCAGGTCGGTCGCCAGTGTTGCCGAAGTCCCCAATGATCCGCCGAGAGTGGTCGAGGTTGCCAATACCTGTGGTTCTTTTTGGCCGGGTTGGCACACCCTCGGATCGATCAGCCATTGTGCTGAACAGTCGATTCCAAGGGCCAGCACGGACGTTTCGCGGTCGCCGTTGCGTACCAACGTCGCCGCCCGGATGACAGGCACTAAGACTGACACGCCGGGTACTTTGCGAGCGGTATCGATAACCGCCGGATCGATGCCTCCTTGAGTCGCCGCGCCAACGATACGCAACGGCGCAGGACCAGCTATTCGGTAACCGACATCGTCGATAGCGGTGCGAACGCTGGTGGTTTCGATCATGACGGCGACAACAATGGCCACCCCACCGCCGAGAGAAATGGCGGCCAGCACCGCGCGTGCCGTATGACGGCGGATAGCCCGGAGATTGATGATCCGGAGAACGTTGAGGGTTGCGGCTAATTGTGTGCGCGCCATGCCACGTGGCTACTTACCTGAATTGGACCGCTATCAGTTTCGATGCGACCGTCGAGCAGGGAAACGAGTCGAGGAGCTTCGTCGGCGATCGACCGGTCATGGGTTACCAGGACGATCGTTTGACCCGCCGAATTGAGGGTGTAGAGGGCATCGATGACCTTCCGACCGTTAGTGGTATCTAGATTGCCCGTGGGCTCGTCGGCGAGTATCACGGCCGGGCTCATGAACAACGCTCGCGCGATCGCCACCCGCTGCTGCTCGCCACCGGACAACTCCGCAGGCACACGCTTGGCCAATGCGGCAAGGCCGAACTGATCCAGCAGTGCAATCGCCCGGTCGTACTGCGCGCGACCGGACTCGCCGGCCAGCAAACCGGGAAGCATCACATTCTCGGCAACCGATAATCCCGCCAGCAGATTGAACGACTGGAATACGTATCCGATTGTGCGACCGCGGAGGCGCGCCAACTGCTGACGAGACAGCTGGGTAACACTCGTCTGGTTTATCAGAACATCGCCGCTCGTCGGCGGCTCCAGCAACCCGAGAATGCTCAGCAATGTGGACTTCCCCGATCCGGAAGGTCCGATCAACGCCACGAACTCCCCGGGGGATATTCGCAAATCGATATTTTCGAGGATGGGCGTCTCCGTGGGCCAGCGGCCAAACGACTTGCACAGGTTGCGGGCCTCAATAACGGTCGGACCATTAAGCTGCTGCGCATAAGCCGACGCCGGCGCTGCGCCCTGAGTCAGCGCAACCTTCGGTTCCTCGGGCACACTTACCGGCAGCGACGTCGCCGCCTGCAACGCCGGCTTGATCAGCGGGATATCAACCCCGGCGCCGACAACGACCACTCCCTCCGGGTGCGCCTCCATGCCCACAACACCGTTGACCATCTCGACAAGCTCGGCAACTGCCTTGTCGTCTTCTTCGGACAGGAACCGTCGGCGGACATCGGCGACCGACCCGTCGGCCGTGGTGACCACAGCCAATGTCGCGGAATGCGGCTCGACGAACAACAGCGCAGTGTGTGCGTAATTGGATCCGTTACCAACCGCCTGAGCGAGGGCGGCGGTGGCCGACGCGAATATCGGCGCATTCGCCGCCGCCAGCGCGGCGCCTCGGGCCAGGGCCATATCCGGCACCTCGGGGCCGCTCACCGGAAGCGACGTCGCCGCCTCCAGCGCCGGCTTGATCAGCGCGATGTCCAGCCCCGAGCCGACAACGAACACTCCCCCCGGGGGGGTCTCCATCTCCTCAGCGCCCTTGACCATCTCGAACAGCTCGGCCACCGACTCGTCGTCGTTTTCAGGCACGGGCAGTCGGCGCACATCCGCGATCGACCCGTCGGCCGTGTCGACTACAGCCAAAGTCGCGGCATCCGGCTCGATCAATAACAGCGCGGTGCGCGCGTAGTTGGTTGCGTTGCCAGCCATCTGAGCCAATGCGGCCGCGGCCGAAAGCGCAGACACCAGGATGACGTTCTCGATCTTGCGGGCCGCCAATCCATCGCGCAGCGCGGCCGCCTCTGCGGGGTCGGCCCAGGTCACCCCGGTGGATGTCACCTGGTAGCCGCCCTCAGCGGCGTCCTCCCGGCTGCCCAGAATCGTCGAGATGACCCGATCGGGCGCGGTGATGGTTGGTGCATCGCCGTTGGTTGTGAGGTCGAAATTCTCCTGGTTGACGGTGGCGCCGTCCGCCTTCTCGCCTTCCACCAGCACCATGCGGACCGTCGTTGGTTCCATCACCACACCAAGTACCCTGTCCACTACTCCTCCGAGGTAGCTCGCTGGATTTGTGAAGTTCTAATTGGGCACCAAACGGCGTAGATCCTCCGCTGAATCCGGGTACTTCGACCTTACCCCCGCACCCTGCCGCTCCCCGTTGAGCGACCACGTCGTTCGCGGCAGCTTAGAAGGCCAAGAGCACCTCTTGCACACCTCTCCGACGCACGACCGGCCCGTAGATTGGTGGCGATAACGCTGTCGGGATGCTAGCGACGAAATCGAGGGCCGCGCGAAGCGCCCTTACGCGGGTGCCGCGCCGAATCGGCGTCGCGGCTTGCGCTCAGGGCGGCTTCGACGGTGGCATCTAGGAGCGCGTCGTCGATCGGCCCAATTTGTGGGATGACGGCCCGAATGAGCAACGGACCGGTCAATAGATCAGAGACGATGCTCGGCTGGGACGGGACCGCGATCTCGCCGCGGTCAGCGGCTCGCGCCAGCATTGCGGCCACTGAGCGGCGACGCGGCGCCATGAAACGCGCATAGAACGCCGCGCCGAGCTGATCGTCGGTCCGGAGGTCGCCAAGCACGCCGGCCAGCGCTGCTTCGATGACCGGGTTGGTGAAGAAGTCTCGCTGCAGCTCCTGCAGCTCGTGCAGATCCTGGTGCAGGTCGCCGCTGTCCGGGGCGGGATCGAGTCCGCAGCGCTCTACCAGTAGACCGACGACGAGCTCGCCCCGCGTTTTTGCCCGCCGGTAGATCGCCGCCCGGGTGGTGCCGGCCACCTTGGCGACACGATCAATGTTGATCGCCGCATAGCCATGCGAAAGCAGCACTGCCTCAGTCGCATTGGCGATCGCGGTATTTAAGGCGGTGTCGCGTGGGCGTCCTCGCTGGAGTTCTGACATGTGGCTCAGCACCTTAGCGTTTGCGGATTAACGGCACACACTGTATCGTAAACTTATGAACGCAAACCGCACGGGACCAATATGGCTGTTCGGCGCGACGGGTAAAGGTGGCCGCGCAATCGCTCGCGAACTCGTTGACGATGGGGCAGACGTGGTCCTCCTAGGACGAGATCACGACAGGCTGGCCGCGGTCGCCGCATCGCTGGGTGGGCGGGTTAATGCCCGGGTGACATCCGGGCCAGACGAATTGACCACGTTAATTGCCGCGGAGAGGCCAGCAGTCGTCGTGAACACCGTCGGCCCCTTCACGGCGACCACCATGCCTGTGGCACGCGCGAGCATGGCCGCGGGCAGCCACTACGTGGATCTGGCCAACGAGCTGGAACCGGTTCGCGCGCTGCTCGATTTGGACACCGAAGCCAAAAGTCAAGGCGTCACACTGATTACGGGTGCGGGTTTCGGTGTGCTGGCTACCGAGGCGCTGGTCGTCGAGCTGCGTGGCGACCGACCCGCCGCCGCAAGCGTCAGCGTCGCCGCTCTGCCCGCCGTGGACTCGATGGGCTCGGCTGTGTTGGCCAGTGCGATCGATGCAATGGGCTATGGCGGGCGGCGCTACCGGGACGGGCAACTCGTGCGTACCAGGCTGGGTGCCGACCATGCGCGCATCCCGTTGCCGAACTCGCCTGCGCGCGAAGCGCTCTCCGTCCCGACGGGAGAACTCGAGGCGGCACGCCGGGCATCGGGCGCCGTCGATGTGTTGGCCTACTCCAGCGAAGTGCCCAGCGGGCCCGTCGTGCGCGCGGTGCTGCCGGCGGTGTCGGCACTGCTGGCGGCGCGGCCAATACGCGCCGGAGCGCAACGGCTGGCCAGCCGATTGCGACTGAGTCCACCGGTTAAATCCGGTGACGTCTCCTGGGCATATGCCCTGCTGGAGTGGCCCGACGGGTCTCGACGCCACGCCTGGCTTCGCACCGGCGAAGGCTACCGCTTCACAGCCAAAGTCGCCGCCCACACCGCCGCACGCATAAGTGATGGGTCAGCTGCCGCCGGCGCATTCACCCCCGGCGCGCTGTTCGGCA
>Ga0306921_10000589_pt1 | contig 32950 bp, 25 predicted proteins | sample sta12Cox44000080_FD_203760 | JGI IMG/M metagenome (GOLD analysis project Ga0306921, IMG submission 203760) | Lab enrichment of tropical soil microbial communities from Luquillo Experimental Forest, Puerto Rico - statoxic.12C.oxic.44.000.080 (v2)... | ecosystem: Environmental > Terrestrial >... | reverse complement strand
GCCCAGCAATTCCGGAGGCGCTTGCAGCGCCATCATGGCCGTGACGCCCGCACCCACATCGCCGCCTTGCGCCACGAAGCGGGGTGTAGCCCAGGCGCTTCATCAGCTCTGTCCACGCACGCGCAGTGCGATCCGGGCCCCAGCCGGTCGTGGTCGGCCGCGCTGAAAACCCGTAGCCTGGTATCGACGGGATCACCACATGGAATGCGTCCGATGCACTCGCGCCGTACGCGGTGGGATTGGTCAGGGGATCGATGATCTTCAGCTGCTCGATGACCGAGCCGGGCCATCCATGCGTGACGATCAGCGGCAATGCGTTGTCGTGTTTCGAGCGAACGTGTATGAAATAAATGTCGAGCCCGTCGATCTCGGTCACAAATTGCGGCAAAGCGTTCAGCTTCGCCTCGCATTTGCGCCAATCGTAGTCCTTGGCCCAATAGCGCGCGAGTTCCTGCATCGTCGTGAGCTGGACGCCTTGCGATTCATCCGCGACCGTTTCCCGGTCAGGCCACCGCGTTGCGTCTATGCGCTGGCGCAGTTCAGTCAATTCCGCATCAGGCACATCGATGCGGAACGGGCGGATCGCGTCACCGGCGGCTGGACTCGCTGCGGGCGCCTGCCCGATCAGGCTGGAGGCCGCGATCGCCGTTAAAACGGTAAGGAGCTGACGACGATTGGAGTGCGGCAATTGCGCTGACATGATCGCTTCTCGGCAGCGAGAATCCGAACGCTAGCGTCAAATGCCAACTGGGACTTCTCCCACTCCGAACGACCAGCAAGGTCACGCATTCGTCAATCGGCGGCTTGACTTCGGAGCGTGGCGACATCCTTCCCAGTTAGTTTGGACGGCTCGGCGCCAAAACGTGCGGTCACATAGTTGGCAACCGCCGCAATTTCGTCGTCGGAATACGCACCGCCGAAGGCCGGCATCGATAAGACTCCGTCGGGTGTGTGGCGGGTGGTGCCGGAAAGCACGATCTGCACGACATTGGTCGCAGTGCGGTCGTTGACGCCGCGCGCGCCGGCGATTGTCGCGAAAGGCGAGATCTGGCTCACGCCGGTCCAATCATGACAATGGACGCACGCACCTTCGAAAACGCGTTTGCCGACCGCCTCTGCCGTCGCGGCTCCTTGCTTCGGCGAATCTGGCGCTGGCGGCGCAAGCTTGGCTGGCAAATCCGGTGACGCGATTGCGGGAACGCTTCGCACATAGGTGACCAGCGCCCGGATATCGCTCGCGGCAATGTCCTTGAAACTTTGATCCACGGCCTCGCCCATTGGGCCGGCCGCTGTGCCGCGGCCCGATGCGTGGCCCGCCGACAAATAGTTATGCAACTCGTCGTCGCTCCATGCGCCGATGCCCGATCCTTTGTCGGATGTGATATTGAAAGCGTACCAGCCGGCGGTCACCGCGCCGGCGAATTTATTTCTGTTGTCGAGCGCGAAAGCCAAATTGCGCGGTGTGTGGCATTCGCCGCAGTGCGCCAGCGCCTCGGCGAGATAGGCGCCCCGGTTCCACTCGGCGCTCTGCGCACTATTAGGCCGGAAGCGCGCATTTTCATTGAAGAATGTACTCCAAAAGGCCATCAGCCAGCGCTGATTGAATGGAAAACTCAATGTGTTCGGCAGATTTTCTGCATGGATTGGCGGAAGACTGAATAAATAGGCCTTGATTGCGAGGGCGTCCGCGTCGGTCATCTGGGTGTAGGACGGAAACGGCATCGCCGGATACAAATGGGTACCGTCCGGCCGCACCCCCCGCTGCACGGCGTTGAGGAAATCCTGGTCACTATAGTTGCCGATCCCGGTTTCTTTGTCCGGAGTAATATTGGTGGAATACAGCGTTCCGAAGGGCAGAAGTAGGGGAAGCCCACCAGCATAGGGCCGGTCGCGCGCCACCGTGTGACAGGCCCGGCAATCGGCGGCACGCGCGAGATATTCGCCGCGCTTTACGACATCAGCATTGGTAAGTTCGTGAGGAACGCCTGTCGGATCGGCAGCGTGATAATCAGCGAGCGCGACAGTCGACCCTCCGGCAAACGCCATTGGGCCTGGATTGAATACCTTCCAGGCAAAAACAGCGGCGACGATCAGCAAAATGACAATAGCAATGATTGTGCCGCGCGTGCGCATGACGTCTACGCCCTGCCGCCGGTGGCCAGGGCTTTGCGATCGATCGGCAGCCGCCGAAGCGCCACGCCGGTCGCCGCATAGATCGCGTTGCGCAGCGCAGGCGGACCGGCGGTTGTGCCGGTCTCGCCGATGCCGCCCGGATCTTCGCCGCTCTTGACGATGTGCACATCGATCTTGGGCACTTCGTCGATGCGCAGCATGCGATAATCGTTGAAGTTCGATTGACGTACGCGGCCGCGCTCGATGGTGATTTCGCCCCACAACGCCGCAGTCAAGCCGAAGATCAACCCGCCCTGCAATTGCGCGACGATGGTGTCGGGATTGACCGCAATGCCGGTGTCAACTGCCAAGGTCACCCGGCGCAGGCGCACTTCGCCATGCTCGTCAACCTCGGCCTCAACCACCGTGGCGATAAAGCTGCCGAATGATGGCTGCGCGCAGACACCGCGGCCAGTTCGCGCCGGCAGCGGCTGACCCCAGCCGGATTTCTCCGCAACGAGTTGGAGCGCCGCCTTGAGCCGCGGAGTCTTATCCAGCATGCCGAGGCGGAATGCGATCGGATCGGCGCCGACCTTGCGCGCCAGTTCATCCATGAAGCCTTCGGTCGCAAATACATTGTTATTAGGTCCGACGCCACGCCAGAACCCGGTCGGCACTGCTGGAGGCTCGGCGCGAACATATTCAACCTGGAAATTAGGAATGTCGTAGGGATTATCGACCGCGCTATCGACCGCGTCGATGTCAATTCCGTTCTGGAAGACCGGCGGATACCAGCGCGCCATGATCGACGAGCCCGCCACGCGATATTTCCATGCGGCTATTTTGCCGCCCGACAAAGTTGCGGAAATCACGTCGCGATAGACCGGACGATAAATGTCGTGCTGAATATCCTCCTCGCGCGTCCAGACGACTTTTACAGGCCCGTTGACCTGCTTGCCGATGCGCACGGCGGCCGTCACCATGTCGGCTTCGAGCCGGCGACCAAAGCCGCCGCCGAGATAGTGGTTGTGCGCCGTTACCTTGTCGAGCGGGAGACCCGCGGCTTTTGCAGCATCAGATTGCACGCGGCTGATAACTTGGCTCCCGACCCAGACTTCGCAACTGTCGGGCGTGACATGGACCGTGCAGTTGAGCGGTTCCATCATGGCGTGCGCCAAAAACGGCAGTTCAAATTCGCCATCGATTCGCTCGCCTTGCGAAAGACCCTTGGCGATGTCGCCGGCCGATTTTGCGACCACGCCATCCTTTTTGCTGGCAGCGCGCAGATCGTTCCAAATGTCGCTTGAATTGATTTTCGCGTTCGGCCCTTCGTCCCAATTGATAACCAACGCATCGAGTCCCTTTTTGGCGGCCCACATGTGATCGCCGACGACGGCGACCAGATCCTCCAGCACCACGATCTGCTGCACCCCGGGCACCTTCTTGGCAGCACTGTCATCGACATGGCCGACTTTGCCGCCGAATACGGGACACTGAGCGAGGGTCGCGAACTTCATTCCCGGCAGCATCGCGTCGATGCCGTAGACCACCTTGCCGTCGGTCTTGTTTGGAGTGTCGAGACGCTTGAGTGGCTTGCCAATCAGGCTGAAATCCTTGGGATCCTTGAGCGGCGGATCTTGCGGGACCGGCTGGGCGCTTGCTGCGTCAATCAAATCGCCGTAGCCGAGCGTGCGTCCGCTCGATGCATGATTGACCGTGCTGTTCGACGTGGCGCAACTGGTTGGATCGACTTGCCATTGTTGTGCAGCCGCCCGAACGAGCATGACCCGCGCCGCGGCTCCCGCCGCGCGCAGCGGCTTCCAGAACGCGCGAATGGAATTGGAGTTTCCAGTGACCTGAATCCCAAAGATTGGATTGCCATAGAGCTTGTCGTTCGGCGGCGCGTGCTCCAACACCACTTTGCTGAAATCAGCATCGAGTTCCTCGGCAAGGATCATGGGAATCGCCGTGTAGACGCCCTGCCCCATCTCGACCTGCGGCATCACCAGGGTCGTCTGTCCGGAACGATCGATCCGGATGAAGGCGTTGGGTGCAAACTTGCCCCGCGTGTCATCGGGAGGCTGCTCCGGCTCGTTGACTGCATACGCAGGAAAGTGGAAGCCGAGCACAAAAACACCGGCCAGCCCGCTCTGCAGAACCGCACGCCGCGACGGAGGATGCGCAAGATGAAAAGAATACATCGGCGGCCTCCTATGTCTGACCGTCGCCTGCGGCGCGCTTGATCGCCTCGCGGATCCGGACATAGGTGCCGCATCGGCAGATATTGCCGGCCATCGCCGCATCGATATCGGCATCATCAGGATTCGGCGTTCTGGCGAGCAACGCCGCCGCCGACATGATCTGACCTGACTGGCAATAGCCGCACTGAATGACTTCCAGGTCCAGCCACGCCTTCTGAATCTTCGCTCCGGTGGGCGTGGTGCCGATACCTTCGATCGTGGTGACGGCGCGATTGCCGATCGCGTTGACCGGTAACAGGCACGAGCGCACAGGCTTGCCGTCGAGATGGACGGTGCATGCGCCGCATTGCGCAATTCCGCAGCCGAATTTGCTGCCGGTCATGCCAAGCACGTCGCGCAGCACCCAAAGGAGTGGCATGTCAGGAGGCGCGTCGAAACTTCGGTCTTCGCCATTGATTTTTAAATTCATGACGAGCCTCCGCCCATTGGAGAATTTCAATATACGGCTTCAGCATAGCCGCTCAGAAAGGATAACGGTGCAAATAATATACCATGCAAACGCCAAACGAGCTCCCGTTCTCTGACTTAAGGGAAACGGGCGTCGCAATGAACTTTTCGTTTTCGTTACGTCGGATGCGTCCGACTGGCGTTTCGATACTCGCTACGACGTATATATCTCAGCAGCGCCCTCACGAACAGAACTTGATCTAAATCAAAATGTTATGGAACAAACCGCCTTTTTGCGCTTGGATGCTCTAAAGGCGACTTGCAGTGGGACGTTCGACGCCGTTTCATTCGCCGTCGATTGAAGATTTGCAGCGAAGTTTGAGGCTTACGCCGGGTTCATGTTCTCGCAAGTCAATAATGGACTCGCTAACGGCTACCTCAATCGCAACACGATCGATCCCACAGCCGGGCTTATCTTCCGATTCTAATAAAAGCGTGAAACTTGGTCTGCGCCCGGGCCAGGCGTTCAGTTAAAGACAGGGCGCACGGTGCCATTTCGGCCGACACTCTACGCGTTCCGCGTCGGGCCAAACACGGAAGTACCGATCAGGATCGCCAACGGCGAATATCCGCAGTGCGCCAAAAGCGGACTTTGGATCCATTTCTGCGACTTAGGCGATCTGCGGTGCAGTTGCCGCTTTCGCAATCGTAGCAAGCGCCGTTGCCATAGCATTAGTCGTCTGGTCAACTTCATGGCCCAGCCCATGTCGTTTTGCTAGCCAATTGGGGGCATTGTAGGAAAGCCATGTGCTCCCGGATCCATCCTGCCAGACCAGTGCCTTAAGCGGCAGATCAATCCCGATCGTCTGAATCGATTGCATGAGCGGTGTGCCGCCATTGGCATTGCCAAAGATCAGAAGCTCGGTCGGCCGCAGCGACAAACCAACCTCCACCGCTCCGGCGGCATGGTCTACGCGGGCAAATACCGTCATGCCCTTCGACTTCACCTCGGTCTCGAGCCTGTTCATCGTATCCTTCGGCGCGTGACTGCTTCGTAGCGTAATCAATCCGTCTACCGGCATAACTTGCACTCCCTATAGACATGTTATTCCCACATCTCAATTTTAGCTCTGGTCACATAACGCAAGCCTCTTCGCCATCAGCACGACAACTTTATCGGAAACTTCGATTACCGTTGGTACAGCCCTAGCCTACAATCATAAGCAGACGTTTTCGCTGAGAACGGCCGCGGTCCGTTTTACCCCCGAAAGTAGACATTCGTCACGGCGACCGGGATGTCGACTTTTTATCAACAGCCAAAATAATTACGGGATAGCGAAAAAGCGTATAATCGCAAACCAACGCGAATTTCGGAGCGGTTATGCGATCGTACATTGAGACCGGGGCAATTATCACAGCGTGTGGTTCGGCAGTATTTTGGTTCGCGGCTGCGATGTGCCGCGTGCCGAGCATTAAGCCGGGAATGAACGAACGGAATTATCCGGAGCCTTGCACAGAATGAGCAGATGGAATTTTTGGGCCGCAGGATTGATGGGCGTAACCGCCTTGCTCTCGGCATTAGCTAGATTTCTCGGATGACCTGCTAAGCGTTCATCCGTCACGGGGCCTGGCTCAGCGACCACAGAATGCAAGCATAGCTTCTTTGATCTTTGCCACAGCGTAGTTACCGATCTTATCGAGTTCGAGGTGCGGAAAGTTCGGTATTTCGTTTGATGCCACAACGCAATCGACGATCGCTGGTCCGTCGGCCGCAAGCGCTTGACCGATCGCAGCACGCAAGTCGCCGGGTCGCGCGGCGCGAAATCCTTGACCACCGCAGGCGTTCGCGAGGGCAACGTAGTCCGGATTGGGGAATTCGATGCCCTCACGGTACGCGGGCAGGCCTATGCTCTCTGCCTCCAGTGTGATCAACCCAAAGGCCGAGTTGTTGTAGACCACAGCTTTCACCGGCAACTTGTGATGCACAGCGGTTAGGAACTCGCTTATGAGCATGTTAAAGCCGCCATCGCCGCACAACGCGATGACTTGACGCGACCGATCAAGCGCTTGAATGCCATTGGCCTGGGCCAGCGCCGTCCCGACCGCCGCATTATTGAACGAGCCGATGATCCGCTGCGATCCACTCTGACGCAGCCAATTGGCCGACCACAGCGTGTTTAGGCCGGTGTCAAAAACAAAGACCGCATCCTTCTTGGCCAAGTCGCTGACTGTCCGCGCTACAGCTTGCGGATGAATGCGATCCTTGCTCCGGTTCGTATCGGCCTGTTTGTCGAGCATTGCGTCCCATTTGCGCCGCTCGGCATTCACCTGGTCCCAAAATCTCATGTCACTTTTGGGTGAGACGCGATCGAGCAACAGTTTTATCGATGGCCGCACGGAACCGAATACCCCTAACGCTGTCGGCGCCCGGCGTCCGAGCACTTCCGCCCGGTCGTCTATTTGCGCGACCGCGCCTTTGTGCGGCAAAAACTCGGAGTACGGGTAATCGGTACCCAGCATTAAAAACAGTTCGCAATCCACGGCGGCGTTATACGAAGGCTTGGTCCCGATCATGCCGATTCCGCCAATCCAGTGCGGATCGTCGTAAGCCATGATGTCTTGGCCCTTGACCGAATGAATAAGCGGCGCCTTGAGACGACCAGAGAGCGTTCGCAATTCGTCGGCAGCTCCGCGGCAGCCCGCCCCACACATGATCACCACGGTTCGGGCAGCGTCGATCTGCCCGGCGAGCTCGTTTAGCTCATCTTCGCTCGGAACGATCTCGGGGCGAGGCTTCAAGGTCGCGATACTCGAGACGCCGCCTTCGGCTTTCGTTTCAAAGACGTCTTGTGGAATCGTCAGATGCGCGACGCCTCGCCCACCATAGGATGCGGCAATAGCCTGATGAATGACCGCCGGTGCCTGCGCCGGAGACGAAATCGTTTCGGTGTAAAGTGAAACGTCGCGAAACAACAGATCGGGTTCGGTGGTCTGAATAAAATCCGTACCGTGCACTTTTCGCGGCATGTCGCCAGAGATCGCGAGCACAGGCGCGTGATCTCGGGCCGCTTCGTAAAGGCCGGCGACGAGATGCGTACTTCCGGGGCCGGTGGTGCCGCAGCAGACGCCTAGCTGACCGGTCAGCTTGGCTTGGCCGGCGGCAGCCAATGCGCCGCCTTCTTCATGACGAACACCAATCCACTCAATCTCACTCCGGCGCACTGCGTCGGCGAGCGGATTCAGCGAGTCGCCAATCAGTCCGAATATGTGCCTGACGCCGATGCGTTCGAGCGCATTGACCAAAACCTCTGCCACCGTTTGCGACATCTCGACCTCATACGCGAACCCCCGGTGGTCAGCCTCCTCATCATATCTCAAATTGCCGCTGTTGCGTATTATGGCATCCAATGTCGCCTAAATATCAGAAGGCGGCATGCGTTTGCGCTCAAGCGATGTCCGCTCTTACCCCAACGTCCGACACTGATCAGCGACAGAAGGCATGGTGCGGGCCCGCCTTGATGTCGGTGATGTGACGGGTGAAGTAAAAGATGCAATTACGACCGAGCCAGACCGCTTTGAGAACGCCAAGTTGAGAGTCCCAAGACGAGGAAAAAACCTGATTGGATCAGTCGGGGGATCTGGCGGAAACGGGTTTTATTGCACCGGCTCTTGCCGAACCAAAACCCCGCGATGCTCGTTAACTCTTCTGACGCAAAGCGGTCTGCACGCTACGTCGTGAAGGACAAGATAGAGCCGATGTGGTCAATTATGGACCTGGGGAACGGGCTCAAAGGAGGCAGCAATGCCCGCAAGGCGATTTGAGCGGATAGCACCGGCGTTACTTTTCGGCTGCGCGGTCGTGTTCGGCAACTGCGGTCTGATGAGTCATGCCCAAGCACAGCAGCCTGCGCCGCCCCCTCCACCGGTGATGCCACCGACGCAAGCGCCGGTCTTCAATCCATCTAGTCCCAATACCGTGCGGCAGCCGAGCTATACACCGCTCGCGCCTGCGACACCAAGCGCAACACCTTCATCACCAAGCACGGCTCCAAGTAGTGAAGTTACGTCGCCTGCGAATGAACAGTCCCAGAATACAACCGCTCGATCTGAGCGAAAGTCTGTTGCAAAAACGCGCGCCGTCCATCGTCACCGAGGCCGCTTCGCGGAATCAACGCTAGGATCTTATTATTGCGGCTATTCACCTTGTTTTCGTGTCTATCCGTCGGCGTTATACGGCTACGCAGCTCCCGCCTATGGTGTTGTGGCGCCGGCCCCGGTCTACGCCGCGTCGGGCCTGTGGTGGCCCGGCTTTTATGATTATGCCCCCGGTCAATGGGGGCGCGGGCATCCCCGATATTGGGGATATTGGCGGCCTGCTGGGTATCACGGCGACTGAGCACGTGCCGTCGATTATCGCGAATAACAGTTTGTGCGGGCGCGTTATTGGACTGTATCTCAATTTGTAATTGGCTGATTTCCAAGCAGTTTTTTTGACTTCATTTTTCAAACTATACTACCCGAACGTGTACGTTAACCCAGCATGCAATTCCGTTTCATTTGCTATCGCCCGAAGGGCGCGTTCACATGCCTAGACGTCTCTAGCTGTTGATCGATGTGCAGATGCGTTCAAATAAAAAAGCGCTGTGAGAAAACAGCGCTTTGTTATGTAAAAATCGAGATCCTTAGCGAAGAAAAAGCCGTACCAGAAACAGCGCTATGTCCTGCTGCGCATTTCCTCCATGGCTTTTAATTCAGCACAATATCTTGTTTGCTTAGCAATCCTCGCCTCGAGGCGTTCGGTTTCCTTAAAGTCATATTCGAAAACTTCGCTGGCATGGACTTCTTATGTGCAAAGCTCGCTTATGTGGGCGCCTATGTATTTGACGCGCTTATGTACCGGGCCGCTTATGTGTTGTGGCGCTTATGCACTGAGGCCGCTTCCGCGCTGAGCCGCTTATGGACCAAGTCCGCTGGAGACCGACATGTCGCTGGTCAAACTCAACAGGCATAATCGCTACGCGTATTCGCCGATTACAGCCGTTCTGGCTCAAAACCCGGTCCGGCCCGCTCCTCTCGGTGCCGTATTCGCTCGAGGTGAACGATTCACCCGCAATTGTCTTCCGCCAGCACGGCGCGTCGGAATACGAAAGGATGATGATTGATCAATTCGACGAGATGCTGCTGCAGTCGAAGAAATGGCCGCTCGTCTGCACGCTCGTCATTCATCCTTTCATTATCGGCTATCCGTTCCGCCTCAGGGCGTTGCGGCGCGCGCTCCAGCACATCTCCGAGTTCCGGAATGAGATTTGGGTAACAACGCCCGGCGCCGTGGCGTCGTATTTCGCAAAGATCAACCCGGCGCCCTAAGCCGATTGTGGCTCAGCTGGTCTCTGTTTTGTGCCAGAGATTGTGAGGGTGACTGCTGGAGCCGGGATTGAATTCCACGTCTTCGATCAGACGAACCCCATTACCTGGAGGTCGCGAGCGGCTCCATTCCACTTTTCCTGATTGTCTCGCAAGCACGCGCCGAGGCAAGAAATTCGATTAGTCGTTTAGAACCTTCAAGCTCTTTGGAGCCGGCCACGACGGCGGCTGAAAACACTTGGATGAACTGGATCTCTGGTGGGAGGCTGCCTGCGAAATCGACGCCTGCAGCGTGCAAAATTTCGCTCACCGGCATGACAGCAAGATCGGCGCCTCCTACGGCGATCATTTCGGTTGCGTGTGTGCCGCGCGGCGTGGCCTTGGCATTGATCTTTTCCGCGATGCCGAGCCGCGGAAAAAGCTCGGTCCTAAGCCAGATACCACTGGTGCTTCCAGGGACAGCGACGGTTTTCGCCTTGAGCAGGAGTTGTTTGACAGCAACCACAGTGCTGACGTCGGGCTTTGGAGTGCCCGCCCGCACGGCCACACCAAGCGGTACGCGGGCGAGATCCACGTCCGTTCCCGCGACAATCCCGTTCGCGGCCATCAGCTCGCCAAGGCCTTCCCGGGAGAGGATCACCACGTCAGCAGGCACGCCGCGGGCAAGCTGCGCGGCAATTGTTTGCGGCCCTGTTCCTTGCGACGCACCCGATCTGGTCGTGACTTTGATGCCGCTCGTCCGCTCGAATTCCGGCAACAGCTGCTCGTACGCGCCACTGAATCCGCCGGATATCAGAACGTTCACTGCGCCGATCGACATTTTCGTGAGCCTCGCTATTCGGTGAGCCCGTCGGCGCGACCCACCAATGCGAGCGGATCAGTCGGTCCGATCATTTGCGGTCTAACCTAACTTTTCTTCGGCGCCCACCGATAAGCTTTGGCGCACGCGCCGCCCATCAGCATCGCTCGCTCGCTGTCACTTAGGCGGTCAGTCTTGAGGAAAGGCTCGACCGCCTGCTCGTATTTGACGACGGCGTATGCGCGCGTCCAGTCCGTGCCCCAGAGGCAGCGGTCAAAACCCCAGGCGTCGAACACGCGGGCGAGTGGATCCCAGATGTCGGGAAATGGATATGGTTCCCGGGACAGCGTGCAGGCACCGCTCACCTTGATCACTGCGTTCTTGCGCTTGGCCAGGTCGAGCACCTTCGGCAGGTCGGCCCAAGGCTGCGGTGGGGCCGGTGGCCTGCGGGGCTGCAGGACAGCCAGATGGTCGATGATGAAGCGCGTGTCGGGGTGGCGATCGATTACCGCCGTCCCCGCATCCAGGTTGCCCCAGAACAGGATATTGACTGGAAAGTCGTGCTTTACGGCCGCGCGCGCGATCCGGTCGAGGCCTGGGTCAGTCGGGTCGCGGTCCCGCCCCGGCTCCTTCGTCAGCATGATGCGGATACCGACTGCGCCGGGCGTCTGTTTCCAATCAGCGATCACATCGCCCACGGCTGGATCGTCTGGGTCGACCGGCTTGACGATCGCGAACCGATCGGGATGGGCCCGTTGCACTTCCACCGCATAACTCGCATCGTAACGGTACATGGAAAAGGCGGAGATGAAGATCGCACCGTCGACCCCGACCTTGTCCATCGCCGCTACCATCTCGTCACCGGTAACGTGATCGGGCCAGTTCGGCACACTGTGCCAGGGTCGCTTCGGGGTGTTCGCCTCATAGGCGTGGACCTGGGAATCGATGATCGTCATCGGGGAAGCTCCTCGATTCTTGAGTGGGCTACGCATCGCAACAGGTCGTGCCAGCCCTGTCCAGAGGCAGGTCCTTGCCGCCGCTCAGATCCCGAGAGCGGATTCACGGCGGAATGCGTAGCTACTAATCAAATTGGGTTCGTTTTTTAATTTGGGACCACTGTCAACCTAGGTCTTTTTCTTCTGCTGTCGCTTTTTCAGTCGCACTCCTGATCCTCAGTCGTTTTGTCGATGAATTCGACGCCTGTTTACACTTTGCCATTTATTTTCGGGTTGCTCGTCGCGGCCTTCGAAAGCGGACCCCCTCGCCTTTCCCATTTTCCTCAACGAACTCAATTCCCGCCAATTCAAGGGTCTGGCGAATGGCGGCCTCATTCGCAGCCGTGACTGGAATTTCGCCATCTATCACTTCGACGCGGCGGATCGTTGCTACTCCGACTTTAGATAGCCGCGCTAAATCAAGCGCGCTCCACCGAAGCATTGCGCGGGCTGCTCGCATTTGAGCACTCGAGATTTTTCTGCTTCGAGGACTTGATATCATTTATACAATATCGTATATTTTACACAAGAGATGGATCACATTAAATCTAACCTTCAGACACCGTTTTGGAGAAGCCATGATCTCGAAGCTGTGGAAAGACCGGCGCTACTTTATCGGTGGCTCGGATGCCCGGATCATCATGGGCGACGATGAAACCGCCCTCCTCCGTCTGTGGCGCGAGAAGCGTGGAGAGGTTGAGTCAGAAGACCTGTCCGGCAATCTCATAGTTCAGCTTGGCGTTGTGACCGAGGATCTTAACCGGCGCTGGTACGAGGCCAATACCGGCCAGGTTCTCACGGATGTGCAGCGACAAATTCGGCATCCGATTCTACGCTGGATGGCGGCCACGCTCGACGGCCGCGTCGAAGCGACCGGCGCGGTCTTCGAAGCCAAGTTCATGTTGCCTTGGTCGTTCTCGGAAGAGATGGCGGCCGCGAAGTACATGCCGCAACTGCAGCACAATATGTGGGTGGTTGCGGCTAGAAGCGCGGTCCTCTCGGTGATCACCGGAGGCGGCAAATGGGTCGAGATCACTACCCATGCCGATCCGCTCTATCAGCACCTCATCGTTACGGCCGAGCGGAAGTTCTGGCGCTGTGTCGAGAGCGGCGAGCCCCCTCAGCTCTTTGGCGTCGAACCACCGAAGCCAAGGATCGAGGCGATCCGGATCGTCGACATGAGTGGATCGAATTCGTGGGCGGAATTTGCCGGTCTATTCCGTAACACACGGCAAGCCTTCCTGGACCACGAGCGCTCGAAGGTGGAGCTCAAGGCCTTGATGCCAGACGACGCCAAAGAGGCGGTTGGACATGGAGTCCGAGCTAAGCGCTCCAAGTCAGGCGCCATTAGCTTTGATCTGCTCGAAGCGGAGGGTGGTCGTGCAGCGCTCCAGTGAGTCGATTGGCAGCATTGCTGCAGCCTTGGCCAAGGCACAGGCCGAGCTTGTCAATCCGGAGAAATCTCTCGTGGGCACCATCCGATCGGATGCTTCTGGCGCGACTGAGCGCTCATTCCGTTATGCACCCTGTCGAGCGGCTTGGAGATCGTGCGCAAGACGTTGAGCCAGCATCAGATCGCGACCGTGCAAACGACTTCGATTGACGAGCCCGCGGGCATTGTCCGACTCATTACAGTTCTTGCTCATGCCTCCGGAGAGTGGATCGCCTCAGACTGGCCCGTGTGTGCCATCGGCGAAATGGCAGTCCCGCACCGGATGGGAGCGGCACTGACCTATGCCCGGCGCTACGCCTTGTTCACGCTGGTCGGCATTGCCGGTGAAGATGACCTTGATGCTCCGGATCTAATTGCGCAGACGACACCGCCATCGAAAGCAGAGAGACCGCGCGGAAATCAAAATGGGCGGCTCAGTCGGGGCCAAGTACATTCACCTCCGCAGTTCTCAACCGGTCGACGCGCCAAAGCAGTCTCAAATCCTCCCAAGTCCACCCTCGCGCCGGAGGCTTCGACCGCTTTGCGCGATCAACTGACAGCCGAACTGAAGGACCTTAACTCGGCCGAGGACGCTGCAAATTGGGCGCGGCGGGTCCTTGCTACCAAAGACACTCTGACGACGGCTGATGCCGAGCGTGTCGAGCAGGCTTTCCAGGCCAGGCTGGCGAGCATTGTGAGCGAAGCATCCGATGGCCGGCCGGTGCCGCCAGAAGCTCGATCGTCGGCTCTGCGAGCGGTTCGACGCAAAAGGCGACGGCAAGCCGCTGTTATCGATAAAAGCGCGCTGTCGTTGCCGACGTCGCGCCGGATTCGCGACCGGGATCACGTCAGATTGGTTGCCAAGCAGCCATGTCTGGTCTGCGGCCGCCGCCCGGCAGACGCACACCATCTGCGATTTGCCCAATCAAAAGCGCTTGGCCGCAAAGTCAGCGATGAGTTCACTGTGCCGCTGTGTCGTGGCCATCATCGCGAGGTTCACCGCTGTGGCGATGAAGCGGCATGGTGGAATAAGACCGGCATTGATCCGACCCTTCCCGCCCGTGCCCTGTGGCTGGAAAGCCATCCACTACCCACAACGGGCGGTGACGACCAAAGCAGAATCAACCGGGGTCCGATTGACAAAACGAAGCCAATTTTTGAAGTCGGTCCGCCATGACCTCCATCAAACAGATCGAGGCCAACCGTCGCAACTCTCTCAAGAGCACGGGTCCCAAAACGGAAGCTGGAAAGCAGGCTGCTCGCTGCAACGCCGTCCGCCATGGGCTGACGGCCGAAACAGTCATTGGGGCGTTGGAAGATGCTGACGATTACAAGGGCTTCGAAACAGCCATTACCGCCGATTACGATGCGCAATCGGCTGTGGAGCGAGAGCTGGTGCTCCGACTGGCCAGTCTGCTGTGGCGGCTACGACGAGCAACCACCATCGAGACCGGTCTTTTCGAAATCCAAGCGGACCATCTCAGTAACTTCAGAAAGACGCACCAAATCTCGCCTGCCTCGCGTGAGATCGTTTATGCGCTTTTCAATGCAAACTCCGATCGGCCACCGGCTTCAGGACTGCATTCGGCCCAAGGCCAAGTTGCTCCCGATGTCGAGCTTGCACGTTGTTTCTTGCGGCTCTGCAATCTGCCCAATTATGCCCTTGACCGCCTCAGTCGCTATGAAGCTATCCTTTGGCCCCAAGCCGGGCAGATTCTGTTTGCGCTCGACAATTTGGATCGCCGCAAACCGCAGGAGAGAGGGCGGCGTTTCGGTCTTGGTGGTGGACAACCACTCTCAGCCGTCAGGCGCGACGAGTGTTGAAGCCAGCATAGCTTCCCGACCCTCATTACAGCGCTCAAAGGATCATGTTTCGGACCACGTGCCACGACACCGCCGTGTCAATGACTCCTTGCGTGCATCGCTCGTCCCATCTCTGCTGCTGTGGCAGAACTAAAACAAAATACGGTGCTTGATTTCAAGAAATCAATAGCTAGACGATCTATAGGTAGTCCGGCATATTGGAGGCGGCCAAAGGATTTCCTCGATTGAAAGCTTACAAGCATTTGCCGGCTCTCAGAGCTGAGCTTGCGGCTCATCAATCCAAATGCTTTAGCAAACGAGTTGAAGACAACGCTGATGTCGCATAGCATCATCAACGGCGATGCCTATTTCGCCTACTTCAACAAATCTGGGGCATCCCCTAAGGAGACCATGTGAAAGCTTTGGTCGCTCAAGGTGGCGGCCCAACGGCTGTCATCAATCAGTCGCTAGCCGGCGTTGTACTCGAAGCGCGTCGCTTCAGTAATATCGAGTCTGTCTACGGCGCCTGCAACGGCGTTGCCGGTATCTCCCCCGAAAACATTGTCGACTTGGGGCAGGAGACAACGCAGCAGATCGAGCTGGTCGCGGCCATGCCGGGGTCGGCACTCGGTTCGACGCGTGACAAACCAGACACCAGGTACTGCCAAGAGATCCTCAGGGTCTTGCAGGCACACGGACTCGGCTACTTCTTCTATATCGGCGGCAATGATACCGCCGATACTCTGCGCATCGTCAGCGAGGAGGCACGTAAGGCAAGTTACCCGCTGCGCTGTATCCACGTCCCGAAGACCGTCGACAATGACCTGATGTGCAACGATCACACGCCAGGATTCCCGTCGGCGGCGCGCTTCGTCACCCTGGCATTTGCGGGCACCAATCTCGACAACGCGGCAATGCCAGGCGTCTACCTCGCGGTCGTCATGGGCCGGCATGCGGGCTTCTTGACTGCCGCCTCGGCGCTGGCCAGGAAATATCCCGACGATGGTCCGCATCTGATCTATCTGCCTGAACGCGTGTTCGTGTTGGAAAAATTCCTCGCGGACGTGAAGGCCGCCCACGAACGCTTCAGCCGCTGCGTAATCGCAGTGTCCGAGGGCATCCACGATGCCTCTGGCACACCGATCTTGAGCCAACTCGTAAAAAACATCGAGCGCGACCAACACCACAACGTTCAGCTCTCCGGTACCGGGGCGCTGGCCGATCTCCTCTGCGAGGAGATCAAGTCCAAGCTGAAAATCAAGCGTGTCCGTGGCGATACGCTCGGCTACCTGCAACGGTCCTTCCTCGGCTGCGTGTCCGACGTCGACCAACGCGAAGCCCGTGAGGTCGGCAAGAAGGCCGTGCAGTTTGCGATGCAGGGTGCGCCGGACGGCTCGGTGACCATCCACCGAACCGGTTCCTACGCGGCCGGCTACAAGCTCACCGCGCTGACTGAAGTGGCGGGCAAGACGCGAACGATGCCTGGCACGTTCATCAGCGCCAACGGCACCGATGTTACCGATGAGTTCGGGCTTTACCTGCGTCCTCTGCTAGGCTCGGGTATGCCCGAGGCTCACCGGTTACGTTCGAATCCGGTGCAGAAAATCCTGAATGTGTGAGAGTGTGCTAGACAGTTGCACAATGTCCTTTGTGCGATCTGGGCAGCGAATCTCTCCGCTTTTCTGCGGAGTTTTTTCGGTACCATGTCTTATCATCCCAAATACAAAAAAGAGGGCTGCCAATCGGGGCAACCCTGTCGTAAATCTTTCTGATGCTGCGGGGCGTCAGAGGCGTCGGCTTTTCCTCGTTGGGAAACGACTTCTACCGCCGGTCAGTTGCGAGACCCTCGACAATGACCCCCACAGCCACGTTCGGATCCCTGGTAACTACCCCGGCCGACACATTGGAAAGATGTTGCACGCCCTCCGGCAACAATTCCGACTTGACGTTACGGGCCCCTGGAACATCGGCGAGAACCTCCGCTTTTGTAGGCCAGGGAATCCAATCCCCCCAACCGACCTTGGCTTGCGCTGCCCGCGCCTCATCACGCTCCGTCATGTCGTTCTCCACAGAGTCAAATAGTCGAATTCTGGCCCCGACATTGCTTGTGCAGGTACGCTATTATCGGACTTCACTCTAGGTTCACTTCGCGTCGGACTTCTTCATGGTCCGACGGTCGCCGCGTCGAATGGGACCATAGAGGGTAGCCAGGCCGATTCAAGAGTAGCGCGAGAAGTCGTAACCCTCCTTGACGACGAATTCGAGCAGGAACGGTGAACCGGACTCCGTGACGGCGACCGCGTTCTTGATCGCGGGTACGATGGCGGCAGGCTTCTCGACCCGCATTGAGGCGACGTTGAGCCCTTCGGCGACTTTAGAATAATTGCCGCTCACTGTCAGCGCGCCATATTTCTTTGTCGAGAGTTTGAGCACGTCGCGCTCCGCCGCCATGACTCCGTTATTAAAGACGACGGTGAGGATGGCGATGCGATTACGCGCAGCAGTCTCGATGTCCATGCCGGTCATGCCGATGGCGGCGTCGCCCATCACGTTGACGCACAATTTTTTCGGGGCTGCAAGTTTGGCGCCCATAGTGATGCCGAGCCCGTATCCAAGCTGGGTCGACTTGCCCCAGCCCATATAGGAGCCCGGCATTGTGGTCTCCCAGAACGGCAGGAGTTGCTCGCGCGGACTGCCGGAATCGTGGGTGATGATGACATTGTCGCGATCGAGCGTGCGCATTAGGTCGCGAATCACCCGGTACTGGTTAATGGGTACCTCGTCGGAACTCAGATGCTTCGACCATTCGTCGAGCCATGCTTTTTTACCTGCGGCGATATCGGCTTTGAGAGCCGCAAGCGCGTTGTGGTCGTTGCCGCTTTTTCGGCGACTCAATTCCGTAATCAACGCATCAACCACGAGCGCCGCGTCGCCGACTAGGGCGTGATCGGCGCGATACTCCTTGTTGATGTCGGACGGATCATTACTGGAATGGATAATGGTCTTTCTGGGCGGCACGGCAGGACCAAAATTTGTGACCGTGAGGCTCGAGCCGATCGCTAGAATGAGATCGGCGCGGCCCATGAAATCTGCGAACATTTTGGATCGCGAACGTGTCGCGGCGCCAAGCGCGAGCGGATGGCTGTCGGCAATTGCGCTCTTGCCGGGATTGGTAGCGACGACAGGTGCGGGCAGCAATTCCGCGAGTACCGCGAGCTGCTCGGAAGCCTTGGCATAGTGTACGCCCTGGCCAGCCCACAACAGCGGCTGTTTGGCTGCGAGCAGCATCTCCGCAGCCTTCTTGACTGCGGCCAGATCAGGTGCTGCGCGCTGCTCTGGAACCGGCGCATAGTCGAGCCGGCCTTGATATTCGGCCGTGAAGACTTCGTCCGGCACTTCGATCAGGACCGGACCAGCCTTGCCGCTGCGCATGGCGTGATAGGCACGCCGCATCAAATCCGGCAATTCCTGCACCGAATGTGCCAACGCCGACCATTTAGTCACGGGCTGAAAAACGTTGGCAGCGCGAAAAACCGGCCGCACATATTGCCGCTCGAGCGGCATGCCGCCGGCAATAACCAGCAGCGGGACATTCTCTGAAAAGGCCTGCGCAACGCCCGGGAAAGCATTCTCGATGCCGGGCCCTGCTTGGGCGGCGAATACGCCGTTGCGCTTGCCGCGTTTGACGCGCGAATAACCGTCAGCGATGCCGACGCCGACACGCTCTTGCCGACACAATATCGGTCGAATGTCCAACGCCGCGCTTGCTTCGATCAGCGGATTTCGCGGATAGCAGGAAAGAAACTCCGTACCCTCGCGTTTAAGAATTTCAGCAATAACTCCAGCGCCGTTCATCTGTGTTTCCTCTTCCTTGGCTTTGTTCGCCCGACAGGAGACTGACAACCCGTATTATTAGGGTGATCGTACTCTTAGGAAAATACAGGGTCTTGTTCACAACACTGGACCCGCCTTAGCTTCCCCAGATAGTGTGGATCCCATGGGCAAATGATGACCAGCGCAACATTATCGGATCAGACTGGCGAAGCACCCCTCGATTTCGCCGACATGCGGCGGCGCATCAGGGCGATTTTCATTGGATCAATTGGCAATCTCGTTGAGTGGTATGACTTCTACGCTTATGCAGCCTTCGCGCTGTATTTCGCTGGTGCATTCTTCCCCAACTCTGACCCTGTCGTACAGCAACTTAATGCTGCGCTGCTGTTTGCGGCGGGTTTCTTGGTTCGGCCTCTGGGGGGATGGCTGTTCGGTTACCTGGCTGATCATCACGGGCGACGCGGAGCTTTGATGCTATCGGTTTCGCTCATGTGCTTCGGTTCATTGATGATCGCGGCGACGCCGACCTATGCCTCAATCGGTATCTACGCTCCTATCTCACTCGCAACCGCTCGCATCATTCAAGGCTTGAGCCTCGGTGGAGAGTACGGAACTAGTGCAACCTACCTTACCGAAATGGCCGATCAGCGGCATCGCGGCTTTTACTCCAGCTTCCAATACGTAACATTGATTGGAGGACAGATCTGTGCGTTGCTTGTTCTATTAGTATTGCAGAAAGTCTTTTTGACCAACGACGAAATCCGCGCTTGGGGTTGGCGCATTCCATTTTTTATCGGAGCGCTCCTTGCACTTATAGCGCTTGTCATGCGGCGCACACTGCACGAGACCAGCGCTTTCGAAGCGGCGCGACAAGTCGTGAAACGGACATCGTCGCTTCGCGCGCTGATGAAATATCCTCGCGAGGTTCTCCTCGTGGTCGGTTTGACCGCAGGTGGTACCGCCGCGTTTTACACGTACACAACTTATATGCAAAAATTTCTTAAGCTGTCCGTCGGCCTCACCGATGATCAGACTACAGTGGTGACCTTGAGCGCGCTGGTGTTCGGTATGATTTTACAGCCGATCTACGGCGGTATCTCAGATCATATTGGCCGTAAGTGGCTCCTCATTGCCTTCGGGGTCTGCGGCGTTCTGTTTACAATACCGATTCTTACTACTCTGCAGAACGTCAAGGGACCATTGCCCGCGTTTTTGCTGATCGCGGCGGCGTGGATGATTGTATCGGGTTACACGTCGATCAACGCGGTGGTAAAGGCAGAATTGTTTCCCACAAACATTCGAGCGATAGGCGTCGGACTTCCGTATGCACTGACGGTGTCGATCTTCGGCGGCACCACTGACTCCGTAGCCTTGGGCTTCAAGTCGCTCGGCCATGAATCTTGGTTTTACTATTATCTGACCGGAATGATCGGCATTTCACTGGTGGTTTATCTGTTCATGCGCGATACGAAGGCCGATTCAGCTATGCACCGCCACGAATGATGTCTTCGCTGCAATAGGCCAATCGCGGATGGATTGCGCGCTCGGGGATTGCGGCGTCACGTTCAGAACTCATCAGGTCTTTCGCCAGGGTCATCGGGCCGGAGTAATATTTCTTCGCTTGATCAATGAAGCACTGATAGTCGTCGTCGGGATTAACCGAAGGCCCGGTATGAGCACATCGCCAGACATCGTCGCCATGTCCGGTGAGTTAGGCGACATCAGCGGTCGTACACTCACCTCACCGTTCGCGATAAAGACGAGGCCTGTGTCGAACTAACTGTGCTTCAGTCCCGCTGCCTTCAAAGCCGCTGCGATGATCGGGCCGGGTGTGACGCTCGGCGTTACGCCGAGCGGCGCTGTGGGGACCTCCGGAACCGGGAGACCTGCGGCCCGAAAGGCCGCCGCGATTACTGTGTTCGGATCGAGCGGGTAATTCATCTGCAGTTCTTCCTCGGCAAGCGGAGGCTCGGCCGAACTGTGCGAGCCTTCGGCCGCCGCTGCAGCAATGACAAAGGCGGGGCTGACTGTTGGAACCTGAATCGGTGCCGACATTGGTTCGGCGGCGCGCGGCATTTCAACGAGAGATTCGTGCAGCCGCCAAAAGCGGGCGATCTGATGTGTAGAGGAAATTCCCACATCTAGGAAAAATGCCCCGGCAGCACCGCAACGCTCTCCGCCCGTTGTCGTCGCGAGCGGCACGCCATGCGCCATACCGCGGATAGTAAATGCCTCGATCAGCGCCTCACCCTTTGCGTCGCTCCAAATCCGGCGCGTATGGCCCCCGATCAATTCTTGATAGGAGGGACTGCCCGAAAGCCCGTGTACGTTAGTCCACTGCCGAATGATGGCTTCGCCGTTGGCAGGTTTTACGATTGGATCGTTGGTACCCTGCCATACCGAGATTTTCGGCCATGGCCCGCGATGTCTGGAGGCTTCCCGCACCGTATCGCCAAGCGCCCGCGCGGCATGTCCCTGCTCGGTGAACATAGCCTCGAATGCTTGTTGAACGTTGCTGGCGCACCCATAGGGCAGTCCGGCGATGATGGCGCCGCCGGCAAAAACCTCCGGGTATGTTGCGAGCATAACAGCGGTCATGGCGCCGCCGGACGAGAGGCCGGTCACGAATACTTTGCCGCGGTCAGCAGCAAATATTGCAACGGCGTGCTCGACCATCTCTCTGATTGAAAGCGCCTCGCCGTGGCCGCGCCCGATGTCGCCGGGCAGAAACCAGGAAAAACAATTCTTCGGATTGTTGGCGGATTGCTGCTGCGGATAGACGACGGCGAAGCCGAGGCTGTCGGCGAGCGACGACCAACCGGTGCCGTGGTCATACTCGTCTGCGGTCTGGGTGCAGCCGTGCAGCGCAATGACCAATGGCGCCTTAGGCGGCAAGTGACTGGGAGCGTAGACGAACATACGCAGGTCGCCAGGATTTGCGCCGAACCCGGTCAGTTCTCGCAGCCGTGTCGGGCGGGCTGGCGCTACGCGGACGCGAATCGCCTTCCTTCGGGCCGATTCAAGAAGACCTTCGAATTTGCTTCGAAACGACTGAAGACGGGAAAGAATCTCGCGTGGATCGCGCATCAGGAACAGACCGTATTGCGGCGCACAATAGATATTGTGCGCCGCACCATCGCGGCCCTTGGGGATGGAGTCAAGACGTTTTCAGCGAGGGACTAGCGACAGGTCCTATAGGTTCGCCTGGAAATCGAGGTAATCACGCACCTTGCGATAGATCTGAAGGCGGTTGCGTTGACTGTCGGCGACAATGATCCGATCAGTCTTCGGATCGAAGTCCACCGCCGTTGGGAAACAGAAGCGCCAGAGAGGCTCGAGATTGCGCGCCCGCCGGTACGCCTTCATCATGTCGGGATTGGCGTCGATGCTCTGCTGTCCCCACTTCGACATTACCTGGGCATCGCCCACCAGGTGGGTCAGCGGGGTGCCCTCCGCGTCGAAAATGCAAAGGCGGTGATTGCCCCAGTCGGTGACGTAGATGTCGCCGTCGGGATCAACCGCCACGTCGGTGGGGTGATTAAGAATCCCCGCCTTGGGGTATCCTGGCGGGTCCGTGTGCGAGAGGAACGGACCCAGGTAGGTCACGGCGAAGGCATTCTCCGGTACCGGAAACGTCCCGTATTTGCCGATCGACATGATGAACTCACCGCTCGTGGAGAGCTTCTGCACGCGGTGGTTCTTCCAGTCCGCGACAAAGATGTTGCCCTCGTTGTCAAGGGTGATGCCCCACGGTTTGTTGAACTCCCCCTCGCCGCTGCCGTTCCTGCCGAACTCGGTCAAGGCCTTGCCGTCGGGGGTGAAGACCTGCAGTCGGTCGTTGCCGCTATCGACGACAATCACGTTGCCGCCGGCGTCGCAAATGATCCCGGCCGGATTCTTCAATTCTCCCAGACCGCTGCCTGGCGTTCCCCACTTGCGAATGAATTTGCCTGCGGCATCGAAGACCGAGACGGAGTTCGTCCACTCGTCCGTCACGTACACGGTGTCGTGCTTGTCCACCGCGACGCCGAACGGCCAGATGGAATGTCCGTCCGTTTCGCCGTACGTGCAGAACTCGGCAAGCAGTTCTTCCTCGCCCGGACCGCCGACCTTCACGCGGTTGACCCGCATTGCGAACGTGTTCTCGTTACCTCGATTGGCGACGAAGATGTCGCCGTCATTTCCGAGGCACATGGTCTGTGGGTAATTGAACCCCGTGCCGTTCGCCGTGGCGCGTCCGATTGCGTGGCTCCAATCGTAAGCGCGGCCTTTGACATAAGTCGTAAGTGCCATTCGGTCCTCCCGTCACGCCAATCTCACCTTCCGCCCAGCGGAAGGACATTTGTTCACGCCGGATCGGCGGGCCCGTGTTTCCCCTGCTCACGCCAAGGGAACACGGGTCCGGCGGCTAATTCAAGAACGCAAGCTGGTCGTAAGTGCCGTTAACGATCCGCACTGGGTCCATGTGCAGCCACTTATCGAGGATGGTCGAATAGATGCCGCGGAAGTCCATGTTCGGGTTGAGGTCACCCTGCACGAGCTTGCCCCCCTCGAGCGACGGCATCTCGCCGTAGTGGCCACCCTTGACCCTGTCGCCGATCACGAAAGTGACGCCGGCGGCGCCGTGATCCGTTCCTGAACCGTTGTCGCGCACACGCCGGCCGAACTCCGAGAACATCAGGATAATCACGTTGTCCGCCTTGTCGTGCGCCCGTAGGTCGGCCATGAACGCCTCGAGGCCTTGGCTCACCGAGGTCCAAAGGTTGGCGTGGATCGGACCCTGCCCAGCGTGGGTGTCGAAGCTGCCGTGATCGCAGTAGAACACCCGCGTCCCGAGATCCGCGAAATGCACCTGGGCGATGCCCTTCAATTTGCGGGCGATCGGGGTGTCGGGATATTTGATCTCGGATGCGTACTTGCCGGGCGCTACCTTGAGGATGTCAGCGCCCTTGAGCGAATCCAGTCCCGTGGTGGCCATGTATTCCATGACGCCACTCCCCGGGATCGGGGTGTACATCCGGGAGAAACGATCGAGCACCGCTTGGCGCTGCGCCTTTTCCTGAATGGCCGGCAGGAAGCCATAGGTCTCGAGCGGACCAGCGACACAGGCGACCGGAACGCCCGGTACAGCGAGCGCCCGGAACAGGCACGGGCCGAAGCTCACGGCGGTGACTACGTTCTCCTTCTTCGGATCGATTTCGCGCACCACGCGGCCGAGCCAGCCTTCGGTGCCGACTTTGTCGGCCTCGCAGGTGTGCCAGATATCCATGGAGCGGAAATGCGAGCGCGGCGAATCGAGGTAGCCGACGCCATGCATTATGGCGAGCTTGCCCTCGTCCCAGAACCTCTTCATCGGCGCGAGAAACGACGGGAAGCCGTAGTCTCCGTCGAGCCGCAATATCTGGTTGTCACCGATTCCGACCGCCTTTCGGTTATCACGGTATAGCGGGTTGTTGTACGGGACGACCGTGTTGAGATAATCATTGCCGCCCGTGAGCTGGACAACGACCAGCACGGGGTCCTTTTGCATCGCCGCCATCTTGCGTTCCTCCGCAGCCGTCAGAGTTTCTGTGTCACGCGAATTGATACTCGCGCGTCGCCACAATCAGTTGCAGCAGTTCGCCGATATGTTTGGTGGCCGTCTGAGCGTTCGCCGCCGTGTCCCAGCGGATCTGGCCCCATTCCTTCGCCTGCTCGACGAGCTCCTTCTTGGTGTTGGCGTTGACTTCCACCGGTCCAAGCAAGTCGAGGCACGAATCGACCAGCTTCTCCGGCTCCAGCACGCCCATGGCCCGCAGCCGCTTGATGATCGCCTGCACGCCGGGCAACGACGTATTGCCGACCTGCTCGGCGACGAAGTTGATGCGCGCCATCAGCGAACCGCTGTTGATCCACTCCTGGCCGGTATGCCAGCCCTCCACCGACGGCGGATTGAGCAGGTCCTGGCCCATATAGGAGGGCTGCATGGACAGCTCGCCATAGCCTGGCATCGCTATCTCGTAGCCGCCCATCTGGCGCAGCGTGCCCACCACGACCTCGGCCGGCGATTTCAGGTGCATGTAACGGGCATTCTTGAAGAAGTCCGATGTGAACAGCGTGCGCAGCACCGGCTTCATCTCGCATTTGTTTTCATGGAACGTCCGTGCCAGCAGGTCGATCGCCGCCGGATCGCGCGGCGGCTCCAAACTCCAGGCAGGCACCTGTGGTTCGTCGGCGACGAAGAAGTTGTAAAGATGCCGACAGATGAATCTTGCGCAGGCTGGCTGCTCGACGATGATGTCGATGATATTCTCGCCGTTGAAGTTGCCCTTGTGTCCGAGGAAGGTCTTCTCGCCGTCGTCGTGATCTTCCGGGCGATACTCAAACTTCCAGGGAAAGCGTCCGTACGGCAGCCGGGGAATTTTGGTCTCGAAGCTCCAGCCGGTGAAAGAGCGCGACGCCTCGCGCACGTCGACCTCGGTGTAGTTGCCAGCGCCGAGGCTGAACAATTCGAGCAGTTCGCGGCCCCAGTTTTCGTTCACTTCGGTGCCGTGGTTCTGGTTGTTGTCCAGCCAGAAAATCATCGAGGGGTTCTTCGCCACCTTGAGCAGCAGGTCGCGATAGTTACCCATACCGTAGTTGCGGAACAGATCGATCTGCTCCAGCATCTGATCGTAATTGTCGACCTTCGAGTTGCCGGTCGCGAATACATGGTGCCAAAACAGCGCCATCTTCTCTTCCAGCGGGCGCTGCGTGGTCACGAGGTAATACATGTAGTTGATGTTGCCCATTGGCGGCACCCCGCCAGGCAGCAGCGCCGACGGCTGGTGGCGAAGCAAGGTATAGTGATCGACCGGCGGCTGTGTTTCAGGATGCAGCAGTTCCTCGACCGTGGCGTCGTAACCCTTGGCAACACGCGCTTCGAGTTCGTCCCTGCCCGCGCCGAAGCCGGCGCGCCGCATCAGATGGGCCATCAATGCGATGTCGCCTGTATGTGCCATGGTCGAACCCTCCCGTTATTTGTAGTGAGCCGAGGCAAAACTGCGAATGCCGTTCGGCGCTTGTGTCTCACTGGTACGATTGTGATGGGCGTTGCGCTTGAGCGCGGCTGGCGGCACAGGGGGTAAAGCCCTTCGCCGCGCAGAAATGCGCGAACTGAAATGCACTTTGAATCTGCCGATCGTCATCGGACAGACCCTACCGTCCCTAGTCGCTAATCCGGGTCCAAGCGGGATCGGCCAATCGCGGCGACCTAACACTCCGCTTCCCCGTCGTTATAGCAGTAAGCCGGGAATTGCTGTTTTCATTAGGCGACACATATTCAACCGCTCTTTTCGCAATAATGCAACGCCCGAGTGCAAATTTGTCCTCCTAATGACCGCTTCGGGTCAAAACCAGACATGACGCTCTGAAAAAGGGTTGTCAGCTTTACCCCCGGAAGCGGACATTCAGCAGCGCGATCGGGATGTCCGCTTTGTGCCAAAAGCGGACTCAGGCACTGCAGCAAAACGATTGCAGCCCGCGCTGATCCCTCGATCTGGATCGCAACGCATCCGACGCTACCCCCGTTCTGGCCGGGCCACATCACCAATATGTCCGGATATGATTTTCGAAAAGCACACCCATAACAGACGAAATTCGCATTACGCGAATGGCGAGCCGGGTCAGTGTTGGTGATTACGTGGTGGCACTTGCCGATTGATGGTCGGGCAGACTATGGACAACACCCGTTTGAATAGTGACCAGGCCCGCCGAGTAAAGGGTCGACGATGCTCTGTTGACCTAACCTGGCTCGCGATAAGCCAAGCTGGTGTAAACGACTTCATTTGTCCGTGAGTATCTTCACCGCCCCGATGACTAGCCAGGGGTCCGCGGCATAGCTCTGTTGCGCGGACAGTAGGGCCGTGGTTGCCTGCGCCGAAGCCATGAGCGAGCAGCAAAGATGGTAATCAGCGATCCTTTTCCTTTAATTGCCCTTTGTTCGCAGCAATAAATGCCCGAATGTCACTCGATCTATCCAGCAGTTTCAGCCATTGTTCTTTAGATAAAGTCACTGGAGAACGCCTCAGTCCGTAAGCTGAGACCGCCCCTTTTCCACTTACCTTCAAGCGAATGCCGGAAGCGACTTCCTTCCTAAGTGCGGCATTCTCCTTACGGAGTTGCTCAAGTTCGGTCTTCAAATCTTCGTAGGACATCGCTCACTAGCTTTTGTAACGATCGAGCACGGCAATAAGACTCTCACGTCGATCGGATTGGCAAAAAGAGAGTAGTGTTTGATCTTTCCGATCGTCGTCGCTAAGTGACGATTTTAGTTTTCGCCCGCGCCTTGATGCGCGCCACAGCCATCTCACCCTAGGAGCGGGTGTCGCCATCCAAGATGCTCTGGTTGGCGTAGAACTATGAGTTCTAAAGAAACAGGTCACGGTCTCCACCTTCGCGCATTGGCCTTAGGCTTACCAGATAAACGTGAAGGCGAACGCTCCCGCCACCGTAAGCGCGAGGTAACCGAGCAGTAGAAAGGTCATGAGCGTCCTTAGTTGGTCGGTTTTGATCATTTTCATCATATGCTCGCCAGCGAGTTGTGAAGCCCGAGTTTAGAAATCCGTGCCGACCTCCATCTGATCAAGAACAAACCGATCGATAGCCCAGCGAGCACGCCGGCGATCGTCGACAGGGCCTGCGCCAGCAAGGTCGTGGTCGCCCTTGTATTTAGTGGTGGGGACCGCACATCGGCCTGCCCAAGGCTTGGTGTATCGGCGGTTAGATCGATCTTGTTGAGTTCGTCCGGCGAGACGATCTCAATCTGCTGGCCATTGACCACGACAACCTTTGGCTTGGGGACGAGAGTCGCAGCCGCCGCATTGAGTGGTGATCCGCTAGGCGGCGTCCGAGCCTGGCGCGGGCGAACGGAATAGCGCCGACCCAAGTACTCGTTCTCTGGATTGGCATAGGCAAGTGGCACGCCGACATAGCCTCTGTCGTCGCCGGCTACGGCTAAGCCACGCCGTTCGATAGCGAATGCCACCGACGTTAAGCTCGCTGTGAACAGTATGATGATGGCGGCAAAGGAACTGATCGCACCAAACGACAGAATGAGCGACCTCGCGGACAACATTGGATCGATCTCCAATTTGCCCCAGATGTGGCAGACCAGGTCTCGCTTTGCCTACGATATGCTTAAAATAGGGTTAACGGCTCGGCTCTACCTTGACCGCCATCCCTGTCTCTGTCGGAAACTAAATCCTGACGGAAACGGCAGAACTGCCGCTGCTGGTGGGCCGACTTGCGCAAGCCGACGGCTACGAGGGCGAACTCAGCCCCGCCCGTTCGCGGAATTTCAGGCGACGACCCGTGGCACTGCATCGCACGCAATACTTCTCACCAAATCCCGGTGCGGATTATTGACAGAAACGACCCCGGTATCGACACCGACCCCCGCACGTTTCTGCTAACCGATATCCGCTTTGCGTCAAAAGCAGACATTCCCCCCAAAGGCGGACATCGTTCAGCACGGTGGCAATGTCCGCTTTGTGCCATTAGCGGACATCATTGAGATTACGCGAACTTCTTTTGTGTTAGACGTTCACCATTAGGCTGGCAGCCGTAACTTCGCCGTCGGTGACGTAGTGATTAACGTGTTTGCTGCCCAGGTGCTGGCCGGCTTTGTATGAATTGATCTCACCTATCACTCCGGTTCTTCTCAGCTCATCAATAATGTAATCGCGCTCCACGTTCGTGTCTGAGTCGGTGGCATGCGTGATCTGAAACGTGAGCCGCGTTAAAGAGATACCGGTATCTTTGGTGCCTGCCCCGATCCAGTGGACGCATTCTGCCTTGGGCGGACGGTCCTTATTTAGCCAGAAGCTCGCGTTTCCCAGATTGGCCTCGGCATAGGCGAGGCTCAAAGCCCAGAATCGAATGTGATGGCGCTTGCGCGGGCTGTTATCGATCGCCTTCTGAAAACCAACGTCTTGACCCCGCCCAAAAAGATACAGGGTACTGAACGGGGCTGTCGGATAGGGAGAGTTGAATACGAATGCTTGGATCATGCGCCAGGAGCTTGCTGGACCGAGCCGATCGGCCTGCGACCAGCCGGCAAGTTTAAAGGCAGCGTTAAGCTGTTGCAGCGTCCCCGTCAGCACGAGATTAACGGGATCGCCGGGCAATCCATCCCCGGTAATTGTGAACCGAGGTACCCGTTTGCGCTGGAGAATTTTAAGACTCATCCGGACGATGCGCGGCAGGACAATATAGGCTGCTAGGCCATAAGTGATGGCCAGAGCCAACACAGTCGGCAGCCGACTGTCCGTAAATCTAAAGACAAAAGCGATCAGCCAAACGGTAAGGATGCCCAGTCCTAGGACCGCTACGCGGCGCAGTAAACGTTTCAGCAATCTCACGATCGGCTACCGTGCAGCAATTCGCATGCGTGTTGAGAACCCGCCGTTGCTTTGCCCTCGAATGGTCTTGCTCACGATTAAGCCTGCGGCATGCCATGAGCACTCCAAACAAGGCCGTTCGAAAATGTCCGCTTTGTGCCAAAAGCGGACATTCAGAGGTGAGTTGCTGGTTTTCACAAACCTGCAGACATTGTGACGTGCCCTGTCTTGTATAACCCGATGGCTCGGGCGGCTGCTGGCGACAGGTCGATGTCTCTTCCTCGGACCCACGGGCCGCGGTCGTTGATGCGAACCGTGACGCATCCGCTGTGGCAAACGCGTATCTGGGTGCCGAACGGCAGCCTGCGATGGGCAGCTGTCATTGCTGCACAATTTAGTCGTTCGCCACTCGCGGTCTTGTGGCCGCACAGCCCGTCACTTCCGCCATAGATGCTCGCTACTTCAGCATGCGCAGTGGCGACCGAAAATAGCAGTACAAACGCAGCCATACGGTTATAACAAACCAGCCCCTTCAATGCGGCCTCCCCCGTGCAATTACCCTGTCGAATCGAGTCGAGATCTTTAAATCAAAAAAGGCTGTGGCATAAGTTAGATCAACAAAAGTCAAAAATTCGGCAAGCCAATAACCGTGACGACATTTTACTTTTCTTTCAATTCCGGTGCAGCTACAAGGCTGCGCTTTGACCGGAAGGAGAAACAATGTCTAAAACAAATAGAACACGGCGTGCGTGGACATCCGAACAAGTCCGTGCGTTAAAGACGCTCGCTCGAAAGAAGACGCCTGCTGGAAAGATTGCTCGCGCGTTGAAGAGGACGGAGGGCGCAACGCGCCAAAAGGCTTTTAGCCTCGGATTGTCTTTGGAATCGCGCTTTTAAAATCAAAGTAGCCCGGCCGAACGCCGGGCTTTCTCTACTGTAGCCTAAATCCTACGTCCGCTTTGGGTCAAAAGCAGACATGACGCTCCAAAATTGCGATGTCCGCTTTACCCCCAAAGCGGACATTCGGCAGCGCGATAGTGATGTCCGCTAAGGGCCACAAGCGGACATGCCAACTCGTGCTTTGTAGGCCCAATTTTGCGAGCCTGGGCGGCGCGAAATGAACGCGTCTAAGTGGCATTAGTTTTTTCCGTGCGATTGCCGTTATCTATAGGCGCAGCTGGCAGGAAGAACTGGAATGACGCACCGTCTTTGCCCTCCGACGAGGCGGTAAGTTTACCGCCGTGGTAGTCAATGATCATTCGGGAGATGGCTAAGCCTAATCCCATTCCATGTCGCTTGGTCGAAACAAACGTAGTGAAGATTCCGTCCAGTCGATCTTTATCAATTCCTGGCCCGGAATCTTAGACAACTTAAAGGGTAGGGGTTGATTGCGATTTGGAACTTTGATCCGAAGAACCCGCGGCGGATATCGGCAGGCTTAAATAAAACGATGTTCCGAACGGATTTCGCGGGGAGGCTGACAGCTTTCCGCCATGCGCCTCAATGACAGATCTGCAGATGGAAAGGCCTAAGCCCATCCCGTGGGCTTTGGTAGTAAAGAAGGGATCAAAAATGCGATCGATATGAGCGGGTTCGATTCCGATTCCCGTATCCTCCACAGTGATTGTCAGAGTTGCCCGTTGATCGAGGCAGCCGATTGTGAGACGCCGCTCCCGGCCCGTTACCGAACTCATCGCTTCTACTGCATTCATGATCAGGTTGAGGATCACTTGCTGTAGTTGCACGCGCGACGCCATCACTTGGGGAAGCCCCTCGCGCATCTCGTTACGTAACACGATCTGGTGAGAGCCTAATTCACTGCGGGCCAGTCCAAGTACGTCGTTAACGAGCAGACGAACGTCGACTAGGTCCTGTTGAGCGGACGCTTTCCCAAACATCGCGCGAGTGCTGTCGATCACCTCACCTAGCTGTTTGCTAGCTTTAACAATGTGATCGAGGTTCGATTGTGCTCTCGCCAGATTTGGATCCGATCTTTTCAGCCACCGCAGACCGGCGCTGGCGTTTGTCATTATTGCAGTCAGTGGCTGTTTGATTTCGTGAGCGATCGATGCCGTCATTGCACCCACGGTCGCCTGCCGCGAAGCGTCTGCCAGTTCGCGGCGCAAAATGTGCAACTGTTCTTCAGCCCGTTTGAGATCAGTGATGTCTCTGCCGGTGGCATAGTTCAGCCCGCGGTCCTGCACGGCAAACCACGACAGCCAGCGGTATGAGCCATCCTTGCTCTTAAGGCGGTTTTCAAAATGAAGGGTTTTTCGTCCAGCACTCAGATTAGCGAGTTCTGCAAATGAGCGTTCGCGGTCTTCCGGATGTAGTAGCCACTCGGCGGTTTTGCCAACCAAATCTTCCGGTGACCAGCCGAGCGCTGTACGCCACGCTGGGTTGATATTTAGTATGCTCCCGCTCGAATTGCTCACCACGAACAGGTCCTGGGCAAGATTCCATATCCGATCACGCTCCTGAGCCTGTATCGCCACGCGTTCAGCCAGTGCGATGTTGATGCTACGCAACTCCTCCTGGCTAGCAGCGAGATCGGCTTCGATGCGCTTTCGTTCGGTAATCTCCTCGGCAGCGACATTGATCCCAACGATTCGCCCGCTCTCGTCTTTCAGCGGGTGCCAATATGTGATCCAGACACGATCCCTGTTCGACCCATCAGGTCGCTGACCATTGATCTCGATGCCGGTGATCGATTCGCCCGTGCGCAGGATCGCCTGCACGATGCTTTCAACCTGCTCGGCAACTTGAGGAACCGTCTCACGTACGGTACGTCCAATGTGATTCGCGATTGGAAGCCCGCAAATTTCGGTCAAGTGTTGATTTATCATGACATAACGACAGTCGGTGCTTAGAAAAGCCAAACCGATCGGCGCCGTCTCGTATATCAATCGAAGCTCAGGCGAGTTGGTCAAGGGTTGAACTGGAGGACGCTCCAGCGACGTGACCTGGCTTTGGTTATGCTGTCCACGTTGGTATCGCATGGAAAGGGCCTGCCTCGTGCGCTACTTGCAACGACTTGAAGTATTAACTTCGTTTTTTCTTCGGCGATTGTTTGGATTTGCTCGATGGATATGCCGTTTGATGTCTCCTATGGGTCAATAACGGGTGTTAGGGCCTTTCAACGCGATGTCCGCTTTGCTCCCAAAAGCGGACATTACCGGGCACCACCAGGATGTCCACTAAGTACCAAAAGCGGACATTCAACCTCGCGTGGGGTGCGATTTATTGGCCGCCCAAACTTGGGAGTGCCCGCACACGTGTGACCGGGGTGGGTTCCAATTGCCTGTGAGCGCTCCGACCTGGGCGCATAAAGGCGCATCGTTAGATTAAACGACCCTTTCGGGGCTGGAGGCCAGTTCGCCGGGACCTGTCCTTTGATTCAGCCGCTCAGCATCGCAGCATTCGGCCCTTTTAGGGAAGTCGCGCATTGACTCGCCAAAATCGCTCGCCAGATTCGAGTGTCGGCACCACAGGACGGTGCTCCCATTGATCCCAGTCCGTGGTAGGCGACTAACGAAGGCGAAAAGGTTCGCGGATATGCGCAAAACTTCATTGATTTTTCTCGGTGCACTGGTCGGCGTCGTGGC
>Ga0306921_10000586_pt1 | contig 32969 bp, 23 predicted proteins | sample sta12Cox44000080_FD_203760 | JGI IMG/M metagenome (GOLD analysis project Ga0306921, IMG submission 203760) | Lab enrichment of tropical soil microbial communities from Luquillo Experimental Forest, Puerto Rico - statoxic.12C.oxic.44.000.080 (v2)... | ecosystem: Environmental > Terrestrial >... | reverse complement strand
ACCTGCTGGTCGCGGCTGGTAGGGTTGTTGGGCAGGGCTGGTCTCGAACCTGGGACCGGCCTGCTCATCATACCGTCCTCGGGGGTTCACACCTGGGAGATGCGATTTCCTATCGACGTGGTAGCGCTGGACCGCAATCTGAGATTTCTGGGGACGTGGCAAGGGCTGGGCAGCTTCCCGATCGCGGCCTTGGGCTGGAAAACAGATTGCGTGCTGGAGTTGCCGGAGGGGGCGATTCAGCAGAGCAACATCGGGATCAACGACCAGTTGGCGATTGCTCGCTGAGAGTGTCTAGACTGTAGCGGGAGACAGCGATTGCTGGCGCAGATCGGTTTTCCCGAAGGGCCACTCGGTTGTTGGTCAGCCGGCCGACGGCACTCGGTGCACTGGGTGGGACTCGCCAACTGTCAGCGCGCACGGTAGGATGGCATGGAACTCAATCGCCCTGGAGATTTTCATGACGTCCGCGCTTAAGCAATTGGAACCGCAGATTTTATGGAAGCATTTTGACGTACTGGCTGCGACTCCGCGCGCTTCGACCAAAGAAGCTGCGGCGCGGAATTATGTGTTGGCGCAGGCTGCGAAACTTGATCTTGAGACAACGCAGGACGCCGTCGGTAACCTTGTTGTCCGAAAGCCGGCACGTCCCGGACGCGAAGCCGCGCCCATGGCGTTGCTGCAGGGCCATCTCGACATGGTGTGCGAAAAGAACGAAGGCACGGCCCACAATTTCGACACCGATCCCATCAAGGTAGTGTGCGACGGAGACTGGCTCAAGGCCGATGGCACGACCCTGGGATCCGATAACGGAATAGGCGTGGCGGCAGCGCTTGCCGTAATGGAGAGCAGCGAGATCGCGCACGGTCCGCTGGAGTTTGTCTTTACGGTTGACGAGGAGACGGGACTCACCGGTGCGGCGGAGTTCCCCGGTGGCCTACTGAAGTCGAAGTACTTCCTCAATCTTGACAATGAAGAAACGGGGACGCTGTGCATTGGCTGCTGCGGTGGAGTCAAGACGACGGCGCGCCGCAAGGTCGGGTTCGTGCCGGCCGACGGCGACTCTGCGTGGCGCCTCAAAGTATTCGGGCTCAAGGGTGGACACTCGGGCGTGGACATCCATCAGGGCCGCGGCAATGCGCTGCGTATTTTGGGGGCTTCGCTTCAACGTGTCATGAGCAAGCTGACGGCCGAGATCGCATCGGTCAATGGCGGGAGTGCGCAGAACGCGATCCCGCGGGAAGCTGCGGCAGTTATTGTGCTCGACTCTGCGTGCGACGCCGAGCTCCGTTCTTTGCTGTCTGTATGCGAGACGGAGTGGAAAGCTGACTTGGGCGGATTTGACCCAAAACTTCAGATTACCGTGGAGAAGGCGGCTCGTCCGGACAGAGTGCTGAATGCAGCGGACACGCAGCGGATCATCGACCTGTTGGTGACGGTTCCGCATGGCGTGGTGGCGATGAGCCCCGACGTTCCAGGCCTCGTGCAGAACTCAACCAACCTGGCGATAGTTTCCACCAGCGGGGATGTCGCTGAGATTGTCACCAGCCAGCGCAGCGCCATCGAAAGCAGCAAGCATGCGGTCGCCCAGATGGTCGCAACGGTCTTGCGCATGGCCGGATTTGATGTGGAGCACACCGGCAGCTATCCCGGATGGAAACCTGAGCCCAGCAGTGAGATCGTACAGAAGCTGCAGGCGGTTCACGAACGTCTCTTTGGTAAACCCGCGAAGCTGATCGCCATGCATGCCGGCTTGGAGTGCGGCGTTATCGGGGAGAAATATCCGGGAATGCAGATGGTGTCGTTCGGTCCGACCATCGTTGACCCGCACAGTCCCAACGAGCGGGTGCAGATTTCAACCGTGCAAAGCTTCTGGACGTACCTGAAAACAGTACTGGAGCAGATCTAATCCAGAAGCGCTCTCGCACAAGAAGGGACACCTGCTTAATTGCTTGAGAGAAGGACTCAGGGCTACGGACTCGTCCCTGGCTTTGCGACCGCGTTTGCGGTGGAGTTCGTCGTCGAAGGGACAGAGTTTTCCACCGTCTCGCAACTGCTCTCATCGGGCCCATTCCAATCCTTCGGTTCGCAGAGCGGAGCACCATTCATGCTGCGCCGGTAGCGGGCCACTTCGAGATATAGGGGCTTGCGGACCCGGTTCATCACGCCGACCGGCCGGTGTTCCGGCAGAGCATGCCAGGGATTGAAGGAGAGGTTCTCACACGTCTTCTGATTCTCGACGAAGGTCTGCTTCTTGATCTCGATTCTCGCGACGGGCACAAACGGCGAGTCGCTTTCTGACCATTCGACGGTGGTGTCCTCCACCGGCATATTCTTTCCCGGAAGCTGCACCTGCACCATGAAATCGAAGCAAGCATCGCGGTCCTTCAAGTGCGCGGTCATCTCGTCACGCAGGAAGTTTGGCTGGCTGCGATCCACATCAGCTGCCTTCGCCGTGCTGCACGGCCTTGCGCTGTATTTGACGACGTTCTCCGAGCCCAGCTTATAGGCGCTCACGCTATAGAACTGGGTGTTAAGAAGGCTGTCCGGCGGCGGCTTCAGCGTATTGACTGCCAGCAACATTTCGCGCGGATGATAATCGCCCAAGTTGAAGAGTTTGCGCCAATTCTTTTCCGGCAAGTCGGGAGTGAAGCCGCCGAGGAAATACCCGTAATTGCTGCCCTCGCCGAGGTACTGCGTGAAGGCTAGGTACTCCGGCAGGTTGAGGATGAAGAACTGTGTGGCGTTCATCAGAACGAAGTCCTGGGTCTGGGCATGGGGCACGCCATCGTCTTCCATCAGCTTCCGTCCTGGAACGCCCATCAGCTTGATTGCCATACCGCGAGCATCACGGACGCTGTCGTTCTGCACCAGGGTGCTGCCGCTCGAGTAGCGAATCCATGCTTGATATTCGCCGGGATTGGCGAAGACGCCCTGACGGTACGTAGGATCGAGGTTATCGAGTACGCGGAATGTGGCCTTCAAGCATCCATAGGTCTTGGCATGAACGTCGCGACGATAGGGCTGAATTGCGTTAGCGGAGGTGGCAGTCGGATACGTGGCGGCGGTTGTGCCAGGAGGGTTTCCTGGCAGAGGTTTGGCCGCCATGGTTTGATGGCTGGAGTTGACCATCGAGACCGCCGAGGCCACGATTTGCGCGGTCATGTAGTCTTCGTCGGGAGAGACCTGTTCGCCCATCGGGCAAAGCGGCTTGCTGCGCAAAAAGGAGTAGTATCCCAGCGCGGCAACAGCCACCAAACCAATGATGATGTGCGTTCTGCGAGTGTTCACGCCTTCCTCCCGTCCGCTGAATACGCGGCTATTGACACAGGTGCCGGTTGTCGAGCCCTTCCTGCAAGTACTCCATGATGTTCTTCCGGTCTGGCGAAAGCCTCACATTGTGCGTGTCGCGATGCACCTTCAGGTACTCGATGATCTGCCAACGCTGGGCTTCCGTGAACTCCGGCCCGATCACTCCGTACTGCGGCGGACTGCCCAGCTTCCATGGAATGTAACCACGACGAAATTCGTGACCGGTATTGGAGTTTCCGGTTACGCGGGTGTCGAGCCAGAAACCTCCCTTGGAGAGCGGTTCCGTTTTCAGCCCCAGATTCTCCGGATCGAAGTCGCGCGTGCCCACCCAGAATTTCTTGTCGCGAGAGTCGGCAGGGCTAAGCAATTGGTAAATCGTGGGGACTGATCCGTTGTGCAGGAAGGGGCCGACCGCCCAGATGCCGGCCAGCGGTCGCGGCTTATATTGCGGGGCAGCGACAGGCAGATCGAGCTGGCCGAAGCCATTCACCTCTGCGATTTTCTCTGGACTGAGGCCCATGGTTTGGTAGTACTTCGTTCGCATGTAGTAACCCACCAAGCTGAGACCAATACCGGTGCTGGCTTTTGCGAGGTTGAGGGATCCCACCGTGGCCTGGATTTGTGACTGCCCGGAGGTGATCTGTTCATCCAGCGCTATTGCGTCAGTTAGCAGGTCATGGCTGCTGGACAGTGAAGAGTCGTTCTGGATCCGCTGCTTGATTTTGCTCGACAGCGGTTTCAGTCTGGCCTGTTCGGCCGGGCTCAGTGGTTGACTAGCCTGCGATTCGTCTTTGGTGTTGATCTGCTGGGCAATGTCGGCGGCTGCAGCGCGAATGTCTTGCATGCTTGAGTTGCCGCTAGCCTGGGCAACGATGTCGTTGGCAAGCGCCTTGATTTCTAGTCGCAAGTCCTTCTGGAACAGAGAGCGCAAAAGCTGAGTGACCACCAATGGATCGAGCCCGAGTGGCCGCAGATCGATCCGCTTGTCTACGAAGTTGACTGCCGTCCTGGGATCGGTGCCGATATCCTGCACCGTGAGGGGATGCATCACCCACAGCGGGAATGGGTCGTCGGGATACTTCCAGTTCGCATAAGCATAAGGAGGCTGGGCCTGATGGGGCGAGTTTGTATACATGCCGGTCAGGAAGTTATTCCATGCGATCTCCATTTCGCTCGCCTTGGCTGAGGTTTTGAGCAGAGCCTTCCATTCCTTGATGGGGTCGGATGCTGGGAAGGGACCGTGGCACTGTGCACAGATCATCGCGAACAGTTTCTGCCCCTCGGCAGCTTTTTCCCAGTCGACTTTTCCGAAGCAGTCCTCACTCCATTTCGGAGGCTCCAGGCTCCACAGCGCAACTTCAATCTTGTGCAGGTTATCCAGCTTTGAGGTCGTGTCGAACCGGTCCTGCTCCGGGATCGATCCGCCATAGCGGTTTAACAGAGTTGCCTTGGCTCCGACGCCCAGCGATTCGCCCAGGTTTCTCGACATCGGCTGTCGCACCGAGGCGTTGTACTGTACATAGTCAAATTTCCAAATGTCCCACACTGGGGGATATCGCACCGGAGCATTGCCAACGCGGTAGTTGGAGTCGCTCAGTTCATCACCGAAAACCGTATTGCCGATGCGGGCCAGGGCATCTGTCCGTCCGACACCTTCTACTGTCGGATAGAGCGGATGGAGGGGATTATTGTCGTTTGCCGCCTGTTTCAGAAAGATCCAAATTTGCCAGCGCAGGTCGCCATGCAGCTTCCAGAAACCGTGCGGATAGGTCGGGCCCAAGACCCGCTGGGCAAAACGATTGAACTTAAAGGGGTCGAGATAGGTTGAAGTGAGAGAAGCCAGCAACTCAAGTGTGAAGTTACCGGGCTTGGCGGTGGTGAAGGCGTGCATCGCCCCTCCGCCATCGATCCGCAGACCATAGCGCCTGCCGTTCTTATTGACCACCAACTCTCCGGTGTGACAGGCAGCACAGGTAATGTCAAGTACCGGCGCTCCAATACTTGAGTCGTAATGGCTGGTGAAGCCCACCGGCAGAAGGTCGGGGTTGGCTGGGGTAGGGTTGGTGTCCACCAGAAAGCCAAACGCGTTCATGCGCTTCGGCGTGGTGAAGCGAGTGGTACCCAAAGGCACTTCCAGGTTCACAAACCAAGAGTAGGGTAGGCCCTTCACGGTAGTACCCTGCGGCGTGTAATAGAAGAGTTGCCGCAGCGGTTCCTCGTAGCCACCGCTCCAGCCGCGCCCTTCACTGAGGTAGATGTACTGATCGACGCCTGGGAAATCGGGCCGCTGGGTGCCGGGAAAAATAACCAGGAACGCGATTCCCAGAAAGACCGCGCAGAATAACGCGATGGTCGCGAACAGCAGGAAGCGTACCATTCCGCGCAGGGTGAAGGTCTCGGCGTATTTAATCTCGCGCCACAGCCATAGCAGAAACTTGCCGGGCAAGCGCGGAATTGCGAGGATGAACCCGCCGACTGCGGCAAGCAGCGATAGCAACGAATCCCAAGGATGTGTAGCCACATCCTTCAGGTGGAACCAGAAACATTGCGCATCCGCGTTGATGTCAATCCACAGCCGATGCAGCCCTCGTTCGGTCATGCGATCTCCCACCCGCAACTGTTACGGTGTCCCTCAAGTTCACCTGTTGAAGTGCAGCGGCTTGCCAGGAATCTTCATTTCGCACCCAACCAGCCGTCCGGTGCCTGCAAGGGTTATGAATGCGGTTTTACGATCCGAACCGCCAAAGCAGATATTTGAGGGAAGCGGTTCAGGTAAGCCGTCGACCAGCAGCTCGATGAAGTCAAGAATCTTCCCATCTGGGGAAACGACGGTGATGCCGCCGGGCACGTCGGGCCTAGGACCCTGAGGCAGCATGGTGGCTGCATAAACATTGCCTTCTTCGTCCACCGCCATGGAATCGAGAGTTCCCTGCCCCGGGATATCTGCCGTCAGCAAGTAGGAACCATCGAGTGTTTTGGGGTTGGGTTTGATCACCCCGGGTGCGGACAACTCCCAATAAACAATCCATCGTGCATAAGTCTCGGCAACGTAGAGGCGAGTATCGTCGGGCGAGAGCGCTATGCCGTTGGGCGCTTGCCGGCCCGGCAGAACTGACGCGATCTTGCTGCCGTCCGCCGCAGCATAAAAGACGCCTGTTATGTCCCGGTCCGTCGGCCTAGTCTTGCCCCAATCGGTGAACCAGAAATTGCCCGTGGCGTCGAACACCAAATCGTCGGGGCTACGAAGGGATTGACCGTTGCACTGTGAACAGAGCGTCGAGAAACTGGAGCCAACCACGCGCTGGATCGAGCCACTCACGTAGTCGGCAGGTTGAAATGTCGGCACCGAAACCCGGCCAACGGCGACAAAGTCGAGTCCGCCATCGTTGCACACGTATACGGCACCATCAGGGCCGATGGCAGCACCATTGGGACCACCCCCAAGATTGGCCACGGTCTCTTTGGTACCGTCTGGAAGCACGCGGGTGAGTTTCTTGCCCTGAATCTCCACAACGAGGATGCTGCCGTCTTTCTGATAAACGGGTCCTTCCGGATACTGCAAACCAGTCGTGATGACGCGAAACTCCGACGTCCTGAAACTCATTTCTGCTCTCCTATGTTCGCTGTGGGAAACGCCTGGGCAGATCTCAATCCCGAAAGATGCAGCTCAACGATGTGCGGATCACGTGCAATGTTCAGGTATTCGGTGTGCAGCACAGTTTCGTTAATGTAGGAGTTCATGGCCAGAACATGCGCAATCTCCGCTCGCGCTTCTTCGAAACGAGCCAGATGACCGAGAGCATTCGCCAGGGTGATGCGGGCAATGTAGAACCTCGGCTGTAGCTCAACACACCGCTGCGCGTGGATGTAAGCCTCATCAAAGCGCGAAAAGCGAATGTACACTCCCGAAAGGAAGTAGTGCCAGTAGGGTAACGAAGGGTGCTCGGGAGTCTCGGCGATGAGCTTCTTGAGGATCTTTTCGGCCTCACTTGCGTCCCGCTCTTTTCCGCCCCAACCCAACGCGAGACCGAGGTATCCCCACGCCACCAGGTTGAAGGGTGCAATCTGCACCGCGCGCCGGAGGGCCTCAACCGACTGGTCATACTCACTGCAGTGGAGCCAAACCAGACCGGCATTCTCCAGCACCTCGGCGTCCTGCGGTGCCAGTTCCACCGCCTTGTTGGCAGCAGCGTTCGCCTCAGCGCGGTCTGCTTCGGGACGGTCGGTCAGCACCAGAACCACCCGTTCGATCAAGTACAAGGCCAGAAATGCGTAGGCGTTGGCGTAGCCAGGATCCAACTGAATGGCACGGCGAAGCAGGTCGAGCGACTCGCCTATACCGGCAGGATGAAATCCGTAGTTCCAGAAGTGATAGGCTTTGCGAACCAGCCCCCAGGCGTCAAGCTCATGGGCCGATGCTTTGTCGGCATGTTCAGAGCCCGCCCGAATCAGTTCGCCACCTGTTGCCCGCACTATGGATTCTGCGATTTCTTCCTGTACCGCGAACAAATCTTCGAGGTCTCGTTCGTAGGTGCGCGACCACAGCACCGAGCCGGCTAGAGCGTCGGCGAGCTCACTCATCACCCGAATTCGTGTGCCGGAGCGCCGCAGACTTCCAGTCAGAACATAGTGAATCTTGAGTTTGGTCGCAATTTCCTGCAGATCGGGGACTTCATCCTGATAGCGGAACGTGGAGAGATTCGAGGCAACCCGAATTCCTGCTACTCGTGAAAGAGCGCTGCTGATTTCTGAGCCGATGCCCATCGCCATATATTCGTCATCCTTATCGGACGACAAACTGCGGAACGGAAGAACCGCGATCGAAGATTTTTCGTGGCCGGCGCGCGGCGGCTCGATCCACACCGGCGGATAGGCAGACCGGCTTGAACCGATTTGCGGTACTGCTATCGGGACATCTGAGGCCTGCGTATCAGCCGAAGACGACTCCAGTGCGGCCTGATGAAACGCCTCTTTGGCGGCCACTAAGTCTTCTGAGAACACATCCATGTTCGGATAGCGTCCCTGGCGATGTTTGTGCAGTGCACGGACAATGATCTGGTCCACGATCGGTGGATAATGGGGGTGCGTTTGACGAAGCGGCTTCGGCTGTTCGTGGTAAATAGCCTGCAACAACTCCAAGGGATTGTCGGCATAGAACGGCACTCGCCCGAGCAGCATCTGGTAAAAGACCACGCCTAGTGAGTAGACATCGGTTCGCTGATCGATCTCACCGCCGGTGAATTGTTCGGGCGCCGCATAATAAGTGGTTCCAAGAAATGCTCCGGGACGCGTTAGGTTATCGTGAGTAACCAGTCGGCCCGAGGGCTCCGACTTGAGTTTCGCGACGCCGAAATCGAGGATCTTGAGATGGTCACGGCGTGAGATCAGGACGTTCTGCGGTTTCAGGTCACGGTGGACGATTCCCGCCTCATGCGCACAACTTAACGCATCGGCCATTTGCAAGGCATATCGGATCGCTTGTTCCGGCGGCAACCCGCTCAAGGGAATGATCTCGCCAAGGGTCTTACCCTCAATCAGCTCCATGACGATGTAACTGGCGTGTTCATCCGACACCAGGTCGTAGATCGTCACAATATTAGGGTGGTTCAGCGCAGAGGCGGCCTGAGCTTCGCGCTCAAAGCGTTGCCGTGCAATGGCGTCAGAAGATGTGAAGATCGGCAGCGCCTTCAGCGCCACAAATCGATTGAGCGACAGGTCGCGGGCACGGTAGACAACCCCCATGCCGCCTCTGGCGATTTCCTGCACGATCTCGTAGTGCGAGATGACTCGGCCCTTCATGTGCACTTTGACGACAAACCAGCCAGTTACGTTTCAATACCGGCAAAGGTGATGCTTGGGTGCGTGCTGCCCTTTCTGGCGCACAGTTCCCCAATTGATTGAAAGATCCCGGTCCTAGTCACCGAGTGATTACTACCCAACTAGTATTTGGAGTTCATTGTGGGGTTTCGCAAGAAGCTTTGGAACCCCGGAATAATGACGCAAGCTCGGCCGCGAACAATACCAATTAGGTGGGGTTGACTATATCAAAGCATACGACAATGGGGTAAGAATTCGCATGCGCGACCGCCTCGCGATAACGAAGGCAACCCGCTCACCCGTGGTTCCAACTTATTGAATATGGCTCGGTTCAAGGCGGGAGAGGGTGGCGTGCGAAGCGTTGGAGTCTGGGTTGGGGGAAGGGATCTGATTCCGCTACTTGAGGGATTGGCGCCGGGTCGTTAAATGTGATCGCTCTTTTGTCTCCGGCGCTCGGCGAGAGCTGCCTGTATGAAAGCAACTTCCCGGCTCAACATGTCGGTGGCTTCCTGGCACAGTTCAGGCTGCTGTGTCATCAGGTCGAGAAACGCTTCGCGTCCCACGTGCAGCACTTCGGTTTCGGTAACTGCCACGGCGGCCAAGCTGTAAGTATGCCCCGTAAAAGTGGCGGGAATCCCCAGAAGCGATCCGGAAGAGAAGACCCGGTCCAGTTTTTGCAGGTCCTTGACCGTCAGGCAGACTTCGCCTTTCAGCACCAAATAGACTCCCTGATTCTCCTGATCTTCCTCAAACAAATGATGCTTAGGGGGGAAACGCCGTACTACCCCCGCATCAACCAAGGACTTTTTGAGCTTATTCGATACTTTCAGAATACTGGACTTTGTCCCCACGTTTGCCATGTATTTCTTATTATGCCTAAGGGCCGGCAGTTCATCTGTGATTGGAATCACAGGTGTCTGTGAAGTGAATTCAGGCACGATGGTGGTGGCAATGGTTGGGATATTGGTCTGGTGCAACGTGAATCCCGTTTCCCGTTCTGAACAGCGCCCAAACCGGAACACGAGGCCACGGCTCTCATCGTTCTCGCATTGACCCCGAGGCCTGATGCTCGAAAAATGGGATTGACTGCATGTGTAAGGGAAAGAGGTTGCAATGCGAATCCCTGTTGTTGCAGATGACGCCCCGCTGGCAATCGTCCTGCAAAAGGGGTTGGATGGCAGTCCTCAATGCGAAGCCAACGGTGACGGGCAAGAAGTAGACCTGGCCCAGAACCTCGCCGGGCCACCGGACCAAGACCCCCTCACCCTCTATCTAGCCGGTGAAGGTCAACCCGTCTTGAGGAAGCGATGTCCATTTGCCAGAGCGCGAGCAGCAGGTGCTCATGCTGGACTACCAGCAGGAACTCACCATGCATGAGGTTAGACGGTTGACGGGTGTCGGCGAATCGAGAGTCTCGCAGATCCACACGCTGGCGGTGGAGCATCTGCGGTCCACCATGTAGAGCTGTCCTAATCTTCCCCGTCTATTCAGGATAATCGCGCGGGGAACCAGGTCCTCATCCCGGCGCATTCTTTTGTCCGCGGAAGGAAACCTGTCGTTTGTTCCCGAGTTGGGTGCCAGAACCGACGTGTTAGACCAGGACATACTGCACCACGCAACCAACATCGGTAGTCATTCCACATGACGACTTACCGTCCCGATGCAAGGCGATGCCGACTGGGGTGTTAGGATGGCGGACTGACGTACTGTCACATCAACTTCACGTGGCCGAAAGAACACTATGCAGAGTAGAAGTCCCCGCCTCCGCCCGAAGACGTTCCTCCTCTCGCTGATCGCAATCATCTCTCTCGGGATGCCAGCCTCATTTATTGAAGCTCAGACTTCCAAGGCAGCCAGCGGCCAGACTGCCGAGCAGCGTGCCGATGCCCTTTTGAAGCAGATGACGGTGGACGAGAAGATCGGACAAATGAACCAGGCTGCAGGCGTCCCGCTGGTTTCGCTTCCCGACGCGCCGCCGGCGGAGGAGCAAGTCCGCAAGGGATTTGCGGGTTCCGTACTTTGGGTCACGGAGCCGGCCGATATCATCCGGTTTCAGAAGATAGCCGTGGAGGAGTCGCGGCTGCACATTCCTTTGCTCATAGGGCTCGATGTAATCCACGGATATCACACAATCTTTCCGCCGCCGTTAGCGATGTCAGCGGCGTGGGACCCGAAGCTGGTGGAAAGGGTGCAGACGATCGCAGCCCGGGAAGCTCGCGCGGCAGGCATCAATTGGACGTTTGCGCCGATGGTGGATATCGCGCGTGACGCGCGCTGGGGCCGCATGGTCGAGGGCGCGGGAGAAGATCCGTATCTCGGCGCCATCATGGCGAAGGCACAGGTTCGAGGGTTCCAGGGGCCGGAATTGGGTACACCGGGCCATGTACTGGGATGTGTAAAGCACTTTGCTGCCTACGGCGCAGCCGACGGCGGACGCGATTACGATTCCTCGTATGTCTCCGACGACCTGCTGTGGAACGTCTATTTTCCTCCGTTCAAAGCTGCCATCGACGCCGGCGTGGGCAGTCTGATGAGTGCCTACATGGATTTGAATGACGTTCCAGCCACCGGAAACCACTTCCTGCTGCAGGACGTTTTACGCAAGACCTGGAACTTCCAAGGGTTCGTGGTCAGCGATGCCGTGGCTGTGGGACGCCTGGTCACCCACGGCTACGCCCGCGACCGCGAGGATGCGGCATACAAGGCATTCCATGCCGGCGTCAACATGGACATGGCTAGTTACACCTACCTCAATGAATTGCCGAAACTGCTGGCGGCCGGACGGGTCACCGAAGCACAACTCGATGCCATGGTGCGGCCCTTGCTGGTAGTGAAGTACAAGCTGGGACTGTTTGAAAATGCTTACATCGACGAGTTGAAGATCGCTACGGTGCTGAGTGATCCTGCCAGCGCGCAGATCGCACGCGAGGCGGCACAGAAATCGATGGTGCTTCTGAAGAATGAAGCCCAATTGTTGCCGCTCGACAAATCCGGGAAGAGGTACTCGTCCCTCGCCGTCATTGGGCCTGTGGCGGATTCGGGCCCCGCCCAGGTCGGGTTCTGGGGCGGCATGCTCACCGTCGGCAAGGACGTGGTAACAGTGATCGAAGGAATCCGGGAGAAGGTCGGCGCCGCAGTTCGAATCGAGTACGCGAAGGGACCAGCAATCCGGCGCGAGATTCCGTCCACTTTCGACGGAATGCCTGGCGTCAAGCTGCACGATGAGCCACCGCAGAGCCCCGCCGAGGCACAAGCTGCGTTTGAGCAGGCCGTTGAGACTGCGAAGCGATGCGATGTCGCAGTGATGGTTCTTGGCGAGGGCGCGCTGATGGCAGGAGAGGCGGCGTCCAACTCGTCGCTGCGGCTCGCCGGGCGTCAGCAGGAATTGCTGGAAGCGGTGGTCGCCACTGGCAAGCCGGTGGTGCTGGTGCTGATGGTTGGTCGTCCACTCAACATCTCGTGGGCCGCAGAACACGTGGGCGCGATTCTGGTGGCGTGGGAGCCCGGAACGCAGGGCGGCAACGCTGTGGCCGACGTGCTGTTCGGCGATGCGAATCCAGGCGGAAAGCTTACTGTCACGTGGCCACGGAGCGCCGGGCAGGTGCCAATCTATTACGCGCACACTCTGACCCACGAACCTGAAACGGCGCCGGACTTCAAGTCGCGCTACCAGGACCTGAAGACTTCTCCCCTGTATCCCTTTGGCTATGGGTTGAGCTACAGCAAATTCGTTATCAGCAACCTGCGGTTAGAGAAGGTGACTGCAAGAATCGGTGACAGCATCGCCGTTTCGGTCGATGTCCAGAACACAGGCGGTATCGTCGGAGATGAGGTGGTGCAGCTCTACATTCATCAACAGTCGGGTAGTGCTTCGCGCCCGGTGCGCCAGTTGAAGGGATTTGAGAAGGTGTCGTTGGCGCCGAGTGAAAAGAAGACAGTGCACTTCACCCTGGGCAAAGATGAACTGACGTATTGGAGCCCGTCGTTGAAGGACTGGGTGCAGGAGCCGGCAGTATTCGATGTGTGGGTTGGTGAAGACTCGACCGCATCGCTGCACGGCAACTTCGAAGTGACGCCGTAAGGGGATTTTCGAATGGTGCAGATGAACAGCTGATCTGGCCAACAAAATAAGCCACACTCGAAGCCTAGCACTCCATACTCCTTGGCGACTGGCCGCGCAATAAGATGGCCGGTGGTAGGTTGCATCAAATTGTCGATTTGGTTTCCAAACCGCAGTTGCAGCTCCTGGAGAACAGAGATGAACCCCCTGCGTGTGCCGGCCCGCTGTCGTAGTTTTATTTTTTCCCTGACTGCCCTATTCGCAATTGGATGTGTCACTCTCCATGCCGAAATTGCTGCCCCCCAGACGCCCGCGATCCTGCTCGGCACCGCCTGGTATCCCGAGCAGTGGCCGGAATCGCGATGGGACGCAGATCTTGCACTGATGCAGAAGGCGGGAATCCACATGGTGCGCGTCGGCGAGTTCGCCTGGAGCCGCATGGAGCCTACAGAGGGCCAATACGATCTCGACTGGCTGGATCGCGCGATCACTGCGGCCGCTAAGCATGGAATCGTCACCGTTATCGGCACACCTTCGGCGGCGCCTCCCGCGTGGCTGACGCAGAAGTATCCCGAAACTCTGCGCACCATGGCGGACGGGCGCAAAGACCAGCACGGGAACCGGCAGCAGTTCAACTTTGCCAATCCTAAATATCGCGAGCTTGCACGGGCGATGGCCGAACGGTTGGCCAAACGTTTGGGACACAACCCGAACGTCGTGGGCTGGCAGATCGACAACGAGTACGCTGAAGTCTCGTTCGATGCCGAGACCAGACAGCAGTTCCAGCAGTGGCTCAAGACACAATACGGCACCCTCGACAACCTGAATGCGCGCTGGACAACTCCTTATTGGAGCGAGACCTACTTCGACTGGAACCAAGTTCCCATTCAGATCAACTATGGCAATCCCGGGTTGCTGCTGAGTTGGATGCGCTTCGTCAGTGATACCTGGCGCAGCTATCAGAAGAACCAGCTCGATGTGATCCGGGCCAATTCTGACCCGCGGCAGTTCATCACCACCAACATGATGGGATGGTTCAACGGATACGACCATTACACCGTAGCCCAAGACCTCGACCTCGCCGCATGGGATGACTACGTGGGTCAGGGACATCTCGATCCGGTGAAGAACGGCGCGGCACACGATTTGACGCGCGGATTCAAAGGCAAGAACTTCTGGGTGATGGAAACCCAGCCCGGTGGCGTGAACTGGGCGTCGATCAATAACTGGCTCGACAAGGGTGAAGTGCGCGCCATGGCGTGGCACGACATCGGCCACGGCGCCGACACCGTGAGCTACTGGCAATGGCGTAGTGCACTGAATGGGCAAGAGCAGTATCACGGAACCATTGTTGGCCCCGACGGCACGCCCGATCCTCTCTACGATGAGGTCGCGCAAATTGGGAGGGAGTTCGAGAAAGCCAGCGCTGCGCTTGCCGGGACCTCCGTGAAATCCGACGTCGCGATTCTGCATTCGTACGAAAGCCGCTGGGCGATTGAATGGCAGAAGCACAACAAGAAATATGACCCCGTGGAAGAAATCCTCAGCTACTACGGAGCGCTGCGCGCAGCAGCGCAATCGGTGGACATCGTTCCTCCGACGGCATCGCTGAACCAGTACAAGCTCGTCGTGGCTCCCGGACTGAATGTGCTGCCAGATGCGGCGGCGAAGAACCTGATCGATTACGTCAACGGTGGCGGCCATCTTGTTCTGGGTCAGCGCTCGGCAATGAAAGACGCCGATAACGGACTGTGGCCGCAGCGTCAGCCGGGGCCGCTCACGGACCTGCTCGGGGGCTGGGTGGAACAGTATTACGCCCTGGTCGATGCGGTCTCGATTGAGGGCAAGTGGGGAGCGGGTGAGGGTCAGCTCTGGGCGGAACTGCTCAGCACCAAGGAGCCCAACGTCGAAGTCCTGATGCGCTATGGCGAGAGCAACGGCTGGCTCGACCGACAGCCCGCGGCCATCACACGCAAGGCAGGCAAGGGGCGGATCACCTACATCGGAGCGTGGCTCGATCCGAAGACCATGGCACAGGCAGCAAACTGGATGACCGAAGTCAGTGGCGTGAAGCCGGCGTTTGGTCCAGTGCCCGATGGTGTCGAAGTCTACCCGCGGTACGGCGCGAAGGGAGCGGTGTATATTCTGGTGAATTTCTCGAAGATGCCGCGGACCATTCGATTGCCCAAGCCCATGCAGGACGTGCTCAGCGGGACACATGCACAATCGGTGACTCTGGCGAACTATGGAGTCGCGGTACTGGCATCAGTAAAATAGGAACCTGCCTGATGGCAGGCGGCGACGCCGAAGTGGTCAGCGGCGGCACGAAGACACGAGTTCGCGCCCGGCATAAGAAAGCCGGTCGCGAATAACCGGCTGTTCAACGTCTCAGAACAGCTTTTGACTATTTGAGGTCCTTCACATAGGTAGCAACCGCAGATGCCTGATCGGCCGTGAGGCCAGCCATCGCCTTAGCGTGCGGGGCTTTCTTTCCCGGCGCGCCCTTCAACAGCGCGTCGGCGATTTGGTCAGCGCTCAGCGAAGTGCCCTTCAAGGCCGGGCCCATCTTGCCTTCGCCGGCTGCGCCGTGGCAGCCCGCACACTTCGCTTTGTAAATTGCTGCGCCGTCCTGCGCAGCAAAAGCCATTCCTGACATAACTGCAAGGACAGCCAAACTCATGATGAAACGCTTCATGTGATCTAAGTCTCCTTATGTTTTGTGTGTTGCACCTTACCGAAATCAGGCGGCTAGCCGGACAGCGTTATTCTTGCCAGTCCGCTGGGGCCTGCGGCCTGCGAAACCTCATGAAAATCACCCAATTATTCGCTCAACACGCACGCTCCGGATTAGACTGGCAATCAGCCTCGACTGCTCCACTGTTACCTCAACCTCGCCGCTCCGAGCCAGTCCCATTCTGCTTCTACTCTGTACGCGGGATTTTCGACCCAGTTTCCACTGTATCGGGGCGGTACCCTGCCGTACAGTGACCGCCATCACCTTCGTGCAGGAATTTTAACCACGACATATAGCTGCAGGACCCGCGAACCATTGTAACCGCAGGAAGCCTTAAGCTCGAAGGTCTTACTCAATCAACTCTGTAGATGGCTACGGTCTGTGGAACGAGTTGCAATTGCAGTTGTGTTCCTTGCAAATGTGCCGCCGGCGCTGCATTCAACGGCGTAAATCCCTTGGCATTCGCGATGGTAGTATCGGTGAGATCGACCGTGATGCTCTGGTCGGCATCGCCTTTGTAGAAAACGACCATCAAGCGCTCGTCATTCGTCTCTCGTGTGAAAACGTAATAGTCGTCGGAGACGACAACGTGTCTTAGCTCGCCGACGCGCAGTGCAGGGTGCTCGCGGCGTAGTTTTAATAATGCCTGCACGTGCGCATAGACGTCTTGCTCATCAGGCGTCCGGCCAGCCTGCGTGAACGCGTTACGTTGGTCGCCGGGAAATCCGCCGGGAAAATCCCGACGGTTGTCCGGATCTTCCCCTCCCGGCGTTGCGATTTCGTCGCCTGAATAGATCTGCGGAATTCCGCGAAGGGTTGCCAGCAAGGAGAAGCCCAGCTTCAGCTTGTCCGTCGATCCTCCGGCATCGGTGAGAAACCGCTTCATGTCGTGGTTGCCGATGAACGTGACCAGCAATTCGGGATGCGGATACAAACGGTCCTGTCGCAGCACATCTACGATTTTCTTTGCCGAAGCTCCGTGGTTGACTACCTCACGGATTGCGGAATTCATGGGGAAATCGAATGGAGTCGTCAGATGGGTGTCAACGCCGTCGAAGCCCTTCTGGCCTCCGGCAAAATATGAAACCACGGGCGGCTCAGTGTTGGATACTTCGCCCACCGCAAAAAAGTTGGGATAGGCGGCCTGGAGTCGCTGCAGATAAGTCGTCCAAAACTCGCGGGGGACATAGGGGAACGTATCGATGCGAAAGCCGTCGACTCCGCCCGTCTCCATCCACCAGTAGGCGTTTTGCTCGAGATACTCCGCAACCAGCGGGTTCTCCTGCGCAAGGTCCGGAAGAACGTTGACAAACCACCCGTCGAGAGCGCTGCGGTAATTCTTCTTCACCGCATGCGGGTCGGTCACGGGCGGAAAGTCGTAGTCAGAATTATCGATGTGATCCTCGATTGTGCCGTGCAACCACCCCGGTGCAGGCTGCGAGGTCGCCCAAGCATGTTTGGGCCCGACGTGGTTGGGAACCATGTCGAGCAGAATTTTGATTCCCTGCTGATGAGCGGCGTCCACCAGTTGCTGAAACTCCCGTAGCGTGCCGAAGTGATCTTCCACCGCGTAAAGGTCAGTTGCGCCGTAGCCGTGGTAGGTCTCGCTTGAATTATCGTTGTCGACGATAGGGGTCAACCACAGAGTCGTAACGCCGAGGTCCTTAAGATATGGTAGGTGATCCTGGATGCCCTTGAGATCGCCGCCGTGGTAATCCTTCGCCGCACTGCGATCGTAGGTGCCCGGCGCTGCGCCCTTCGGCATGTTGTTGCTGGGATCGCCGTCGGCGAAGCGATCGGGCATGATGAGGTAAATCACGTCGTCGCGAGTGACGCCTTGGAATCGTCCCCTCTGCGGGGCCCGCTCCAGAAGCTGAAGGGCCGCAGAGGTCGCACCAGCCCGGGTTTTTATGGTCAGGTTCACCTCTCCAGGCTTGGCATTTTTGGCGAGATCCAACCACACGAACGCGTGTTTTCCGTCGGGCTGTAGGAGAGTCTTCTGTAACTTGACTCCGGGGTGTGCGACTGAGATTTTAGCGTCGCTCAGGTTTTCTCCGTACAAAAGCACCATCACCGGCGAAACGAAATTGGTCCACCAGTTTGGCGGTTCGACTTTGTTAATTTGCGGTAGGCCCGTAGGGTCGGCCAGACTAGACAGCGACAGGATGATGGCAACAAGAGCGAGAATGAGGGATTTTCGCATGATACGAGGGAATCGCGACTGGGACATGGCAGTTCCTCGAAACAGCGGAATGATATTGGAACCGTATTATTGCGGCAATGCAAATCAAGTCGATCCCAAGCGTAGGCGATCGATCTGTAAGAAGGGACGGGCAAGCATGCAGTCCCGTCCGCGCGATTCCGTTCGTGATGATGGTTTCCGGGGCTGATTCTCTCCCCTCGAAAGGCGCGTTTGGCTATTGGCTTGGAACTTCCGCGGCAATCGGAGTACAGTTTCGGAGGATTTACTCGTTGGGGTGGCTAACGGAGCAGTGGAGTCAGCGAAATGATACAAAAACCGCATAAGAGCTATTGGCAAATCTGGAACATGAGTTTCGGTTTCCTTGGCATTCAGTTTGGCTGGGGACTGCAGATGGCCAACATGAGCGCGATCTACGAGTATCTGGGTGCACGCGCTGACCAGATCCCGATTCTCTGGCTAGCGGCGCCGCTGACCGGACTACTTGTCCAGCCCATAATCGGCCATGCCAGCGACAACACCTGGACTCGGTTGGGCCGCCGGCGGCCGTACTTCCTCACAGGCGCCATTCTGAGTTCATGCGCGCTGATTCTGATGCCGCGGTCCTCCGCCCTGTGGATGGCGGCGGGCCTGCTCTGGATACTGGATTCCTCAATCAACATCAGCATGGAGCCGTTTCGTGCTTTCGTGGCAGACCTGCTGCCGGAAGAACAGCGCACGCAGGGCTTCGCCATGCAGAGCCTCTTCATCGGCTTAGGAGCTGTGGTTGCATCTGCCCTGCCTTGGATGCTGACCAACATCTTTCATCTTGGTGCCGGCGCTTCCCACCAAGCGATCCCGTGGTCGACGAGGCTATCGTTTTATATTGGCGCGGCTGCGTTCTTCGGTGCGGTGCTGTGGACTATCGTGAGCACGAAGGAGTACCCACCCGACAATTTGAGCGCTTTTCGGGAAAAGCAGGCGCAGCCCCGGAGCTTGGCAAGTCACGCTTCCGAACTGCTTCACGACATCGCCCATATGCCTCCTACCATGCGCCAGCTAGGACCAGTCCAGCTTCTCACGTGGCTGGGGCTCTTCTGCATGTGGCTGTACTTTTCGGTGGCGGTTGCACGAAACGTTTTTGGCGCCCCCGATCAGTACTCGCCTCTGTATAAAGATGGGGTTGAGTGGGCCGGGGTCTGTTTCGGCATGTACTCGGCGGTGTGTGCACTGTTTGCGCCGTGGCTGGCTACGATTGCCACAAAGTTGGGCCGCAATCATACGCATAGTCTATGCCTGCTGTGTGGTGCTCTGGGATTATTGTCGGTCGGCATCATTCACAATAAGTACTTGCTACTGCTTTCCATGACGGGAGTAGGCATTGCATGGTCCAGCACTCTCTCGATGCCCTATGCCATTCTTGCCGGTTCTCTGCCACCGCAGAAAACAGGCGTCTATATGGGCATCTTTAACTTTTTCATCGTGTTGCCTGAGATCACGGCTTCCCTGGTCTTCGGCTGGTTCATGCTTCATGTCCTCCATAACAACCGACTCGCGGCCGTGATCGCCGGTGGAATTTTTATGGCCCTGGCAGCGGTGCTGATGCAGCGCGTTATTGATCCGGGCGCAGAAGTCATCGAGGAAGCGGTGCCGCTGCCGGCCGATGCCGCAGTGCCGTAGCCGGTCGAGCCGCTCACAAGACCCGGCGAACCTTCGAATTAATTCGTGCGTTCCCGAGCAGGTAGCCAAGCATGAGTTTTCCACGATCGAGCGGAGTTCTGTTGCACCCCACTTCCCTTCCCGGTCCCTACGGCCTCGGAGAGTTGGGAGCCGAGGCGCATCGCTTCGCCGACTTCCTGAAAGATGCGGGACAGCAAATCTGGCAGGTGCTGCCGCTCGGCCCGACCGGGTATGGCGATTCTCCCTATCAATGTTTCTCGGCGTTTGCCGGAAACCCGATGCTGATCAGCCTCGATACTCTCGTGAGACGAGGCTACCTTTCGCACGACGATCTGGATCCCAGACCTAGGTTTCCGCGTGACAGCGTCGACTTCGGACCGCTAATTCAATGGAAACTCCCCCTTCTGCGGAAGGCTGCGCAGGGCTTCCGGCGCAACGGAACGGCCTCCGATGGCGACGCCTTCGAGTCATTCTGTCTGCGTCATTCAGCGTGGCTCGATGAATTTGCCCTCTTCATGGCGCTGAAAGAAACCCACGACTACGTCATGTGGACGCTGTGGAAACCTGAGTTGGCATTGCGCGAGCCCGCGGCGCTTGATAAGGCTCGCCGCGATCTTCGCGAGCAGATCGAGAGCAACAAGTTCATCCAATTCGAATTCGAGCGCCAATGGTCGGAGCTCAAGGCGCACTGCGCCCGCAATGGCATCCGGGTCATGGGAGACGTGCCGATCTACGTCGCGCAAGACAGTTCAGATGTGTGGGCCGCACCCGACATGTTCGATCTGGAGCCCGACGGCAAGCCGCGTGTCATCGCTGGCGTTCCCCCTGATTACTTCAGCGCCACCGGCCAGTGCTGGGGCAATCCGATCTATCGCTGGGATGTGCACGCCCAGACAGGGTACCGATGGTGGATCGCGCGCTTCCGGCGAGCGTTTGAAGTATTCGACTTGATCCGCCTCGACCATTTTCGCGGCTTTGAAGCCTACTACAAGATTCCGGGTACCGCGACGACCGCCGTCGACGGAGAGTGGGTAAAGGGCCCGGGAGCAGCCTTGTTCGAGGCGGTGGAGGGAGCGCTGGGCAGTTTGCCGATTCTCGCCGAGAACCTGGGGGTCATTACGCCCGAAGTAGAAGGACTGCGTAACCGATTCGGATTTCCGGGCATGGCGATCTTGCAATTTGCGTTTGGCAAGGACCCCCAGGCGCCTGATTTCAAGCCGCACAACTACCCCCGCCATCGCGTGGCGTACACTGGCACGCACGATAACGATACGGTTGTGGGATGGTGGAACAGCAGTGGCGCCGCCGACAGTACCCGCACCGGCGAAGATGTCGAGAAGGAAATGGAGTTTGCGCGACGCTACCTCAACACTGATGGCTCTGAGATCCACTGGGATATGATCCGAACGCTGATGGCGTCGGTTGCTGACACCGTGATTTTTCCTCTGCAAGACGTAGTAGGAGTCGGCGGCGAGGGGAGAATGAACCTTCCGGGCACGTCCTCCGGTAACTGGCGTTGGCGCTATCGGTCGGAGGAATTGACGGTTGGAATTGGCGCCCGCCTCAAGCAGCTCGTCCAGACTTACGACCGGATAGGCAATGAAACAAATGATTCATCTACCCTGTCGATGTGAAACATAACCCTCAGCATGGTGTCCTGCGTCACAGACGGCTACCCGGACGACGTGAAACAATAAGGCGTATTCCGGGGGTAAACTATGGCTGCGTCCTGGGCCCATCGCTACGCACAGCGGACCAAGACAGCAAAGAGCTCCATCATTCGCGAACTCCTTAGACTCACAATCAAACCAGAGATCATCTCGTTTGCCGGGGGACTGCCGGCTCCGGAAGTTTTTCCCACCGAACGCTTCCGCGAAGCCTGCGACCGCGTGCTTTCGACGCAAGCCACGGTCGCGCTGCAGTACGGACCGTCGGAAGGTTACATACCGCTGCGCGAGTTGATCGTCGCGCAGATGGCAAAGTACGGCATCGTCGCCACCGTCGACAACGTACTCATCACCTCAGGGTCGCAACAGGCGCTCGACCTGATTGCCAAGCTACTGATCAATCGCGGTGACCGCGTCCTGGTGGAGTCGCCCACATACTTGGGCGCACTACAAGCGTTCGACCTGATGGGCGCTGAGTACGTCACCGTTTCCATCGATAGCATGGGATTGCAGACCAGGCTGCTCGAAGGGGCCCTGCGTGCCGGCCCGAAGTTCATGTACGTCCTGCCGAACTTCCAGAATCCGGGGGGCGTCACGCTCTCCGAAGACCGACGCACTCAACTGGTGTGGCTGTCGGACAAATACGGCATCCCGATCATCGAAGACGATCCGTACGGACAACTCCGCTACGAAGGCGAACATATCAAGCCTTTGGTGGTGCTTGACCGCACCAACCTTGGGCGCGACAACGGCTATCTACTCGGCAATGTGATCTACCTGAGCACGTTCTCGAAAGTTTTGGCCCCCGGGCTGCGGCTGGGATGGATTGTCGCACCACCGGAAGTCATCACCCGGCTCGTGCAACTAAAGCAGTGCGCCGATCTACATACCAGCACCTTTACGCAGATGGTCGCATACCAAGTCGCGAAAGACGGATTCCTCGACGAGCACGTTAAAACCATTCGCGAGTGCTACAAAGAGCGGCGAGACGCCATGCTCACGGCGCTGAATGACTTCTTCCCGCCGGAGGTCACTTGGACACGTCCGCAGGGAGGGCTGTTCCTGTGGGTGACGATGCCAGCGGGCGTTGACTGCATGCGGCTGTTCGACGAGGCCATCTGCCATGATGTGGCCTTTGTTCCGGGGCGACCTTTCTTCGCCGAAGGCGATGCCGGCTCACACATGCGGCTCAATTTCTCAAATGCCGCTCCGGAGATGATCCGGGAAGGCATTCGCCGCTTATCGATCGCGGTGGCTCACGAAGTCGAACACACTGCGGGCGTGGTAACCAACGCAGAAGTGTAGTGAGGGTGCGAGGCAGCCGTTATACGAGGCACACCGGATCGCCCCCATTCCTGCAAGGCTCAGGATGGAGCGCTTCTTTTGCACAGAGCTTGTTTTCGTAGAGTCTGCCGAACATCTTTGCTGAAGTAAGCGCATTCCCTGAAGGCGTCCGCGTGCGCCAGTCTTGTTCTGGTAGGTCCGGCCACATAGCAAAAAAGGGCTCCGAACGGTTCTGGAGCTGTTCCGGCCGTCCCCAGTTCGCGCTCAGTAGCCGTGCCCGCTGGCACCCTCCTCCACACGCACTTTCCCGCGGAACGTGCGGTATATGAAGACGAAGTAACCAATTGCCAGGACCATTCCCATGCCCCACCAGACTAAGCCCACTCTCAATCCGTGAGCACCGGCGGCGGTGTTGTAAATGGTCAGGCTGTAGTTTGGATCGGTGCTGGACGGCAACACGTTAGGATGGAGCCCGAATGCCGCTCCCACGAGCATGCCGACGATGTAGGCGCAAGACGCAAGGAAGGCGCCTTTGTCGTTCCTCCGGCGCTGCGCCACGAACAGGTACACGAGACTTCCAGCGACTAGTACCGGAATGAGATAGCCCACCGGCCATCGACTAAAGTTAGCCAAAATACTCGGACGCACGAGCATCGTCGCAGCAAGGCTAACGACGGTGAGCAGCGTCTGTACCGGCCAGAGCACCCGCGCCACTTTTCGTGCCCGAGCGTTCAGATCCCCCTCAGCTTTCGTGGCCAGGTAGAGCGAACCGTGAACTACCAGGGTGACCAGCGCCACCACTCCCGTCATCACGGTGTACCAATCGAGAATACCGTTGTCGGTCCCGACCCGAAAATTCGTCCACAATGGCTCAAAGAAGTAGCCCTGGGAATTCAAAGGCACACCACGCACTACGTTGCCCAGCGCGGCGCCGAAGAAAATGGCAAGCAGAATACTGGCCACCGAAAAAATGACGTCAAAGAACGAAGTCCACAAGCCGTCGTGAAGGTGGCTGCGAAACTCAATTCCGACGCCGCGTAGCATCAACAGCCAAAGCACGATGATGAGCGGCAGGTAGAAACCACTGAAGCTTGAAGCGTACAGCAGGGGAAAAGCAAAGTACAGGGTTCCACCCGCCGCAAGCAGCCAGACTTCGTTGCCGTCCCAAACCGGCCCAATCGCCCGCAGGATCGTGCGGCGCTCATTGTCGTTGTGCGCGATGACCAGGTGCACCGCCCCAGCTCCGATGTCGAAGCCGTCGAGCAGCACGTAGGTGGCGACCATGGCTGCAATTATCATGAACCAAATCGTTGCCATGGCTATCGCACCCCCACAGAATTCCGGCGGCCTGCCTGCGGAAGTACAGGCGGATTAACGGTTCCGGGCCCATGCGCGATTTCGCGCCACACCAGGAACCAAAACAGGAATGAGAGCAGGGTGTACATTCCGGCAAATCCTAAGAATGTGAACCAACCGTTACCAGCTGACACCATTTTGGAGTAGCCTGCCTCGGTGCGCATCAGCCCGTACACCAGCCAAGGTTGGCGTCCGATTTCCGCCGTCATCCACCCTGCGGTGTTGGCAATGTAGGGCAGCGGGAACATGAGCATCAGCAGCCACAGCATCCAGCGCGCGACGTAGAGTTTCTGGTTCCACAACAGCAGAGCGGCGATCCCCATGACAGCGATGAACAGCGTCCCCAAGCCAACCATGATGTGATACGAGAAGTAAAGCAGCGGGATGTTTTCCGGCCAGTCCCTTTCCGGCACTGCATTGAGCCCCTTCACCTCGGCGTTCCATCGGCGGTAGGTGAGGAAGCTCAACATCTTCGGCACGAGAATCGGGTTATCGATTTTCCGGGCGGCGATGTCCGGTTGTCCGATGATGACCAGTGGCGCTCCTTGCTGGGTATCGAATAGCGCTTCCATGGCGGCCAATGTGACGGGCTGTCTCCGGGCGACCATCTTGCCTGCCCAGTCCCCCGTCGGGAAAAGTTGCAACACGCTGACGATCAGGCCGGCGATCACGCCCAACCGCACGAATAAGCGTCCTTGCTCGACGTGCTTGTTGCTGAGCAGGTAGAACGCGCCAATTGCGGTCATTACGAACGCTCCGGTAATAACCGCCCCGCTCATGGTGTGGGCATATTGCACCCACGCCCAGGGGTTCAGCACCAGTGCCCAGAAACTGGCGAGTTGCATCGATCCGTCAGCCGCTTTTTCGTAGCCGACGGGATTTTGCATCCAGGCGTCGGTGGCGACGATGAAGTAGCCGGAAGCCCATGAGCCCACAAACAACATAAAGGCCGCGAACCAGTGCATCCCCTGGCTCAGACGCTTCTCGCCATAGAGAAAGAGGCCTAGGAATGTTGATTCGAGGAAGAAGGCGAAGCATCCTTCCATGGCCAGCGTATGCCCAATCACGCCTCCGGCGACGTGTGAGAAGTGCGACCAGTTGGTGCCGAACTGGAACTCCATCGGTATACCCGTCACCACTCCAATCGCAAAATTGATGCCGAAAATTTTGGCCCAGAAACGGGCTGCCTGGTTGTAGGTCTCGTCGTTCTTCTTGATCGCCAGCGTCTTCAAGATCACGATCAGCGGCGCCAGTCCCATGGTCAATTGCGGGAATAGGTAGTGATAGGTCACCGTGAACGCGAACTGCAGGCGATGGATCAGGAGTGCGCTATCCATTCATTTGCCTCACGTATGAGAAAGTGCCGGTGTGCGGCTTTCCGTTCGACCGTCCGTCAAAATGCTCAACGGGCGACACCTGCCCATTGTTCTCCGACCACCGCACAGCAATCTGTGATTGCGATCACAGAAATGCGTTATTGGAGATTATGGAAAAACGACTTCTCCCAGACTGGAAATGCGGCGACATAGGAAATCTCACTGCTGTCACCATGGGCCAAGGATATATTCATCGATCAACGTTGTCGCATGCTTTTCCTCCGACCCAGGTCTGGGGCTAAACTGTTGCTAATGGCCCGTGCAATTCTCAGCACAATCTTACTGGTGGCGATTGGGGCAACGTCGCCGTTGCCATCGGCATCCCAAACGACGTCTCAGGTCCCGATACAGGATCACACCAGGCGGCTCATCCTGAAGGACGGCTCCTTCCAGCCGGTCCTGAAATATGACATTCAAGGCGACCGGGTGCACTACCTAAGTGCGGAACGATACGAGTGGGAAGACATCCCCTCGTCCCTAGTGGATTGGGAAGCAACGAAGAAATACGAGGCCGAGTTCAGCAGCGGAAAATTGCGCACCCACGTGGAGACGTCAGAGGAGCGGGAAGAACGGGAGAAAGAGGAAGCCAACTCGCCCGAGGTATTGCCTGGCCTGCGGTTGCCCGGAACAGGCGGCGTTTTTCTTCTCGATCAGTTCGATGGCAAACCTGAGTTGGCAGAAATCCTGCAGAATGGCAGCGAATTGAACCAGAACGCGAATAAGAAAAGTGTCCTACGCACCGCCATCAATCCAATTGGAAGTTCCAGACACTCATTTGACTTGAAGGGCCCTCATGCCAAGATCCAGTCGCACGTGCCCTTGCCCGTCATCTATGTGGACATCGACGAAGGAGCCCTGAACGAGGTGCCTTTGACGGGCCGGTTCCGCATCGTCCGCGCCGAGGCCAAGAAAGATGTGCGGGTGATCGGCAACCTGAGGGTGACCTTTACTGGCAAAACGTCGCAAGAGGGGAATTTCATTCCGACCAATGTCGAGAGGCTCGGAACTGGCGAGTGGGCAAAAGTGTCTCCTGCGCGGGATTTGCCCCCCGGGGAGTATGCGGTGGTAGAGATGCTCGGCCCTGACGAGATCAACCTCTATGTATGGGACTTCGGGGTGAGCCGGCAGGCACCTGCCAATCCCAACACTTGGCGTCCTGCAACAGCCCCGAGCGCGATTCCGACAAACTGACTCGAACTCTCGAAGGCTTCGCTGGTGTTAGCTCGCGGCGCGGTCCTCGTCCCGTCCCACAATGCCAAATCCAGGAACTGCAATGTTGTCGCGTCCGGCCTGCTTGACGGCGTACATCATTTCGTCGGCCCGCTGGACAATGGCCTGGGGGGTAGTTGCGTCTGCGGGATAGGTTGCTGTGCCGATGCTGGCACGCAGTTCAACCCCAAACTCCTGGTCTAGAAGCCATCGCCGATGATGAAACACCCTGGAGATCCGTCGCGCAACCCGCAGACCCGCCTCCCGCGAGGTCTGGGGCAGCAGGATGGCAAACTCGTCGCCACCATAGCGAAATGCGGCGTCCACCAACCGCAGATTTTCGCGGAGGCACTCCCCAACCTGTGCCAGCACCTTGCTGCCGATGAGGTGGCCATGTTCATCATTAACTCCCTTGAAATGATCGAGATCCAGAAACAGTAAGGTAAACTCATACCCAAATCTTGCCGACCGATGCACCTCATCGGAGAGAACGGTAAACAAGTGGCGGGCGTTGTAAAGACCGGTGCAGTCGTCGGTGATGCTCAGTTCCTGAATGCGACGCACGGCCCGCGCATTCTCGATAGCAATAGCGGCGTAGTCAGCTAGCGTCTGCAGAAGCATCTCGCTGCGGGCGTAAACACCCATGTCAATATTAACGAGCTGGATGACTCCCAGGACCTTCCCGCCTGTCCGCACCGGCACACAAACCACCGGACAGCTCCCGTCGAACCATTCGACTCTGCTATCGGGTTCGATCCGAGGATCGGCGTTGACATTCTCAATCACCAGTGCTTCGCCGCGGGCGATCACCCATTCGGTCAAAGTACTGCCGTCGGACAACCGCAGCGCGGATAGGCCCTCGGCCGCCTTACCGACGGAGGCGGCGTAGTAAGGCTCCTGGCTGGATTCGTCGATCATAACCAGCGACCAGGTGGCCGGTTCGAAATACGCGGCCATCTTTTCCATGATCGTTTGCAGGATCGTGTCGAGGTCGAGGGTTGAAGTCAGCGCCTTGGCAACATCGTGAAATATCTTTAACTCATACAGCTGGCGATCGTTGTCCGTAGGAGCCACCGATGTGCAATGACCTGTCGTTGCGTTGTTGGTTCGTCTGCTAAACCGGGCGCCCGGCTGACACTTGTACCTTACATCAATTTAGAAGCCATTGCATCGCCACTGAACGGGGGCTGATGTTACAGGAAAATAGTGGGTTATCCTATACTTCTAACGTGTGTCGATGCGGCCGCAGGTTCTCTTTGGGAATTCGTGCCGGTGGCGAAATTCTAGAGGGCGCGGCGACCGCAAGCAGGTTCAAAATGCGGGAATATCCAAATGAAGGTAAGGCACGGGCAGGATCATTTGGCGAGCGGCTCCGTCGCGAGCGTGAGATGCGCGGCGTCTCTCTGGACGATATTGCTGACGCCACGAAGATCGGGACTCGTCTGCTTCGCGCGCTGGAAGACGAGCACTTTGAGCTACTGCCGGGCGGGATCTTCAACAAAGGATTCGTTCGCGCCTATGCCAAGTATCTGGGGTTGAACGAGGAAGCAGCGGTAGCGGACTACCTCGAGGCCGCGGGCGAAACTGCGCCCGACCCTCGCTTGATCGCGGAGCAAAATTCGATCCGTATCGATCGCTCAGGTGGCGATTCCAGCGACTCTCGTCCGGCAGGCTTCCCTATCATTCCCGTGCTCATTCTTTTGTTGGTTATTGCGGCGGGCGCTGGGGGCTGGCAGATCTACCAGGAACGACAGCGCGATCGGGAGGCAAAGCGTGAGGCGGCCAAATCCGCTGCCGCCACAACACCCGCGTCGGTCGCTTCCTCGGAGGCAAGCAACTCAACGACGGTAGCGTCACCGTCGGCCCAGCCCGGCGCGGGTGCGACGAAGACTGAGGCGCCAAACAACACTGTGACAACACCCGCGAACCCGCCAGTCGGGGCGAAGACGCCACCCGCAAGCTCGGTTGATCTGAATGCTCCGGCGTCGAAAACAGCCGACTCGACCGGCAACGCACAGGCAACTCCGTCACAGGAAATCGCGAAGCCCAACGCGCAGGAAGCCACAGGTTCAGGGTCGGCGGCCAATTACTCCACTGCAAACAGTGGACAATATTTTGAAGTCACGGTGCGCGCCAAAGACAGCGCCTGGGTGTCGATTAAGTCGGACGGCAAGTTTATGGTGCGCGGGATTATCAAACCTCCCGACGTGAAGACGATCCGCGCGAACGAACAGGTTGTCTTCTTTACCGGCAACGCGGGTGCTGTGGAAGTCTCGTTTAACGGCCAACCAGTTCCTCTGGTCGGTGGCCCCAACCAGGAAGGCGTTCTGGTCTTCAGTTCTCACGGAGCGGTGACGCCGAGTCCCACGCAATGATGGCGATCGGCTCGAAGCCCGCATATTCTCTCTCATGAAGAACCTCGCTGAAAACGTTGTGCGCATTGAAGCCGAAGCGCTGCGTGCTCTCGCCGACCGAATCGCTGGCCCCATGGCACATGACTTCGCGCGCACCGTCGATTTGTTGTATGGCTGTGCAGGGCGGGTCGTTGTGACCGGTATGGGCAAGAGCGGACTGATAGCCCGAAAGGTAGCCGCGACGCTTAGTTCGACGGGAACTCCCGCTCTCTATTTGCATCCTGCGGAGGCGTTGCATGGTGATCTGGGCATGATCGTACGCGGCGATGCCGTGGTGGCGATGTCGGCCAGCGGAGAGACCGACGAGATCCTGCAATTGCTGGCGACAATCAAGCGATTGGGAGTCCCCCTGATCACACTTACTTGTGACTCTCTTTACCGATCCTCGGGCGAGAGCCGGAGACGGTCGACTCTGGCGCAGGCGGCCGAGGTGGCGCTCGATTGTTCCGTGGTGGGCGAAGCCTGTTCGTTTGGGCTTGCGCCTACGGCATCGACCACCACCATGCTCGCACTCGGCGATGCCTTGGCGGTCGCACTTTCCCAGAAGCGAGGATTCAAGGAAGAGGATTTCGCCAATCTTCATCCCGGAGGAAAGCTGGGCAAGCGTCTCACCCGGGTATCAGCTCTAATGCACCGCGGCGATGCCCTGCCAATCGTGACTCCTGCGACGCCGATTGGCCAGGTCATCTACGAGATGTCGCGCAAAGGTCTGGGAATGACCACGGTGGTTGAGAATGGCAAGCTGTTGGGACTCATTAGCGATGGAGACTTGCGCCGCTTGCTGGAGCGCCACGGCAAGGAAGTCTTTGACCTGCTGGCAGGCCAATGTATGACGCGGGAGCCAAAGACCATCGGCCCTGATGCATTTGCCATTGCCGCCCTCGACATTATGGAGCAAAAGAAAATCACGTCACTGCCGGTTGTGGACGATGCTTGCACTTTGCAGGGCGTGTTGCACTTGCACGATCTGTGGGGAACAGAGATGGTGTAAGTTCTCGGGATGCTGCGGTCCAGATTTCAATCGAGTTTCCGCGAGCGTCGCCTAGGCCAGAGTCTCTGGCTCGGGTGCGGCGCATTTACTGCAGGACTTACCACCGCTGAAGGCGCATCGCCCAATCACGGCTTCTTTGACCGCACCGCTGCTATGACCACAAAAACATTGGTGAACAACACCACCGTGAATGCCATTGCCGGCAGGAAGGAAAACGTCTGCCGCTTCGCTGTCAGGACCTGCGGAGCCAGCACAGCCGTGATTAAGCCCCGAGGCAGCACGAGGATAAGCAGATCGGTGTGTGCAGGCTTGCCATCGCGTATTGACCAACTGGCGGTCCGCACCGCCAGCCATCGTGCCACCACCAACGTGATCGGAATCCCTCCAGGATTGGCAATACGTAGGCCCGGCTGACAACCTGGCCATGAATACCCAGCAGTACGAAAAAGAAAGAACGCACGAGGAACGTGAGTTCGGAGTGAAATGCCAGCATCCGCTCACCCTGCCTTGCCATCCGCGCCGTACGCGGCATGTCCGCCAGAGTCGGACCAAATACGAGTTCCGCCAGAAGTCCGCGGCCGCCGAACTGACGGCCAATCGCGAAGACTCCGAGGACCGTTCCAAGGTTGAGCGAATTTCCGAATTGCTGGCCAGCAACGAGCGGCCAGACCCGCGACCAGACAATTCCCGCCGCGATTCCCACTGCGACATCAATGAGCACATGATGCCCAAAACCGGTAATCAGCCCCTCCGCCAGCGATTCGCCACCATTCAGGCCCATTAGGGTTTCGACGGTAAGTAGCGCAATAATCTCGCCAGCGACGATTCCAGCGTTACGGTGACTTTGATCGGTTCCGCTGCGTCGATCTGTTGAATCGCAGGGGGTACGACGGCCGCACTAGTGGACGCGAGGACCGCACCCAGTAATGCGCCGTCCAACGCCATAGGCAGAGTGAACTTCGCCACCGCCGCGATGAGCTCGAGAGGCAAGCCATAACTTACGATGGCCAGAAGTATCCCACCCGGCGAATATCGAATAGGCTGCTTCAGGCGTAGTTCGAGACCACCCTCGAACAGGATCAAGATCAGCGGCAGCATTCCGAGGATGCGAATTATCACCTGAAAGTTGCCGCGATCAACCCACTTCAGGATGGGACCGAGGCCGATCAGAAGTAAAACGATGATGTCGGGCACACGCGTCCAGCGGGCAAGGTGGCTCGCGACCACTGCAATCACAAGGAGAGCGGCGGGCAGCCATGTCCATGAGGGGCAAATCCAGCTTGGGATAGGATGCACAAATGTAGCCCGGATCCTGCGCAAAAACCAGCATTTCTTGCGGGGTGAGTAGGCCCAGGGACTCACACCCCGAGGCCGAGTCGGCCCGGTCGCGGTAGGGACAGCGATTGCTCGCTGCCCCCCGCACAGACCCGTGCTGGCGCTGCTAACGCACACGGTTCCTACCTAGGATGTTGGAATATCTGGCGTCGAAGCGCGCGTCGGGATAAGGATGCACGATTTGGACTGGCGGTAACAGGGGATCGAGGCGGGTTGCGGCACGCTCCCAGTTCATGTGATCGGTCTGGCTGCGGCGCCGAAGCGTCTGTAACCAGCTCCACAGCACATCCCTGCGAAACGCTCGCAGCCGCACAGAATTGCCCGGAATGGCGTGATATTGGAAATACCCCCGCACCACTTGCTGCAGCCACTTCGCGGTTCCCGGTAGGCGCTCGTGCATCCGCTGGCGCAGTTGCGCTCGAATTTCATTGAGCTTGGCTGCCATGCGCTTGCCGATCGTTTTCCGGTGGATCGTGAATTTGCCTGTCCGGTGGTTCGTCCCACAGATGTGGGTGAAACCCAAAAAGTGAAAGGTTTCCGGCTTCCCTTCTCCCCGCCTCTTCCGACGCTCCGCGGCAAAACGCCCGAACTCAATCAGGCGTGTTTTCTCCGGGTGTAGTTCCAGCCCGAAGTTCGCCAGCCTTTCCCGCAACTGCTCCAGGAACTGCTCCGCGTCCTCCCGGCGCTCGAATCCCAACACGGCATCATCCGCGTAACGCACGATGATCGCATCACCGCGCGCCCGCTTCTTCCGCCATGCTTCCACCCACAGATCCAAGACGTAGTGTAGGTAGAGGTTGGCAAGGATTGGTGATATCACCGCCCCTTGCGGGCTGCCTTCCTCCGTCTCGTGCCACTGACCCTGTTCCATGACGCCCGCCGTGAGCCATTTCTGGATCAGGCGGACCACGCGTCGATCTCCAATCCGATGCTCCACAAACCGAATCAGCCAACTATGCTGGAGTTTGTCGTAAAAGGATCGGATATCTAGGTCCAAAACCCAGTTCACCTTCTTGCGCACAATCCCCACCCATAGCGCATCCAGTGCATCATGCTGGCTGCGCCCAGGCCGGAAACCATAGCTGAAGCCCAGAAAGTCCTCTTCCCATATCTGGTTGAGAACTGTCCCTACCGCGTACTGAACGATTTTGTCTTCCAGTGCCGCGATTCCCAATGGTCGTTGCCTCCCATCGGCTTTTGGGATCCAGACTCTTCGCGACGGCTGCGCTCGATAGGCCCCACGATGGATTCGTCGATGCAGGTCGGCTAGCCGAGCCTCCAGGTCTTGTCCATATTCTTCCCACGTCATCCCATCCACTCCCGGTGCCGCCTGTTTCTTCAGGCTGTTGTAACTCTCCCGGAGCAGGTCGATACTTACGTGGTGCAGCAGAGCGGTGAACTTTAGCTTCTTATCCTTTCTTGCTGCTTCGCGCACACGCTCCAGCCCGTTTGGCCTGCTTTCCCGGCTCGGAGTCCGGCCCAGGTTAGGCTGCTGCGTGTTCTCCTTGGTCTGCGGCCTTTTCTCCACCGCCTCCGCCGGCGTTTTACCGCTTTTGTT
>Ga0306921_10000585_pt1 | contig 32976 bp, 35 predicted proteins | sample sta12Cox44000080_FD_203760 | JGI IMG/M metagenome (GOLD analysis project Ga0306921, IMG submission 203760) | Lab enrichment of tropical soil microbial communities from Luquillo Experimental Forest, Puerto Rico - statoxic.12C.oxic.44.000.080 (v2)... | ecosystem: Environmental > Terrestrial >... | reverse complement strand
CGACATGCCGAAAGAGGAAGTCGGCGCGGACCGGGTCGCCAACGCGGTCGCCGCTCAGGACCGCTACCAGCCACCGCTGATCGTCCTCGACTTCGGCACGGCGACGACCTTCGACATCGTCGATCGGGTGGGCAATTACTGCGGCGGCGTGATCGCCCCCGGCATCAATCTGTCGCTGCGTGCGCTCGATATGGCGGCGGCACAGCTTCCGCGGATCGGGATCCGGCGCCCGCCCACCGTCGTCGGGCGGAGTACCATCCCGGCGATGCAGTCGGGCGTCTTCTGGGGTTATATCGGCCTGATCGAGGGTCTGGTCCAGCGGATAAGAGCCGAGCGTGGCGAGGCGATGGAAGTGATTGCGACGGGCGGCCTCGCCCCGTTGATGGCCGGAGCGACCGAAGTCATCAGCCGCGTCGACCCTGATCTCACCCTGTGGGGGCTTCGCCTGATCTACCGGCGAAACAGCAATAAATGAATAATCTCCCCCACCAGTCGGGCGTCCCTTCCGCGGACGGAGACCCGGGCGCGCTATTCTTTGTCTCGCTCGGAGGCGCGGGCGAGATTGGCATGAATCTGAACCTATACGGTTATGCCGGCGACTGGCTCATTCTCGACTGCGGTGTCACCTTCGGAGACGATTCGCAGCCGGGGCTCGAAGTCGTCATGCCCGATCCCGCCTTCATCGTCGAACGACGCGACCGGCTGCTCGGCATCGTGGCGACGCACGCGCACGAGGACCACATCGGAGCCATTCCCTACTTGTGGACCCAGCTCCGTTGCCCGGTCTGGGCGACGCCATTCACCGCGTCATTGCTGCGCGCGAAGCTCGTCGAAGCCGGCCTTGCCGACAAGGTCAGGATCAATGTCGTGCCGATGTCGGGTCGGTTTACGGTGGGACCGTTCGACCTCGAACTTATCACGCTCACTCATTCGATCCCCGAACCCAATGCGGTAGCTCTGCGCACACCGGTCGGGACGGTGCTGCATACCGGTGATTGGAAGTTTGATCCGGACCCGCTGATCGGCTCAACTTCGGACGAAGCCGCGTTGCGCCGACTCGGCGACGACGGCGTCCTGGCAATGATCGGCGACTCGACAAATGCGTTGCGTCCCGGCACCTCCGGCTCGGAGGCGGATCTGCGCCGGTCGCTAATCGATCTCGTCGGCCGCTATGACGCGCGAGTCGCGGTCGGCTGCTTTGCCTCGAACGTTGCACGTCTGGAAACGATCGTGCTGGCCGCCGCGGCGCATGGCCGCGAAGTGGCTCTCGTCGGACGGTCGCTGTGGCGGATAGACAAGGCCGCCCGTGAGAACGGCTATCTCGCAGATTTGCCGCGATTTCTGACCGAGGACGAGGCGGGTTACATACCGCGTGAAAAGATCGTGCTGATCTGCACAGGGAGCCAAGGAGAGCCGCGCTCGGCGCTCGCCAGGATCGCCCGCGAGGACCACCCCAATATCGTGCTCGAGACGGGTGATGTCGTGATCTTCTCCTCGCGAATCATTCCCGGCAACGAGAAGGCGATCAACCGGCTGCAGAATGCGTTGGTTCGGCTCGGAGTCCAGATCGTCACCGAGGAGGACCATTTCGTCCACGTTTCCGGCCATCCCGCACGCGAGGAGCTCGTGCGCATGTATCAGATGGTCCGTCCGCGGGTGGCGATCCCGGTTCACGGCGAAGCGCGCCATCTGATCGCCCATGCCCATCTCGCCGGGGAATGCCAGGTTCAGCAACCGCTCGTCATCCAGAATGGCGACGTGGTGCGGCTTACCCCGAGCGGGGCGGCGATTGTCGACGCGGTGCCGGTCGGCCGGCTGGCGAGCGACGGCAAAGGTCTCTTGCCGCTCGGCGGCACTGCGCTGAAGGACCGACGCCGGGTCATCTTGAACGGCAGCGCGGTCGCCACCCTGGTCGTCGACCGCCAGGGCCGCCTCGCCGCACCCCCCGCGATCAGTCTGCTCGGTTTGGTCGAGGAGAGAGCAGCGAGCACGGCCCTACCCTCTTTGTGCGATGCCGCCGAACGCGCCCTCGAAGAGCTCCCAGCCGGGGCGCGGCGCGACGACAATGTTGTGCGCGACGCGGTGCGGCGCGCGTTGCGCCGGCTGATCAACGAGCGCTTCGGCAAGCGGCCGTTGATCGAAATCCATATCGTTCGGATCTGAGGAGACCTCTCACCCCGAGCCCCCACCCAAACCCTCCCCGCTTGCGCCCGTTTGCGGGGGAGGGAATGGAAGGGGTGTGCGGGGGGGGAAGATGTTCGCTGATTTTTCACAGCCGGCAAATGGGTTGTTCGCACCTGCGAGATGCGGTAATCTTTTGTCAAAATACTTATATCTAGCATCGCGGTAGCGCCTCTCCGGGTGCGCCGCGATTTTCTTGAAGCCCCCACCGAGCAACCGTGGCAGTCACTTCCGTACCACCCTCCGCCCCCGACATCACCCCCGTCACGATCGAAGACGAGATGAAGCGCTCGTATCTCGATTACGCGATGAGCGTAATCGTGGCGCGCGCGCTCCCTGATGTCCGGGACGGGCTGAAGCCGGTCCATCGCCGCATCCTCTACTCGATGAAGGTCAACGGCAACGAGTGGAACCGCGGCTATCGCAAATCCGCCCGCATAGTCGGCGACGTGATCGGTAAATACCACCCGCACGGCGAGCTCGCGATCTATGACGCGATGGTGCGGATGGCGCAGGATTTTGCAATGCGCCTGCCGCTGATCGACGGGCAGGGCAATTTCGGTTCGATGGACGGCGATTCGCCCGCCGCCTACCGCTACACCGAGGCTAGACTCGCCCGGGTCGCCGACGCGCTGCTCGACGATCTCGACAATGACACGATCGACTTCCAGCCGAATTACGACGACACCGAGCGCGAGCCGAAGGTGCTGCCGGCCGGCTTCCCTAACCTGCTGGTCAACGGCGCCCAGGGGATCGCGGTCGGCATGGCGACCAACATCCCGCCGCACAATTTGGGCGAGGTCATCGACGCTTGCGGCGCCTATCTCGACAACCCCGCGATCACCGTTGAGGAGCTGATGGAGCACGTCCCGGCGCCCGATTTCCCGACCGGCGGGATCATCATGGGACGTGCTGGGACGCACGCCGCCTACAAGACCGGCCGCGGCGCGATCATCATGCGCGGCAAGACCCATGTCGAAGAGGTGCGCAAGGACCGCGAGGCGATCGTTTGCACCGAGATCCCGTATCAGGTCAACAAGGCGCGGCTTATTGAGCGGATTGCGGAGACGGTCCGCGAGAAGCTGATCGAGGGCATATCGGATCTGCGCGACGAGAGCGATCGCGAAGGCGTCCGCGTCGTGATCGAACTGAAGCGCGACGCCGAGCCTGACATCGTGCTGAATCAGCTCTACCGGCACACCGCGCTGCAGTCGAGCTTTGGCGTCAACATGCTGGCGCTGAATGGCGGTCGGCCCGAGCTGTTGACCTTGCACGACGTCATCGGCGCGTTTGTCGCCTTTCGCGAGGAGGTGATCACCCGGCGAACCAGCCACCTCCTCGCCAAGGCACGGGAGCGCGCGCACATCCTGCTCGGGCTGTTGATCGCCGTCGCCAATCTCGATGAGATCATTGCGCTGATCCGCAGTGCACCCGATCCGGCGACTGCGCGGGCGGGCCTCCTCGATCGCGCTTGGCCCTCTGCCGATGTCGCACCGCTGGTGGCGCTGGTCGGCGAGCCCGGCCGCGACGTTGCAGAGGACGGCACTTACCGTCTGTCGGACGAGCAGGCGCGCGCGATTCTCGATTTGCGGCTGCAGCGCCTGACCGGGCTCGAGCGAGACAAGATCGCCGAAGAGTTGCGTGGTCTGATCAGCGAGATCGCAGGTTATCTCGAGATCCTGCGTTCGCGCGCCCGTCTGATCGAAGTATTGCGCACCGAGTTGTTGGCGATCAAGGAACGGTTTGTGACGCCGCGGCGGACCGCGATCGAGGATGTCGAGTTCGAAGCCGATATCGAGGCGCTGATCCAGCGCGAGGCGATGGTCGTGACCGTGAGCCACGCCGGCTACATCAAACGGGTGCCGCTGTCGACCTATCGCGCGCAGCGGCGCGGCGGCCGCGGCCGCGCCGGCATGGCGATCCGTGAGGAGGATTTCCTCAACCAGGTGTTTGTAGCCTCGACGCACGCCCCGGTGCTGTTCTTTACCTCCTCGGGTCGGGTCTACAAGCTCAAGGTCCACCGCCTGCCGGCCGGCACCCCACAATCGCGAGGCCGGCCAATGATCAATCTGCTGCCTAGTCTGGCATCCGGCGAAACGATATCGACGGTAATGCCGTTGCCGGAAGACGAGGAGAGCTGGGGTGACCTCGCCGCCGTGTTCGCTACGGCCAACGGCTACGTCAGGCGGAACGCGCTCTCCGACTTCGGCAACGTCATGGCGAACGGCAAGATCGCGATGAAATTCGAGGGCGAGGATGCCGATGACCGGCTGATTGCGGTCGCGACCTGCACCGATGCCAACGACGTGCTGCTCGCCACCCGCAACGGCAAATCGATCCGCTTCCCGGTCAGCGATGTGCGGGTCTTCGCCGGCCGTTCCTCGGTCGGCGTCCGGGGCATTCGCCTGCTGAACGGTGACGAGATTATCTCGCTGTCGATCCTGCGCCACGAGGAGATCGTCCCCGATGAGCGCAATGCCTATCTGAGCCTCGCAGCGAGGAGGCGGCGGCAAACGGATGAGGAGAGCGCGGCCGCGGCCGAGGTGCCGTTCGAACCAGAGGAGGCCGAAGGCGAACCCGCCGGCGACGAAGGCTCGATTTCGGAGGAAACCTATGCCGACCTCGCTCAGCGCGAGGAATTTGTGCTGAGCGTGACCGAGAAGGGCTTCGGGGTCAGGAGCTCTGCCTACGACTACCGCATCACCGGGCGTGGCGGACAGGGCATCGACAACATGGATCTGAGCCGGCGCCGCGATGCGATCGTCGCCGTCTTCTCGGTCGGGCACAACGACCAGGTTATGCTGGTGACCGATAGCGGGATGGTGATCCGTTGCCCGGTAGATGACATCCGCATCGCTCGCCGGCGCAGTCAAGGGGTGGTGATCTTCAAAGTCGGTGACGGCGAGCGGGTGGTGTCGGTGGCGCGGCTTCCAGACGTCTCCGAGGAGAACGGAGAGGCCAACGGTGCCAACGGATCAGACGATTCCGCAACAAGTCAACAAACCAGCGAGGGGGAGACATGACCCAACCGCGGATCGGGATCTACCCCGGCACCTTCGATCCGATCACCAACGGACATACGGACATCATCCGGCGGGCGATCAAGGTCGTCGATCGCCTGGTCATCGGTGTGGCTCGCAACGACGGGAAGGGACCGCTGTTCGCCACCGACGAGCGTGTCGAGATCGTCCGCGACGAGGTCGCCCATCTCGAAAACGGCGACGCCGAGCGCATCGAGGTGCGCGCCTTCGACAGCCTGTCGGTCGACTTCGCCCGATCGGTCGGAGCGGGGGTGATCATCCGCGGCCTGCGCGCGGTCTCGGATTTTGAATACGAGCTGCAGATGGCGAGCCTGAACGCCCGACTAAACCCGCAGGTTGAGACGGTTTTTCTGATGGCCTCGGACCGCTACCACTTCATTTCGTCGCGTTTTGTCAAGGAAATCGGCGCTCTTGGCGGTGATGTTTCGCATTTCGTCAGCCCGCGGGTCGTGGTGCGCCTCCTCGACCGTTTCGCCAACGGTCGCGCCAAGTCGCGCCGGCGCGCTATCGCCGCTGATTAGGAACTCAGGGCTCTGCGATCCGGTTCTTCGGTGTACACCCTATCGTTGAAAGCGATCCGGCGACAGGACATGTTTAACTCTTCTCCAGCGCTGCTCTACTGGCGGAACTGGGCGAGGTCCTGATCCGCCCCGTTCCCGCGAAGCGGCTGTCCCTCCTCTGCCGCGTCGCCCATGAGGTACTCGCCGATTATATCGATGCCGTCGAGCTGGTGACGCCGCTCGCGACGCCGCCTGTGATCGCGGTGCATGCTGATAACGATGCGGTGATCGCGGCCGCCGTCGCCGCCGAGGCCGATCTCCTCATCTCCGGCGACCACCACCTGCTCGCGCTCGGCAACCTCCAGGAACATCTGCATCGTCACGCCGGCCGACGCCGTCCAGCTGATCGCCGCTCCGTGATGCCGGTCGCCGGCGATCTCCTGTAGTGCAGGCGGGCGGCAGCCAGGAAGACACCGGGAGAAGGCCCACAGCCTCTCTCGTGGTGAGGGACTGTGTGGCAAGCTTCCGCGCCCGACGCGCATCTTCCCGGTCTCGGGGCGGTGGGGGGAGCCCCGCTTCGGAACCGCGTGCTCACCGACCACTCCGCGACGCCCCTCAGCCGCAAGCGGGACGAACGGCAAACTCCGTACGGGATCGGGAGAGAAGGGCGAGCTGCGGGTCTGGCTGCGGCACGTTCGTTACGCTATAATGTCGCGACACCAGATTTTTCTCTTGACAGCAATTTGAGCGTGACACCCCAGCAAGTCGAAATCGCCCTCGCACGCGCGCAGCGGATCTGCACGCTCCGTGGGGCACGGCTGACAGCGATGCGCCGGCGGATTCTCGAGCTGATCCTGCAAGCCGACCAGCCGACAAAGGCCTGCGCTCTACTCGCGGAACTCGAGCAAGAGCGCGGTAGGCTCGGTCCGCCCACCGTTTACCGTGCGCTCGACTTTCTGCTCGCCCACAAGCTGATCCATAGGGTCGAAACCTCCAATGCGTTTGTCGCGTGCGGCGATGCCGAGCACTCGCATCAGAGCCAATTCGTAATCTGTGAAGACTGCGGCGCGACCGAAGAGATTCAGGACGACGAGATCGTGGCAAGCTTGCACCGGCTCGGCGAAAGGCGGGGTTTTGCCATCGAGCGGCAGGTGATCGAAGCCCGCGGGCTATGTCCCGCTTGCCGGACTGGGCAGCGGCAAGCGTGATCACGCGGCCGGGCTTTCATCCTCTCCGCGTCTCGCTCCAGCGCGACTTGCTCGAGCAAAGCGTCGCCGAGCGCTTGGCGAAGGCCGCCATCGTCGTAGCCTTGCTCTGGCTCGCGATCTGGTGGGCGTTGTCATGAGAATTCCTGCGGAGACCGCCGTCGTCCTGCGAGATCTCACCCTGACTTATGAACGTCACCCCGCGGTCCATCACTTGAGCGGTGCATTGGCGCGCGGCTCGCTGACCGCCATCGTCGGCCCCAACGGCGCCGGAAAGAGCACACTCTTGAAAGGGATCGTCGGCCAGATGCGGCCGGCGGAAGGCGTGATCGAACGGGCCGATCTCGGCCGCGGGGGTATCGCCTACCTGCCGCAGCATGCCGAGATCGAAAGACGGTTTCCGATCTCCGTGGTCGATACCGTGGTGCTCGGACATTGGCGGCAGATCGGCTGGGCAGGAGCCGCGACCGAGGCGATGCGCGAGGCAGCGCGCAAGGCGCTCGCGGCCGTCGGTCTCGACGGGTTCGAGCGCCGGCCGATCGAGACGCTTTCAGCCGGCCAGTTCCAGCGCGTCCTCTTCGCCCGCCTGATCGTTCAAGATGCCGAGCTGATCCTGCTCGACGAGCCGTTCGCCTCGGTCGATTGGCGGACCAGCGAGGACCTCCTTCTCTTGGTCGAGAGCTGGCACCGCGAACGCCGGACGGTCGCCGCTGTGCTTCACGACCTCGACCAGGTCAGAACGCATTTTCCCGACACCCTGCTGATGGCCCGAGAATGTATCGCGTGGGGAGCGACGCAAGAGGTCGTGACACCGGACAACCTGTCGCGCGCGCGCCATATGTCCGAAGCCTGGTCCGCCGAAGCAGAGGACTGCCGGCGCGTCCCTGCGTGACCTGGGGTGGTCAGGTCGGCCCGCCGAAGAAGGCCCTATAGACCGCCAAAATGATCACGGCGCCGACAATGGCGCCGATAAACCCGGCACCTTGACCGGGCCTGTACCATCCGACGTGTTGCCCGAGCCAGGCGGCGACAATCGCGCCGACGATGCCAAGCAGGGTCGTCACGATGAATCCGTGCGGTCCGGGCACGAACCACTTGGCGATCGCGCCTGCCAGAAACCCGATGATAATGACCCAAAGCCAGTGCATCACTCTCCCGGTATCTGGTATTCCTTATTCGTCCACATCGTGGTGGTGCAGCACCACCCGCCCCCGCACTTTCCCTCCGCTCTTCAGGTCACTCAGTGCCGAGCTCGCCTGGTCGGCAGGCCGCGTCTCGAGAGGGATGGGCGGGACCTTGCCGGCTTGGACGAGGGCAAGCAGTTCCCGAAGATCTTCGAGCGTGCCGACATAGGAGCCCTCGATCGTCATCATCTTGAACGGGAAGAGCACCGTCGAGATCGGGTGGGCGCCACCGTAGAGCCCGACCATGACGAGCTTGCCGCCCTTGCGCAGGATGTTGACCCCGAACTCCATCGTTTTAGGCGAGCCGACGAAGTCGATAGCCGCCACGGCGCCGCCCCCGGTCGCCTCCATCACCTGTTTCACCGCGTCGGGTGCCGCGTTGTCGATGGTCGCGACGGCGCCCATCTGGCGGGCTTGCGCGCGCTTCTGTCCGTTGATATCGGCAACTATCACCTTGCCCGCCACGGCAGCCGGCGCGATGTGCACGGCGCTGCCGCCGACACCGCCCGCGCCGATGATGACCAAGTGGTCGTCGGCCCCCAAATGCCCGCGCGTCTTCTTGAGCGCCGAGAAGGCGGTGATGCCGGAGCAGGTGTAGGTCGCGGCGAGCCCCTGCGGGACACCCGCATGCGGTAGTAGGTAGCGGCCGTGCGGCACGATGACGTGCGTGGCATAGCCGCCGGCGCGCCTCGTGCCGAGTGTGCGCGGGTTGAGGCAGAGCAGTTCCTCGCCCTTCCGGCACACCGCGCATTCCCCGCAGCCGATCCAAGGGTAGGCCACCACCTTGTCGCCGACCTTGACCCCCGCGGCCTGCGGCCCGAGCGCCGCGACCTCGCCCGCAATCTCGTGCCCCATCGTGAAGGGCAGGCGCACGCCGCGCGATTCGAGCGAGATCTGCTGCCCACCGCCCAAATCGAAATACCCATCCCAGATGTGGACGTCGCTGTGGCACACACCCGCGGCTTCGACGCGCAGCAACACCTCGTCGCCCTTGGGTTCGGGATCCGGGTACTCCCGCGCTTCCAGCGGCTTTCCCCATTCGATGATCTGCATCGCACGCATACCGGCGTCCTCCAGTTCCAGGCAGGATGTTCAGCCCCAGACTTCGCGCGCAGTTTCGACGACGAGACGTAGCTTGGCCTTTTCCTCTTCGATCGTCAGCGCGTTGCCGTCGACGGTCGACGAGAAGCCGCATTGTGGACTGAGGCAGAGCTGTTCGAGCGGCACGTATTTCGCCGCCTCGTCGATCCGGCGCTTCAGCTCGTCCTTGCTTTCGAGCACCGGGCGTTTGCTGGTGACGAGGCCGAGGACCACCCGCTTTTTCCCCCGCGGCACGAGGCGCAATGGCTCGAACCCGCCCGAGCGCGCATCGTCGTATTCGAGAAAGAAGCCGTCGACCGCGAGCTCGCCGAACAATGCCTCGGCGACGTGGTCGTAACCGCCCTCGGCCACCCAGGACGAGCGGAAATTGCCGCGGCACATATGGGTGCACACGGTCATGCCCTCGGGCTTGCCGGCGAGCGCCTGGTTGATCAGGCGGATGTTGATCAGATGCTGTTTGTCACCATCGCCGCCGATGCTCGTCACATGGGCGCGCTGCGCCGGGTCGTTGAGATAGGCCAGGCTGGTGTCGTCGAGCTGTAGATAGGCGCAGCCGAGTGTCGAAAGACCGGCGATCTCCGTCCTGTAGACTTCGGCGAGGTCGTGCCAGAAGGCATCCATCTCGGGATAGGCGGCTTGGTCAATCACCGCCCGGCCGCCGCGGTAATGCAGCATCGAGGGCGACGGTATGGTTAGCTTCGCCACGGTTCCGGCCGGTGCAACCGATTCCAGGTAGGCGAAATCCTCGGCGAAGATAGTCTTGTCGAGGCTAAGCCGGCGGCCGATTCGAAACGCGCCGAGTGCGGCCTCGACCGGCCCCGCCTCGTTTCTGAATTGGATGCGCAGGGTATGGTCGGTCTTGGCCACCCCGCCTATCTGGTAGAGAAAATCCATGTGCCAGGAGCCGCGGCGGAACTCGCCGTCCGTCACTCCCTCGAGGCCGATCTCCTGCTGCATCCGTGCGACATCGCGAACCGCCTGGTCCTCGACACGGCGCAGCTCTCCGGCGGAGCGGCGGCCGACCTGATGCTCGGCCCGCGCCCTAAGCAATTCCGGTGGACGCAATAGGCTGCCGACATGGTCGGCGCGAAACGGCGGACCCGACATATCGCTCATCGCAACCTCCCCATTTCTCGTGGCGTTTGTAATCCAGCCCTTTTACGTCATTACATCCGGGGGAAGTAGTCCCGCAGCGGACCGGGCTTGATTAAGCCTTCTGTCCGCATCGGAGGCTCCCGGGTCTGAGCGTAGGAAGGAGGCGGACAATGGCCAAAGCAGAAACTGGGGCGAGCGCCTATGATGCCATCATCATCGGCACTGGGCAGGCGGGTCCCGCGATGGCCCGAAGGCTCGCGGCTGCGGGCATGACGGTCGCCATCGTCGAACGCGCGTTGTTCGGTGGCACCTGCGTCAATACCGGCTGCATTCCGACAAAAACCCTGATCGCCAGCGCCTATGCGATCCATATGGCGCGCCGCGCGGCCGATTTCGGGGTGGCGATCCACGGACCCGTGCGGGCCGATATGGCCCGGGTCAAAGCCAGAAAAGACGCGACCTCCGGGCAGTCGCGGGTTGGGGTCGAAGAGAGCCTGAAGACGCTGGAGAATTGCACGATCTGCCGAGGTCACGCCCGGTTCGTCTCACCGCACGAGGTGCAGGTCGGCGAGGCTTTGCTGACCGCGGAACGGATCTTCATCAATGTCGGCGGTCGGGCGGTGGTGCCGAGTTGGCCCGGCCTCGATCAGGTGGCGTATCTGACCAACACCTCGATGATGACGGTCGATTTTCTGCCGCGCCATCTGGTGGTCGTCGGAGGCAGCTATGTCGGGCTCGAATTTGCTCAGATGTACCGACGCTTCGGAAGCGAGGTGACGGTCATCGAGATGGGTTCTCGACTGATCCAGCGCGAGGACCCGGACGTTTCCGCGGCGGTCAGGGAGATCCTGGAGCGTGAGGGCGTCGGTATACGGGTCGATGCGACCTGCGTCCGGGTCGCGAAAAGTGGCCAGGACATCGTCGTCGGGGTCGATTGTACGGCCGGCGCTCCAGAGATTCACGGGTCACACCTGCTGGTTGCCGTGGGCCGACGGCCCAATACCGACGATCTCGGCCTCGATCGGGCCGGCATACGTCAGGACGAGCGCGGCTACATCGTCGTCGATGATCAACTGCGCACCAATGTGCCGGGGGTCTGGGCGCTCGGCGACTGCAACGGCAGAGGCGCGTTTACCCACACCGCCTATAACGATTTCGAAATCGTCGCGGCGAATTTGCTCGACGACGACCCCCGCCGGCTCAGCGACCGCATCACCGCTTACGCGCTGTACACCGACCCGCCGCTCGGCAGAGCCGGGCTGACCGAGGATCAGATAAGAGGCAGCGGTAGGCATGCACTGGTCGCAACACGCCCGATGAGCCGCGTCGGCCGCGCTGTCGAAAAGGGCGAGACCCAGGGCTTCATGAAGGTGCTGGTCGATGCCGACAACAAGGAAATCCTGGGTGCCGCCATTCTCGGGACCGGGGGTGGCGAGGTCATCCACGGCATTCTGGACGTGATGTACGCCAAAGCTCCCTACACCGTGGTGCAGCGATCGATGCCGATCCATCCGACCGTTTCGGAACTACTTCCGACCTTGCTCGGCGATCTCCAACCCCTACGAGCGCAGGGCCGCCCGGGGAAATTCGAAGGGCGGTTCGTGCGAGCGTTTTGTCCCGAATTTTACGTCCTAGACCCCTTGCCCGGGCGCGTCCCGGGCATCCACGTCTTGAGCCAGCCACGATCGCTGCGCCGAAGACGTGGATGGCCGGACCAGGTACGGCCATGGGATCCTCATCGTTTTCACAGGATCGCGGCCTGGCAGCCGATCCTGCTTTCAGCGGGAATGCTGCTATCAGGAGCCTTCGCGACAGCGTGGCGGAATCCGCCGGAAAGCGACCGCCGTAATCGTTGCCATGCCCAAGGCCCAACATAGCCATCCGGTATCCTGTTATATAGAGACGAACAGTTTCCGCTTGAGGATGTCATGCCGGAGAAAGCCCCAGACCTGTTCGAGATCATGGGAACGACCCGATCGATGCGACGCTTAAAGCCGGACCCCGTGCCGGCCGAGTTGATCCGAAAAATCCTGGAGGCGGGCGTGTCGGCACCGTCCGGCGGCAACATGCAGCGCTGGCGGTTTCTCGTCATCCGGGACCCCATGGTCAAGCAGACGGTCGGGTCCTACTACAAGCGGACCTGGGACGAGGTGGTCAGCCCCCGATATCGAACAGGCGAACCGGCTCCCGGAACGAGCCCAGAGCGGTTCACGCGGATGCTCGATGCGGCCCAATATCTGGCCGATCATATCCATGAAGCCCCGGTGTGGATTGTCCCGTGCATGGAGGGAGCAAACCCGAGCCGTACGGCCGGCTCGTCGATCTATCCGGCCGTCCAGAACATGCTACTGGCGGCACGTGCGCTCGGTCTCGGTGCGACCTTGACGACGCTATATCTGAACTTCGAGAAGGAGGTCGAGGCCGCTCTCGGCTTACCGGCGGATGTGCACTCGTATGCCCTTTTGCCGATCGGCTACCCAATGGGCCGTTTCGGGCCGGTTCGCCGTGTTCCTGTTGCTGATATCGTCTACGAGGACCGCTGGGGTCAGCCGTACCGGGACTAGTAGCACCCGCGTGAAGAGGAGATCGCAATGAAACTTCCCCAAACCGGCGGCTGCCAATGCGGCAAGATTCGCTACGAGATCAGCGCAGCTCCGCAGCTGGTCTACACGTGCCACTGCACCGATTGCCAACGCCTGACGAGCAGCGCCTTCTCCATGGGGCTCGTCGTGGCGGAGACCGCCTTGCATCGCAACGGAATCGAGCCGCAACCACTCCAGCGCACCGCAGACAGTGGGCGAACCAACACCCGGCTAGTGTGTCCGGAGTGCGGCTCCTGGGTTGTGGCATGGCGAGGGATGGCGTGGTCCGCGTGCGTGCGGGCACGCTTGACAATACCTCTTGGTTGCGACCGACAAGGCATATCTGGACCCGTAGCAAACAGCCCTGGATTACGCTCCCGGCGAGCGCTGAGATTTTCGAGGTGCAGGATCCGCGTCCGGCCACCTAGTGCCCAGACGCAGTGGTAAGATGCTCCGAGCGAGCGGACCAATTCTGACAAACCGCAAAAATCTTGTCACACCGGCGAAAGCCGGTGCCTATCCCAAGGATAGATCCCGGCCTTCGAGGTTGTCAGGAAATCCGCCGGTGCCCCGCAGATCTCTCGTGTCGTCGTTCCCGCGAAAAGCGGGAACCCAGGGGTTTCAGTCACTTGCCCTGCGCCCCCGCTTTCGCGGGGGCGACGATTGGAGAGGGCTGCCGATTTAATTACAGCCTCTTGATCGTCCGAGGGTCGTCGACATCGAGTTCGATAACCTCGCTGGGAGAGGGTGTGGCGGTCATCAAGGTCACGCCCTCCGACGAGTGAAAGCGGTGCCATGCACCCCGCAGATTGACTGCAATCATCCCAGCACGAAGCTCGAAAGACTTGGGCGGACCGTCGTCGCAGACGATTTCCAGGGTCGCAGTGCCGTCGAGGATGTGAATCAGCTCGTCGCCGGCGAGATGGGATTCCCAATGACCTTTGCCCGCGAACTTGGCGGCCGTAAGCGCGCCGTCGCGGTAGGAAGCCAATCGTGCGGCGCTGCCCTTGCGATCCGCCATCGTCGATTGCGGCGTGCGGCCGCGGAACATGGTCAGCTTCCCGAGCTCCGTGTTTAGGTCGATGATGCTGGGGGTTCCGCTCGGCATGACCCTCTTTGGCTCTGCCGTCCGCGGGTCGTCGACATCGAGTTCGATGTGGTCGCCGGGAAGCGTCGCGCTCCAGGTCGTCCCACCCTCCGCAGAGCGAAACCGGTGCCACGTGCCCTTCGGAACGATAGCGATCATTCCGCCGCGAACCTCGAAGGACTTGGGCGGACCGTCGTCGCACACGATGTCGAGAATCTTCGTGCCGTCGAGAACGTGTACCAGCTCGTCCTCGGCATGGTCTTCCCAATGGCTTGTCCCCGCGTTCTTACCGGCGAAGAGGATACCGTCGCGATAAGGGCCCAGTAGCGTCGCGCTGCCCTGTCGCTCTGCACGCGTCGTTGTCGGGGTCAGCCCACGGAACATCGTCAGCTTCGCGAGCTCTGCGTTGAGATCGATGATACTAGGCGTTCTGCTTTCCATTTCTTTCTCCATTTGTTGACGGCCACATAAAACTCGGGGTCCTTGGCAGATAGTTGCACCAATTGCCGAAAGGCTGCGTCGCCATCAGGACATAGGGCTCTTCGATGCGGAACCCGAGCGCGATTGCCAGTGGGCCAATCTGGCCCTCGGCGGAGAGGTATGCATAGCCAGCGGCGCGGCCCGTTCGATCGATCCGAATCGCGCGCGCAGCGCCGCCGCCGAGCAGAAATTTGTGATGCAAATCTCTGCGGAACCCCGAGCAGCTCCTGATCAATCCGGCCGGTCCACTCATCCGGCTCGGTCCAGGGAGCAATTGGCGTCGAATCATACCCGGCGTCCACAAGGTTCTGCGCGACAGCCTGCGCCGGTGCGGTCATGCGGTAGAGCAGCTCGCGCGGATAGAGGCCGTTGTTCAGATAGAGGCCCATCGAAGCGATGTTGTATGCGGGGGTGATCAACGCCAGGGTGGCGGCTCCGTCGCGCTCGGCTTGTATTAGGGTTTTCGACAAAAGCGCCTGGCCGATGCCCGGCGCCTGGGTTTCGGGCCTGACAAAGAGTTGCGACAAAAACCAGAACGTCTCCGTCATCCAGCTGAAGCCGAAGCCAAGGATGGTGTCGCCATGTTCCGCGACCCAGAGCCCGTCGGGGTCCTCGGCGAGGCAGAATTTCGGAAATGCGATCGGAGGTGGCGCCGGCCACGGCCGCCTGCCATGGCGCACGCGCAACTCGTTGCCCGCCTCTTGGACGACGCGCTCGGCGTCCTCCAAATCTTCAAACTTTGCAGGCCGATAGGTGATATCCATTGCGTATACCCCCTTTAGGCGCGGCCTTGACCTGAAAAGGCGTTCGCGAGCGTGTTAGAGGAATTGTAGCAGCCACAATTTGATTGCACTGATCTCCGTTCTTGTTGACCACTGGAACGTTTTTGTAGCACTAAAATTGGCGGTACGAATTATCGTCTGAAGTCGACACATCGAGCCTGGCCATAAAGGAACATGTTATGGCTGCTCTCGACGGATTGACAATTGCGGGCCGCGAGACGCGGCACGAGACGGCGGCTCATTCGACACGACCCAATCGCGGGCCGATGGACTGGGACGATGTCCGGGTGTTCCTCGCCGTTGCTCGGGAGGGCTCGAGGCTTGCCGCCGGGCGGGCGCTCGGGCTGAGCCAACCGACCATCGCCCGCCGATTAGCGGCGTTCGAGGCCACTTTTGGCCGGCCGGCATTGTTCGACCGCCTGCCCGAGGGGCTGCGCCTCACCACCGCCGGCGAGCAGCTGGTCCCGGCGGCCGAGAGCATCGAGGATGCAGTGCTGACGTTGGAGCGGCGGCGCGCAGCGGCTTCGCCGGTGTTGAGCGGCACGGTGCGGGTATCGACCGGCGAATGTGCCAGTGGGTTTCTGGCTCGCTGCCTGTCGGGGTCGACAACGACCGCGCTTCCGTCCGGCATCACCTTGGAACTGGTCGACGAGTTGCGTCAGACGGCGAACCTCGTGCGACGCCAAGCCGATATGGCGTTGCGCCACGAGCCGCCGGAAAGCGGCGACTTTTACATCTCCAAGGCAGGCACCTTCGCCTGTGCGGCCTACCGGCGGCGCGGATGCCGGTGCCTGGGTCACCTATACCGAGGAGCAAGCACACTACACGCCCGCACGCTGGGTCCAGCGGCAGGTAGCGGAGACGGGAAGGCCGGTGGCGCTGCGCGCCTCATCGATGCTGATGCATGTGGAAGCGATCCGCGCCGGCACCGGCCGCGGCGTACTGCCCTGCTATGTCGGCGACGGCCATCCCTTGCTCGAGCGGCTAACCCCGCCGATCCTCGAAATCGCGGCCGAATACTGGATCATCGTCCACCGTGATCTGCGCCGTGCCGCCCGCGTGCGCGCGGTAATCGATTGGGTCAAGGCGCTGTTTGCCGAGCAGCGGGACCTGCTTGCCGGCGATAAGGAATGTCCTCATCCCGAGGCTGCCGTGTAGCGGCTGTCTCGAAGGACGCAGGCGCGGATTCCAGCCATTCGCGTATTGTTTCACAGCGTTCTTCGCTGGGAGACCAAGAGTGGCCGATGAATTTGGCCGTGCCCATGCCCTGCTCCATTGATAATCAAGATCATGCGGGCGCCCTATCTGGCTCGCGGCGCATGTAAAACTTGTATTGATCTTCGTGGGTGACGCTGAAGCCCAGTCGCTCGTAGAGGCGGCGCGCCGGATTTATTTTCATGACGCCGAGAGTGACAGCCTTACCCTCATACGCCGCTTCGTCGATCACCGCGCGCATCACACGACTGCCGATACCTTGCCGTTGAGAGCGTCCATCCAAGTAAAGCTGTGCGAGGAAGATGGCATCGTTCGCCAGCGCGCTCTGCAACCAGCCGACATCGTTGCCCGCAATCGTAATGATCCGCACCTCTGGTAACTGCCATTGCTGGCGGAAGCTCTCGCGCTGCCGAGACATATCCAGCTTCAAGGTTTCGATGATCGAAGCCATGCTGTCGAAGTAGGTGCGCTGACAGAACGCGAAGTCGGCCGACTGGGCAGGACGAAGGGTGAGTTCCTGTAGCATCGTTCCTTGACCTCACATCCCCCTCCCGCGCGCCCGCGAACGGGCACCCGGTAAACGGTGTTGTGTCCTCTATCCGCGGGATCACGCCTGTCGTCGGTCGGTCGTGATCCGCACAAAACCAGGCATTGCCGCCCAAGAGAGACCAATACCTTCGGTGCCCGAGAGATAGGCGCGCTCGCGCGCTGTTTCAGCAGTCCCGCGAGATCATCGTCAAGTGTCAGAGTTGTCCGCATCTTTGGCATCATCGAAACCTCCTGGGTTGATGTCAAAACATCAACGAGTTCCGGTCCAACCTCGAAGTATGGACCGGCTGTTTTCCTGGAGGCCGCCCTATGCTATAAGTGACCATCTAATTGGTCAGGAGATACGGTTGAGAAGGGTCAATCTTGCCGATGCGAAGGCTCATTTGAGCGAGCTGGTCGAGCGCGCTGCTGCCGGCGAGGCTGTGTGCATCACACGCCGCGGCAAGGCGGTGGCACAGATTACTGCGGTCGATACCCCCCGCAAGCGCATTGATCCAAGGGCACTGCGGGCGATGACCGCTGCGATGCCGGTGCAGCCGCAGACCGCCCGCGACTTCATCCGCCGGATGCGCGACGACGACCGGTTTTGAACCCGCTCACCGAGCCGATGCGCTAGCGATGTTCGCTCGGCTCACCGCCGACAACTTTTCTCGTCCTGCCGGTGTCGCGGTTGCAGTTTCGCACGGCGGCTCGCTTTGCAGACCAACATCAGTTGAGCTTGCGCGCCGGTGACACATTACATCTGGCTGTCTGCGCCGATCACGGTACTACCCTCTGCACCCTCGACCGGCGGCTGAGTGATGCAGGTCCGGCGCTCGGTATCAAGACGATACTGCTTTGACCTCGTCGAGGGGGAAGTTCCTTGCTCGGTGTCCTTTACGCTGCTCTGGGTGCGTTCACCTTTGCGCTCAACAATGTGACGATGCGCAGGGGGGTGGTGACGGGCAGCGTGCTGCAAGGCATGGCGCTGACCGTCCCGATCGGCGGACTTTCCTTCCTGGTCATGACCATCGCCTTTGGCGAGCTGGGTCAGCTCGTGATGTTTCCGGCAGCGGCTTTCCTCTGGCTGGCATGCCAGGGTGTCGTGCATTTCGTCATCGGCCGATACTGCAACTACAAGTCCAACCAGCTGATGGGCGTAAACCTCACCGCGCCGGTCGTCCAGCTGCAGGTGCCCTTCGCCATGGCGCTGGCGGTCGTGACGCTGCACGAGAAATTTACTGTATTGCAGGCGATCGGCTCCGCTTTGATGCTGGGCGGCTCCTTCGTCACCCAGGGCAATGCCGGCAAGCGAATGAAGAAGGCGTCGGCCCCGCTGCCGGCGGCGACGCCCATCCCGACCGTATCCTGTCAGGAGAAGATGGCGGCGCCGCAACTAAAACCCAAACCGACCTTCCAGCCGCGCGTGTTCTCGGGCTACATCTTCGGCCTGGCCGCGGCGATGTGCTATGGCAGCTCGCCCTTGATGGCCCGCCAGGCCTTCCTGCTCGCACCCGCGCCAGCACGGCGGCCGCGGGCTGCCTTGCCTATACGGCAGCGACCTTGATCTTCTCGCTGATCCTGCTCAAGCCCGGCGCCTGGGGTGACATCAAGCGCATGCAGCGCGAAAACCTGCCGTGGTTTCTTTCCTCGGCCGTGCTGGTCGCCGTCTCCCAGGCCTTTGTCTACGCCTCGCTTGCCGTAGCGCCGCTGATGGTGGTGACGCCGATCCTGCAGCTCTCTCTGGTCTTCCGGCTGTTCCTGTCCCAATTGATCAACCGCGACTACGAAGTGATGAACACCGCTGTCCTGATCGGCGCCTTCACCGCGGTGCTGGGTTCGATCCTGGTCTCCTTCGACACCGATGAGTTGACGACCTTGCTGGGCTTGCCGCAGTCACCAGCCGACTTCCTCCGCTACCGCCTCGCCGGATAAAGCTCCGCCGGTTCGGGCCTCTCGCGGACGTAAGACGGATGCATCAACCCCGTTGGCTCGTAGAGCACGGTTCCAATAAAGTCGAATCCGAGCTTCTCGAGGATTCGCTGCGAGGCGCGATTGTCGGGATGGTGTCCGGCATAGACTTTTGAGAGCCGCGATTCATGCCAAGAATATTCGAGCACGCCGCGCGCCGCTTCTGTTGCGAGGCCTCTGCCCCAGCAAGACTTTACGAGATGAAAGCCAACCTCGAAATTCGCCTCGCCTGGCGAATAGACCCAAGGCCGGAGCCCGCCGCAGCCGACGAACCCACCATTGCGGTGATCGAATAGCGCCCAATACTGAACGCCATGCGAACGCTCGCGCTCGATCTCGGCGCGCAGCTTCTCTGCCACTTGAGCATCACTGAGCTTGCCGCGAGAGTCGATGAGTGCAGTGACTGCGGGATCGCCCCACAACTCCCTTGCAAGAGGCAGATCCTCGATTTGCCACGACCGCGCCACGAGGCGCTCGGTCCGGAATCTTTCCGTGTCGGTCACGAGTATGGCCGCGCTCGATCTAACGCAGCGAGAGGACGAGTGTCGTCAAAACGGCGGCGGCCCGACGATCTCCCAGCGATGGCGCCGATACGCGGCTCTGACGTCCTCCGAAGCGAACGACTTATAGGAACGCCGCAGCCGCTGCGACTCCTCGAAAAACCCGCCCGCGCCGGCCGGGGTATAAAGGAACAGCACCCGCGCCGTCTCGGCGCCCGAGTTTTTCCACGCGTGAGCGAGCCCGCGCGGCATGAAGGCGCAGGTGCCCGGACCGCCAACCGTGACCTCCTCGCCGATCTTGAAGGTGATCTCGCCGGCGAGCACGTAGGCCACCTCGTCGCTTTCGTGGTGCAGGTGATAGGTCGTCTCGGTGCCGGCCGGCGCGGTTTCCTCAAACATCATTACGCTCTCGCCGGTCTCCCCGCCCAAGAGTTTGAGCGCCGACGATCGGCCCGCTGCCATCTCCCACACCCGTCCTTGACCGGGCGGTACAACAAAACCTTTTGCCTCCATCGTTCGATCCTCCGGTTGCGATTTAAAACGGAATGTCGTCGTCGAGATCATTGACCGGCGTGCGGGCGCGAGCCGGGGCGGCGGAGCTGCGCGTCGTCGGCTCGTCATCAAAACCGCTGCCGTAACCCTCGTCATAGCCGCCTTCCATCGGCGGCCCGCCGGCGCCGCGGGCACCATCGAGCATCGTCAGCTGGCCGCGGAAACGGTTTAGCACGATCTCGGTCGTGTAGCAGTCCTGGCCGCCCGGTCGGTCCATTTCCGGATAAGGTGTGCCCGACGACGTGGAATTTCCACACACGCGGACCTTGCGCCGTCACTGTCGCGGCATCCGGGGCCCACCGCAGCTCCTCGGCAGATAGTCGACCTGGCTGACCGTCAACCCGCGTCCTCAAGAGTTCAGGCGAACATAGCAGCTGCCGCAAAGATTGGCGGCCGTATGCGGTATAGTAAGCCGTTCCATTAAATTTAAAGCGGCCAAGCCCACGATGTGACACAACTTGACGAAGCGATCAGACGGCGGGCTGGATATTTGGTCAGATTGCAATGTGATGGACACGGCAGCATGTCCGCAAGGTTTTGATACTAACTCCGCAAGCAGGTGCAATCGCACCCCTACTGGACCCGCTTAAACATCGACCCTCGGTCCCGGTGGAGGGGTGCGTGCGTCATGTCCATAATAGGGTGGATCATATTGGGCCTGATCGCCGGGTTCATCGCCAGCAAGATCGTGAATAAGACCGGAATGGGCTTCTTTATGGACCTCTTTCTCGGCATTGTCGGGGCAATCGTGGGTGGCGTCATTTTCAGCGCCCTTGGCGCGAGCGGGATCACTGGTCTTAATCTCTACAGCATGGTGGTTGCCGTAATAGGAGCAGTCATCGTGCTGGTGGCCTATCACTGGTGGCACGGTCGACGGACTCTTTAAGCAGGAGCAAGGCTATGGGACTTCTCGACGACGTATTGGGTTCGGCGGTACCCGGGGGCAACCTTGCCAAACCATTAATTCTAGGTTTAGCAGCGCTGCTCGGCGCACGTGCAGTCGGAGGCGGCCTCGGAAATCTGCTCGGAGGCACTGGACCCGGCGCGCAGATCCCGCCGGCTGCACCGCCCGCTCAGCCAGGCACACCCAGTCAGTCGCAGGGCGGACTTTTTGGCGGCCTCAGCGGCTTGTTGCAAAGCTTTCAGCAAGGCGGTCACGGTGAGGTCATGAATTCGTGGATCGGGCCGGGTCAGAACCAGCCGATTGCGCCGGATCAGCTTCATCAAGCGCTTGGCCCCGACGCGGTCAACAACCTCTCTCGTCTCACCGGTTTGCCGGCGGACCAACTGGTTTCGGAGCTATCTCGCGTTCTTCCCGGTGTCGTTGACAAGCTGACCCCGCAAGGTCGCATCCCGACTCAAGCGGAGATGTCTCACTGGTAGCTTCAAGAGATCGGACGCGCGCTGTCAAGAAAAGCCCTCCCCCTGGATGGGGGAGGGTTGGGTGGGGGTGGTGGCGCCGCAGTATAACCGTTGAAACGAAGGGCATCCGATCCTAGTAAGCCCCCATTTGCATTATAAAGAAGATGCTCCATCTTCGTTTCTATGCTGCACACGGGCTGAAGTCTACGGGGCTAGCATAGCGCAAGCCACGAAATTTGAACGAGGGTCACCCCCACCCAAACCCTCCCCCATCAAGGGGGAGGGCATGTAAGGGCATTTTGCGAGACACTGCACTAGCGGTTCACGTTCTGCAGGTTGTCAGGAATTTCTGGCATGCCGGGTCCGGCGCTCCCATCGTCGAACACGATAGCCTTGGCCGGGAAGTTGCAGCGTAGCCCGCTTCTCATCCTGTAGGAGAATCAGAAACGGGATGCCGTCGCCGAGGTCCACCTGATCCAATCGCAACAGCGTGGTAAGTCGCAATTCTCAGCGCCCGAGGACGCGGATCACATAATCAGGTCCAGCGTCGCACTGCGCCGCCGGTCATGCCGCCGTCAATCACGAGTTCCGCACCGGTCATGTAATTGGACGCATCCGAAGCCAGGAACAGGACGCCATTGGCGATATCCTGCGCCTGCCCGACGCGGCCGAGCGGGACCCCCGATTTGGATACTTCGTTCGGGTCGATCGGCGTGTTGCGGCCCGTGGAACTCGCGATCTTCGTCCAGATCGGTGTATCGATGACCCCGGGGTGGACCGTGTTGATCCGGATCCCGTCGCCTTCGGCCGCGCACTCCATTGCGACGGCTTTGGCGAACAGACGCACGCCTCCCTTCGTGGCGCAATAGCCGGCCAAACCTGCTGACCCGCGGAGGCCGGCAACCGACGACGTGATGATGATCGAGCCGCCTCCAGCCCGGCGCATCACCGGAACAGCGTATTTCACCGACAGGAACACTCCGTCGAGGTTGATCGCGGTTTGTCGCCGCCAATCGGCCAGCGACATCTCGATGGCCTTGCACAGAATGCCGATCCCGGCATTGGCCATCATCACGTTGAGCGGCCCGAAGCGTCGCTCGGTGGCCTCGATCACACCGGGCCAGTCCTCCTCGATGCTCACATCCTGATGCAGGCAGATCGCTTCGCCCCCGGCGGCGACAATCTTACCCACCACCGTCTGCGCGCCGGCATCGTCGATGTCGGTGATGACGACTTTCGCGCCTTCTCGCGCCAATGTCGTCGCGCATGCCGCGCCGATTCCCGACGCACCCCCGGTCACGATCGCGACCTTGCCCTCTACCTGACCCATCGTGTCCTCCCCTACTATCCTAATCGCGGTAATGCGCATGCACGATTTCTAGCAGCCTTGCCCAATCATCGGGAACGTCCTCCGCCAGCCTGGCCGCCGCGATGTAAGGCAGCCAATCGAGTATGCTCGCGCGCGGTGTATTGGTGATGCGGCAATATGCATCGAGATAGGGCTCGGCGATGTCTTCGGGATGGAGCTTTAATAAGAGATAAGAGCGGCGGACATCGGCCGCGGGGTCGCCGCAACACGCGTCGGGCCAATCGATCACCATCGAGCGCGAGTTTTGGCCCAAGACGTTGATGGGGTGAAAATCGCCGTGACAGAGGCGGTCGCCGTCTGGCATGCCTGCAAGGCGACCGAGCCGGATCTGCTTTGGCGGCTCGTCGAGAAGCCCGGTACCGGCGATGTTTGTCGCCAGCTTCGACTTCAGACTGCCGAGCAGCTGGGGGGCCGGCTGGTCGTGAATGCGTGCATGCAGCCGGGCGAGCGCCAGCAGGCACTCCGGGTATGAGGCTCGGATCCTCTCTCATGCGTCCGCAAACGATCTCTCCTTTACACGGTCGAATACGATACCCCAGCGTCCACGGACCTCGAGCACGCCCCAGACCGCCGGAACCGGAAGCGCCATCGCCTCTACTGCTGCGTGGATCGCCGCCTCGCGGAATGCCGTGGGTTTTCGCACCGGGGAGCGACAGAGCTTTACGACGCGAGAACCCCACTCGAATACCTCGGCCACATTTCCCGCCGCGAGCAATCGGCCGATGGTCTCACTCATCGTACAGCCCCTAGTGTGATATTGCGGGACCATAGCCCGCCGGCGCGCCATGGGTTAGCTCGTGGAGCTGCCACGATTTATCCTCAACCCTCGCTGCGCCGGCGCCTCGCGGCTGGCGACTGGGTCTAGCTCGCGCTGAATTCGGGCACGCGATGAGTCGCAGGTGAGCGTCGAGTGCCGCAATCGTTGTCTCGTCGGCGGGAACGGCGCGGAACCCGAAAAAAGCCGGCTTAAGACTGGCTGATCAATTTGACGGTGCCCGGCAGTCTAGCCTCGATGGCCGAGAGAAGTCTTGGTACGAGGGGTCTTAGATCGGCAAGCCGATTGGTTCTGGCTTGGAGCACGACGACGGCAATAGGGAAAGAGACAATGTCTTGTTGAAAGGACAGGTTTCGATCGACGGTGACAAAGACGTCGAAGTGCGCCGACGCGAGGGCGAGCAGCTCTCCATTCTTGAGCGCCGTCCACCCCATTTGCCGCGCGGTCTTCACTTCGTGGGGAGCGAGCTCGCGGGCCAGCCGCCAGTCGACGCACTCGTCGAGCAACACCCTCACGAGACCGTTTCGATCAGTCGGTCTTTCGCTTCCTCAAGGAAAGCAATCACTTGTTCACGTGTTACCGACGGGAACCCTTCGAGAAAGTCGTCGATTGTGTCGCCGGCTTCGATGTAATCGAGCAGGGTCTGCACAGGCACCCTTGTGCCATAAAACACTGCGGTGCCGCCCATCACCTCGGGGCTACAGCAGATAACCGGCTGTTTCATGGTAATACATTACGCTCAAACCCTCGCCGGGTATACGTCGACAGCGGCGACACCAGCGAGACGCTGTAGACTAGATCCGCGCCTGAACGCCCAGATACGACGCACGCTCTTGCCCGAATATCCGGACATCACGCTTTACATCGAGCATCTTCGTTCCCGCATCTCGAACGAGCCGCTCGAAGAGGTGAGGCTCGCGAGCCCATTCTTCCTCCGCTCCGTCGATGTGCCGATCGGCGCCACGAGGGGGAAGCGGGTCGTCGAGGTTCGCCGTCTCGGCAAGCGGATCGTCTTCGCGCTCGAGGCAGATCTCTTTCTCGTTCTTCATTTGATGATCGCCGGGCGGCTTCGCTGGCGACCGCGCGGCACGAAACCCGTTGGGAAGATCGCTCTCGCGACACTCGACTTCCCTAAGGGGACGCTGCTCGTCACCGAGGCGAGCTCGAAGAAGCGGGCGTCGCTGCACGTCGTTCGCGGCGAGGACGGCCTCGGTGACCACGATCCGGGCGGTCTGGAAGTTCTCGATGCCGGTCTCGAGCGCTTTCGCGACGCGCTCGTTCGCGAGAGCCATACAGTCAAGCGGGCGCTCACCGATCCGCGTCTCTTCAGCGGCATCGGCAATGCGTACTCCGACGAGATCCTCCACGCCGCGCGGCTTTCGCCGGTGAAGCTCACACGAAGCCTCACGGAAGAGGAGGTGCAGCGGCTCTTCGACGCGACGCAGAGGACGCTGCTCGAATGGGCCGAGCGTCTTCGGCGCGAAGCCGGCGAACGCTTTCCCGAGAAGGTGACCGCCTTTCACGAAGGGATGGCGGTCCACGGACGTTACGGAAAACCGTGCCCGGCTTGCGGGACGCCGATCGCGCGGATTGCCTACGCGGACAACGAGACGAACTACTGCGCGTGCTGCCAGACCGGTGGGCGGCTCCTCGCCGACCGCGCATTGTCACGCCTGATGCACGAAGACTGGCCGCGCACGCTCGAGGAAATGGAAGAGCTCCGCCGCCGTTGAACCGGCAGCACGGCTCGATCATCCTGAGGCAGGGTCACGCTTTTTGCCCAATCATCGGGAACGTCCTCCGCCAGCCTGGCCGCCGCGACGTAAGGCAGCCAATCGAGTATGCTCGCGCGCAGCATATTGGTGATATTACAGTATGCATCGAGATAGGGCTCGGCGATGTCCTCGGCGTGGAGCTTTAATAAAAGATAAGAGCGGCAGACATCGGCCGCGGGGTCGCCGCAACATGCGTCGGGCCAATCGATCACGATCGGCAGCGAGTTTTGGCCCAAGACGTTGACGGGGAAATCGCCGTGACAGAGACGGTCGCCGTCCGGCATGCCTGCAAGGCGACCAAGCAAGATCTGTTTTAGCGGCTCGTCGAGAAGCCCGATACCGGCGATGTTTGTCGCCAGCTTCGACTTCAGACAGCCGAGCTGGTGGGCCGGCTGGCTGTGAATGCGTGCATGCAACCGAGCGAGTGCCTGCAGGCACTCCGGATGAGGCTCGGATCCTCTCTCACGCGCTCCGCAAACGATCTCTCCTTTACACGGTCGAATACGATACCCCAGCGCTCGCCGACCTCGAGCACGCCCCAGACCGCCGGAACCGGAAGCGCCATCGCCTCTACTGCCGCGTGGATCGCCGCCTCGCTGAACGCCGTGGGTTTTCTCGCCGAGGAGCGATAGGCTTTACGACGCGAGAGCCCCACTCGAATACCTCGGCCACATTTCCCGCCCCGAGCAATCGGCCGATGGTCTCACTCGTCGTGCAGCCCCACGGTTGATGCCGGCGACCAAAGCCCGCTCGCGAGCCATGTGTCAATTCGTTGAGCTGTCCGCGCGGCGCCGACCCTTTGCGGCGGCCGAGCCGGCCGACTTTCCGACGATCGCGCAGAATGCAGACGGGCGAGGACCTGTGGGCCCGTGCACGGGTTCACCGAGCGAAGCCCGCTAAACCGGCAAAAATGGATATCGCGCGGGAGAGTGTGAACTAGCTCACACTCACCTTGCGGTAATTCGGGGGATAATACGCTGACGCAAGGTGCACGGCATTCGCAAATGGGGGAGCCATTGTTTCCGGCCGCTGTGGCGCGAAAATGTGGTAAATTAGAGGCGGCATCGCTGGTCGCTAGGCACTTCGCGGCTATGCGCGGCCGGGACTTCTAGACCAAACCTTTCGAGAAGAGTGAAATGAAGAGCCAACAAAACGGTCAAGGACATATCTTCATAAGCTTTACAGGTGCGGACAAAGATGTCGTTGTCCCAATTATCAACCGGTTGCGGCGTCATCATTTTGTCGTTTGGACATACCTTGAGAATCTCGGTGGCGTTCGGTATCCAGAATTAATCGAGGAGAAAATAAAGACCTGTAGCGTCTTCATAGTCATCGAGAGTCCGAAGGCTGTTAACAGTAAAGACGTGCGACAGGAGGTGCAACTCGCGCACAAACACAATCGAAATCTTGTGCCCGTCGTGATTGATCCGGCCGCAAAGGATGCCTTCGAATACCAGACCGCGGGGATTGTCCGGATCTCGCTTCACCAAGGCAGGAACGATGCGAATTTCAGCCAGTTGGTTGAGAGTATCAAGGCCTATAAGCCACAGCGGCGCCCTGGGAGGCCGAAAGCTCCCGAGAACCCAGTCGAGAATCTAGCCTGGCTCAGACCACATCTGGTCAACCGCACGATTCAGGAATTTGCCCTTACTAATTTTTGTCACGCGATACTCACTGGCCGAATCGCATCTCCCGGCTTTTTCCTTTTACATGGACGAGAGGAGGAATGTGGAGATGTCTTTATTCAGCGAGTCGCGCACCACATCGTACCGAATGCGTTCAAAGAAGGTAGTCGTCGAGGATATGTGCATCCTGACCAAATAAGCTGGCCAGATCACCGTGATGATATGGAAAATAACAACGAGGCGGCTAACGCTCGATATGACGTATTACTAGATTCGGCGCAAGGTGCACTCACCCGGGCCCGGCTTCGCGCGGCCAGCGGCACTGTTTTTATGTTGCAGCTGCCGATTGAGGATTGGCGCGGCGAGGATCTTATTCTTCTCAGAAAATTTGTGCTTTGGTGGCAGACGCCACATGATGGTTTTCCTGACCGAAGCCCTCTCGTCGTCATCGCCTATGTTGCTTACGGCAACGGGATACTGGGAGCGCGTTGGCGTCGATGGACATTGAGGCCCACTCATCGGATGCTTGGACCACAAAAGGCGCGGTTATCACAAGTTGATCCGCGCCCAACGGCGGCTCTGCCGCCCCTAGCTCGCATATCCAAAATCGACGCAATAAATTGGATTCACAGGCATCAGCCCAGTCTGACGACGCCTGATCCTGCGATCGCCGCGCAAGCAATAGCGCGACACTTCCGAAGACCTCTCGGATTGGGTGATCGACGAATCCCTATGAAGAGGGCGGTAGACGCCTTGAGAGCTTTGCTTCGTGACGGAGCCCTCGCCTTAGGAGAAGCAAAATGACGCAACCATACTACCCTGAGCGCCCGTCAGCGAGCCGGCGATCGAGCCCGACTCAGCTCCCCGCGCCGGCGCTTGCGGGCATGCGCCACCCTGCTGGGTACATCCGCGACGAGGCATTGGCGGACGCTGTGAACGTAGCCTTGCTCCTGATGCAACCATTGTTGCTGACTGGTCCACCCGGCACCGGAAAATCGGAGCTCGCCGCCAGTGTTGCGTGGGAGCTCGGGCTGGACGAGCCGCTGGTGTTCGAGACGAAGTCTACCTCACAAGCGCGGGACCTCTTCTACGTGTACGACACTCTTGGTCGTTTCACCGCGCGTCAGCTGGGGGCCGCCTCGGAGGATCAGGAAGGACACCGCTCGGAGACGTTGCGGGCCGCGCGAGACTACTTGACCTTCAATGCGTTGGGAGAGGCTATCATTCGTAGCCGCGAGAAACAACACCTCCCCGACATCCTGCCGACGGACTATGTGCATCCCGGCAAACGTCGCTCGGTGGTCTTGATTGATGAGATCGAGAAGGCGCCGCGAGATCTCCCGAATGATCTGCTGAACGAAATTGAACGGATGTATTTCCGGATCCCTGAACTCGGCAATATCAAAGTCGAGGCTGACCCGGAATTGCGCCCGGTGGTGGTTGTGACCAGCAACTCAGAAAGCAGCCTACCGGATGCATTTCTTCGACGCTGTGTTTATTACAATATTCCATTCCCCAATCGCGAGACCCTTGAACGCATCGTACTCTCGCGCTTTGCCATGGACGACGCGCTGCCGCCAATGATGGGAGAAGCGGTCGACTTCCTGCTGCGGCTACAGGACCCGGAGGTGGCACTAGACAAGCGGCCGGGAACGGCGGAGCTGCTAAATTGGCTGATCGCGCTGCGTGGGCTCGGCATCGTCGACTCGCTGCCGATGCGCGGGCAGCCCGGCGCGCAGCGCGCCTTGACGACGCTCGCGAAGCTCGTTCCCGACCAAGAACGCGTCGCCGAGGAATTTGAGGCCTGGCTCACGGGAGGCGCAGACGCCGTGAAGGTGGCGGCATAATGAGCACGGCAGAAGCAATCGGCGATCGAGTCGCACACATCCTGGACGCAGTAGCCGTCGAAGGCATTCCAGTTAGCGGGGAGGAGCGGCAGCGCGTCACAGTGCTGATGTCGCGGTTGATCGCCGCGGGAAGAGCACCGATTGACGGACCCGGGCTTGGACGACTCCTCGCCCCGCTACTCGCGCGCAGCCCGTATGAGCAAGGCCGCGTGCGAGCGTTGGCCGAGGCGGCATTTTCCGGCGAGCCGCCATTGCCTGAGGCATCTGCACCATCGCTTGCTCCCGAGGCAGAACGACGACCCTTACTGCGGGTCAGACAGTGGTCAACGGTGATAATGTCTGTTGTGGCGGCCGCTGCGATAGCGCTGCTAGCTTGGTTTGCATGGCGGCACTGGCAGGTCTCCCTCCAGAAACCGCCGGAAATCCCAACTCTGTCGAGCGGAAGCACAAACGAGCTCGACTGGCTACCGCGACCTCCCCCATTGCCAGTGCCCGATTGGCCTTGGGACCGGACGTGGCGATGGTATTTCAGCGAATACACTCCATCCAAATTGGCTGCCCTGCTGGTCCCTTGGCTCTTGTTCGCGCTTGCCATGTGGCCACTATGGCGGTCTCTTGGTGCCTATTTACGGCGGCGTGACGCTCTCCGCCGCTTTGGAGAGGAACGACTGCGGCTGCACTCGGCAGCAGTTCCATTGCTCGATAAGCGACGCCTCGCCTGGAGCGTCCAACGGATGCGGCGGATGTCTGCCGGCGCGCAAACCGAACTCGCGGTCGAGGCGAGCGTGCAGGCGACTACGGCTGCCGGTGGTCGCCCGGTATTGGTAATGGGCAGCCGTACCGTTTCTATCCCGTATATCGCCCTCGCTGAGCGCGTCAGTGCGCGCGATCATCAGGCGGAACTCTTCACCCTGATCCTGCGGGCACTCCAGGACGCAGGGCTGCACGTCGAGGTCTGGGAATTTTCTGGGGATCCTCGTTTTCTGCATGGCCCTGGCGGTCGGTCTGCGATGCTTGACGAATTGATGCGTGGGCATCCGGAACGCCGGTTGCTGATGTTCGCCGACGGGAGTTGCCTGATCGACCCGGTGACCGGGATGCCAGCGGCGTGGACGACAGCGCTCCTGAACGCTGCGACGCGCGTCCTTTTTACGCCGCGTCCGGCCGGGGAATGGAGTACCCTGGAACGGATGCTGGTTGAGCAGCTGGGCTTTCGGGTTGAGGAGGCGACACCCGAAGGGATGCAGCGTCTCGCCACGCCAACTCCGGCTCAGCGTCCTCCGGCCGCGAATACGACGCCTATCCCCGCAATGCACGCATTCCTTGCGTCACGGCCTCTACTGTGGACGTCAGTGGTGCGGCCCGCCGCGAGCACTGTACATTCGCTGCTCGCTGCCCTGTCGCGGGGACTCGACGCCCAATGTCTCAGCTGGCTGCGGGCACTTGCTGTCTACCCCGAGCTTCGCTTACCGCTGACCTTACACCTGGGTGCTCGACTCGTGCCTGCCGGCACCCCCGAGGAAATGACGCGGCGCACACTGTCGATGGCCCGTTTGCCCTGGCTCCGAAGCGGCACGATACCGGACTGGCTACGCCAAGAGCTGCTTGCCGGCATGTCCCGCGCAGAGGAGGAGGTCGTTCGCGGTTTTTTCCAAGATGAATGCAATAGGGCTGGGTTGCCCATCGATCTAGATGTACTGCGGCCATCCACTGGCGCAGCGCCGCGTCGCCTGCGCGACGGCGTCTTTCTCGACTTCGTTTATGGTCTGCACCGTATTCGCGGAATCCCCGTGCGGCTGTTCGAGCGACTCGCTGCGCTGCTTCGGCTGCGTAGAGTACGGCGTTTCCTCACGGCTGCTACCGCCGGCAGTTTGCTGGCATTTGGTCTATCTATCCTGCTCCTCTCCCTCGTACCGCTTGATCCCTGCGATTCTCTTGGCGCAGACATTTACGATCCTGATCGAATCGGGGCAGGAATCGAAATACAAGCCCTGGCCTTACGACCTGGTGCAGTAGCGGCCTGCAGTGCCGCAGTCGCGCGGGATCCAAACAACGGCCGCTGGCAATACCAGCTCGGCAGAGCGCTAAGCTTTGCGCGCCCTGACCCGGCAGCAGCTCCCGCTTCAGAGGCAAATCGGAACGAGGAGTTACATCAACCGTCCGGCACAGGGCGTATGACAGCACCAAATTCAGTCACGGAAGGGCAACGGGACCCCGGAGCGGAACCGATCTCCAAGTCAGCGAGCCTGGGGTATCCAATCGCCGAGTGGTCTCGCGCTTATTCGAGCTTTAGCAACGGGGACAAGGTCAGCGGTCGAAGACACCTGAACAGGTTGCGCGGGCTGAATGTCGCGTTAGCCCTGGAACTCGACGGATCTGTTGCGCAGTACGGCTGGGAGGGTCCTAGCGATCAGGACGACGCGTTGCGAAAATATCAAGATGGGATCGAGGCCGGGGACAACGATTTCACACGTCCAGCCTTTATTCTTTGGCAGCGAGGAGACTGGCGCGGCTATTTCGCCCTGTTGCAACATGGAGCGGCGGTCGGAGATCCGGCGGCTGCTAGCGACCTTGGTGGTTGGACCTATTTCGGCAAAAGCGAAGCCGAAGAGGTCTTTATTGTGCCGAACGTTGCAGAGGCCAAACGTCTAGACGCGGCGGGAGCTGCGGCGGGAGATCGTCATCGGCTTGCATAACTACGCCATGGATCTGTGGTATCGGTCTGCTGACAGTGTAGACCACCGACGCGCCTGCAACTTGATGCTCCAGTCTGCCTACCTTGGAAGTTCCTCTGCAATGTTTGAACTTGCGGTAATGCTCACGAAGATCCGCTCCGAATGCCGCCTCGATGGTGTGACGCCGCGGATCCTATATGAGCGCGCAGCCGACGCCGGCAACGTGAGCGCGTTGCTGGCCCTTGGAGATGCTTATAAGGAGGGGCGGCTGGATCTGCCCACGAACGCTGCCGAGGCGATTCAATATTACCGACGCGTAACAGAATCCAGCGAGGCGACTGATGATCAGAAAGAACAAGCGCGGAAGAAGATTGAGGAGTTAGAGAAACAGCCATGAACGCAAGGTCGCCGAGCGCGATCGGCACAGCCTGGAACGAATACCGCGCGTGGGCCAAGCGGAGCAGGACGCTGCAAGCATCCGTACAGCGTCTCAATTCCTATGCCCTGTGGAGCGCCGGTGCGGCGGCAGTGCTGGGCGCTGCTGCGAGCGCGGTCGCGCCGCTGGCTGCTTGGGCGGAGGCGAGCCAGGTTAGGTCGCTGCAGTCATGGCCTGCGAGCGGCAGTCAAGTGCTTGCCGTTTTCGCCGCTGTGTCCGCGGCGGCCGCTCCAATTCTGGGCCGCCATATCTTGGAGGCCGGCGACGAAGCCCGGTGGATCCGCTGTCGGGCGATCGCCGAAGCAATCAAGTCGGAATGCTTTCGCTTCGCCGCCCGCGCCGGCGACTACGCACGGCCCGAAGCCGCGCAGCTGTTCTTCGATCGCCGCACCGTGTTTGCCGAACCAGCGACGCGCGCTGGACTCACGCCGTTAAATGACGACGTGGGGCCACAGCCGGACGGACGCCGACCGCCTTTTCCCATGGACCTCGACTGGTATCTCCAAAACCGGCTGGAGGAACAACGGCCTTGATACCTCCGGAGCCAGACGGCGAACGAACGGCAGATAAATTGGCTGAGACGGGCAGCGCTCATAGCAGCACTGGCCGGGGCGGTAATTGGCGCAATCCCTGGGAGCCTGAAGTTTAGCGCCCTCGCCCCGTGGATCGGCGTCGCCACAACGTTGGGCGCGATGATAGTCGCGCACGGTGCGATGGAGCGTCGACAGTTTCTCGCGGCAAGCTACGGCGCGATGGCCGGGGCACTCGCCCGCATCAAGGAGCGCTACGAGGCCGGCGGGATGGACCTTGCCACACTTGTGAGTTCAACCGAAACGCTACTCGAGAGCGAGCATGCAGCTTGGCTCGATCGCATGTCCCGTACGATCGCGAAACCGCCGACACCCCCAGGCGACCGGCCGTCACCTTCGGATTCGATTAAGCTTGAACCAGCGTCGGCATCGTCGGGCTCAACCCAGCCAGCTAGTGTAGCGGATTTAACGCTCGATTCCCGGCAGCGAGTGCATTTCGCGCACGGGTGACTTTTGCGAGGATTTCTTCCGCCGATTTGGTCCAGACGAAGGGCTTGGGGTCGGCATTGTGATGGTCG
>Ga0306921_10000584_pt1 | contig 33020 bp, 41 predicted proteins | sample sta12Cox44000080_FD_203760 | JGI IMG/M metagenome (GOLD analysis project Ga0306921, IMG submission 203760) | Lab enrichment of tropical soil microbial communities from Luquillo Experimental Forest, Puerto Rico - statoxic.12C.oxic.44.000.080 (v2)... | ecosystem: Environmental > Terrestrial >... | reverse complement strand
GCAGAAGGAGAGCCGGATTGAGGAAGGGCATCGGTTGCCGGACCACGTGCACATGATGATCGGGATCCCTCCGAAGTAGGCGGTGGCGCAGGTGATAGGGTTCATCAAGGGGAAGAGCGCGATTCACCTGGCGCGAGTGTACGGCGGGCGGAAGCAGAATTTTGTGGGACAAAGCTTCTGGGCACGCGGATATTTTGTATCGACCGTGGGACGGGACGAAGCGGTGGTTCGAGAGTCTATGCGCACGCAGGAGGCAGAGGACAAGCGCCTGGACCAGTTGGACATGTGGCGCTGAACGGGCCACCTTTAGGTGGCTCACAACCTCGGGGCCGCGTAAGCGACCCCGCCAGCCGCTTCGAGCGGCTCACATCCTAAAGCCCCCGGCTCTGCCGGGGGATAGTTACTAAGAGTAAGAACAAACGAAAGGAAGTGAATACATCATGGACAGAATGCTGGTAGTGGTTTTTGACAACGAAACCAAAGCTTACGAAGGCAAGAAAGCCCTTGTGCAACTGGACAACGAAGGCAGCATCAGCGTTTATGGTTACGCGGTCGTTGCCAAGAATAAGGACGGCAGCGCCTCCATCAAACAAGGGGACGACGTCGGGCCGCTTGGGAGCCTCGCCGGCACCGCCCTGGGGAGCCTGATCGGGGTTTTGTTTGGGCCGGTTGGGTTAGCGGTTGGTGCAAGTGCCGGGATGGCAGGCGGTGCCAGCTTCGACCTTCTCCATGCCGGGGTTGGTGATGACTTCATCGATGACGTGTCCAAAGCTCTGACGTCGGGCAAAGTAGCTGTCATTGCCGAGATCGAAGAGGACTGGACGACGCCCGTGGACACCCGCATGGAGGCGATCGGCGGAACGGTTTACCGTCGCGCGCACTCGGACGTGACACACCAAGTCCACCAGGAGAACGTTGCCGCGATGAAGGCCGACATGGCCCAGCTCAAGGCTGAGCACGCTCAGGCGAGGGCCGACCGCAAGGCCAAGCTGGAAACGAACATCAACCAGCTTGACTCGAAGATTCAGGACCAGTTGCAGAAAGCTAAGGAAAAGCGTCAGGCAGCCGAGGCTGAAGCTCAAGCCAAAGCCAAGATACTCAAAGCCAAAGCTGCAGCCGCGGTAGGCGCGACTCGGTAACCGGGTGAGCTTGGCAGTGCCGGGGGCCTCCTGAGCCTGCTTCCTTCGGGATGTCCCTAAGGTTCCCCGATGGGAAGCTCGCACTGGATCCACAGGTACGCAAGCCAACTGAGTTAAGAAAAGAACAGACATGGCACAACTGATAGTCGTAGGGTTCAAGAAAGATATGTACCGGGCATCGCAGGTACTTAACCAGCTTCAAGCTATGGACGATGACTGGGTGGTCGATCTTCACGATGCAGTCGCTGTCTATCGCGACTACAACGGCAAGCTGCGTGTCGATCAGAGCTACCAGATGACGACTGGCAAAGGCGCAGGATGGGGCGGGCTGTGGGGCTCGCTCATCGGGCTTACTTTGGCAATTCCGTTTACCGGCGGCGCAACTGCCCCGGCGGCCGCGGCCCTCGCAACCGGGGCCCTTGCCGGCGGCGCGATTGGAGCCGGTGCCAGAGCCATCGACGCTTTCTGGTGGAAGGACGAGTTCGGCATCCCCGACGGTTTTGTGAAACAGATCGGGGGCATAGTCCAACCGGGTGATTCGGCGGTCTTTGCACTTCTTCGCTCCGCGAATCCCAACATTGTGGCGGAAACCTTCCGCGGCTACGGCGGGACCATTCTGACTACCAGATTGAGCCGTAGTCAGCAGGAAAAGGTTGAGAACGTTCTGCACAACAAGATTGCGGCCTAGGCCCGGTTCAACACAATTGTGAACTGAAGGGAGAGGAGAAGTTCGGTGAATCTAGCGGAGATTAAAGCCTATCAGGAGAAGGTTAACGCGGAATTGCAGGAGGCCAAGGCGGTACTCAATGGCCTGGAAGCTCATGCCAAAGGGAAGCTGGCAAGGTCGGAGATCGACGCGATTAACCACTTGAAAGCGAAGCATCGGGAGGTCGAGAAGAAGGTACATCACGACCTGAAGACAGCGGGCGAGGTTGGTGTCGCGGCCAAGGTGAAGACTGGCATCGACTCCGAGATGACCAGATTGAAGTCGTCGTTAGATCAGCTCGCAGCAAAAATCAAGAGTCAGTCCGCCGCCTAGTGGACCACTGCTGGTTAGCGTAACTAAGAAATAGAAGAGGTGAGAAATCCAGTTGCCTCAAGCCCGAATCAGCGGACCATCCGCAAAAGGGTGGTCCGTTGATTCAGCAAGCCGCTGCGGGAGATGAACTATGTCGGCATTCATACCATTTCGAAAATTGTTTGTGTATATTGTCTCCGCGCTTTGCCTCATTCTTCCGACCTTCGCCATGGCGCAGGCGCTAGCCCAAACGCAGCCCCGAGACGAGGAAGTGCAAATGGGTCAGGAGGTCTTTAACGAACTCAAGGCCAAGGGCGAGATTGTCGAGTCTTCCCCCCTGTACGACCAGTTGAAGCCAATCGCTGACGCTATCACAAAGGCGGCCCAGCCCCAATACAACCATCCATTCAAGTTCTATCTGGTTCACGAAGAACAACCGAATGCCTTCGCCACTCCCGGGGGCAATATCTACGTTGTGGACTCGCTGCTGTATTTCGTGAAAAATAAGGAGCAACTGGCGGGCACGCTCTGCCACGAAGTTTCCCATACCATCCATCACGACACCATGGCTTTGATGGAGAAGGAACAAAAGATCGAGGAGCGCGAGCTGGCCGCCGCGGTGATCATGGGCCCCACCAAAGCCCACATCCTGGCGATCGCCCTGGTGGGCAAGCTTCATTCGCTTGGCTACTCTCGTGATGCGGAGTCGCGAGCCGATCTGACCGGCTCCGATATCTGTGCGCAAACTGGATACAACCCCTGGGGACTGGTATGGCTCTTCCAGGACTTCCAGAATGCCAGCCCTAACCAAATACCGCAGCTGTTATCCGACCACCCCAACGACCAGAACCGCGTCAATGCTCTGGAACAGCATTTCCGCCAGAATTCCTCGGTCTTTGGAAAGTTCAACCCGGATCCCAAGTCGGCGACGCCGATGGCGGTTCCCAAGGACGCACCAGAAGTTTTCGTGCATTGAAACGACGGGCGCTCTCGTAAAGTTCGAAAGGAGACGAACAATGAATGCCATTTCTAGCCGGTTCGCAGCTGGCATCGAGGAAATCAGAAAGTCCTGGATTTGGTTTCTCGTATTCGGCATCGTGCTGATGGTTCTCGGCGCAGCTTGCATCGCCAAGTCGCAGACGGCAACCACGTTCTCAATCCTGGCATTGGGTTGGGTGCTTGCCATCAGCGGCGTCATATGGCTCGTGGGAGCATTTCAAACTTGGAGCTGGGGCGGATTCTTTGTGTACCTGCTAAATGCCATTATTCGCTGCGTGACCGGATATCTTTTGATCCGCCATCCAGACGCGGGCGCGGAAGCCGTTACGATGATTATCGCCGCACTGTTCATCGTGGGAGGACTGTTCCGTGTAGCCGGAGCCAGTGTGATTCAGTTCCCAAGATGGGGATGGACCGTCGTCGCCGGACTCGTCTCCGTCGCACTCGGCGTTTATCTTCTCGCCACTTGGCCAACAGCCAGCACCTATTTTATTGGCCTGGTAATCGGTATCGACCTCGTTTTTGACGGAGCATCCTTGGTGGGATTTGCGGGCGCCATTCACAGCTTGCCAGAAGCCAGGGCAGGGGCTTTCTGACCATTGTCCCCAGAGCGCGCAGGGACGTAGTCGATTGTTTTGCATGTTGGAACCTGCGGCGGCTTGGCAGCGCCTCACCTTATACGAGTGGAATCAGGGTTGCCATTGCACTAGTTGATGGCTACGGCGGTGCTGAGCCTCGATAGATCAATCGGCAGGGCAGTTCGAGGGATGCTTCATGAGGTGCTTCTGATCGGTGCTGACAATGTATGGTCTGCGGTGGAGATAAGTGAGAACGCTACTGTTCGCGATGTGGCTACCGACAAGTACCACTTGTTCTGGCGATCACGAAAAGAAATGGGGACGTGGTCTCTCCATTTACTCCAGGAGTTTCAGATGGCGATAGTGTCGCGGCAGAAGGAAAGTGAATTTACGGCGTGCAACAACACTGTCGCCTACGCTTCGAAAACACGAAAGGAAAAGAAATGTCACTGGATACGTTTGTTGTGCTCGCTAACCAATACAACACTGAATCGGACGCACTCGCTGACTACGATACCGTCCGCAAGCTCTACACTGATCTTGGGATCATCGACACATACGATGCGGCAGTGCTCACCCGCGGGTCCGACGGGAAGGTTGAAATCGTCAAACGAGTAGAAGAGCCGACTCGTCACGGGGCGGCGGCGGGCCTTCTTGTCGGACTGGCTGTTGGTGCGATAGTCACTCTGTTCCCCGCCGCTGGGATCGGCCTGGCCGCTGGGCTGATCGGAGGCGGTGCCATTGGAACGACGGCCGGCGCTGTCGCCGGGCATGTTGCCCGGGGCATGAGGCGGTCCGATCTCAAAGAACTGGGCGAGTTGCTAGATGACGGTAAGAGCGGTCTCGTGGTGGTTGCAGCTAGCGATGTCGCAGCGAAGGTGGAAGCAGCGATTACGAGGGCAAAGAAGCGGGCAAAAGCCCAGCTCCAGGCGGACGTTGACGCCATGAAGAAAGAGATTGACAGCGTGGCCGCATAGCAATCGAAGGCCGCTGCGGGCTTCGCAAGATGGAACAGTGATGTCGCTCAGTCACTGGACTGACTGAATCACTGTTCCATTAGCCTACCGTAGATCAGTTCTTGTGGACATTCGAGCTGACCGAGGAGTTCCAACAGACAGAATGCTGTGTAATGGAAAATCAAACCACTGCCCCGAGCACGACAACGACCATGGAATCGTACTCCGATTGAGGAGGGCCGCAATTCCCAGGTTCTTCGCTCCCAATGTTGTGCTGCTGCTGGTTGTCGCTGCGAGCGCACAGCCGGAGCCGACGCTGCAGAAATACTTCCAGCAAAACATCGGACTCAGCGAGCAACTGATCGCTTCGATCCGCGCCGGGCATCCGGTTACAAAGGCTCTGCCGTCCAGAACGGGGGACGAGGTCTTCTTGTTTGGTGCAGTTTTCGTTCAAGCCGTACCCGAAAAGTACGTGCAGTTTGCTCACGATTACAACCGGCTGCGCAAGCTTCCAAGTAATCTGGCGCTTGGTGTGTTCGGCAGTCCCCCCACGTTATCTGACTTGAAGGGCTTTACCTTCGACAGCGACGACATCAAGGCGCTGAAGAACTGCAAGCCGGGCGACTGCCTGATTCAGGCTCCCGAAGGCTCCATTGAGGAATTACAGAAATCAATTAACTGGTCTGCCGCCGACGTGAATGATCAGGTGAACCAACAGCTGCAGAAGGCAGCGCTACAACGTCTGCTTGCATACCAGCGCGATGGCAATCGGGCCCTTGGGGTTTACGTCGATAAGCCAACTCCGACCGACGTGTCAAAGCAGTTTGCTTACATGGTGGGGTACTCCAAGGCTCTGCCGACATATCTTCCCGACTTCTACCACTACCTTCTCGTATACCCGCAAGCGAAGCCCGCCAACGTGGAAAACTCGTTTTATTGGGCCAGGGTGAAATTCGGATTGAAGCCGACCCTGCGCGTTGTGCACGTGTTGACCATGCGCGGCAATCCCAGCGATCCGATAGCCTACGCTATCGCCGAAAAACAGTTGTATTCGAGCCATTACTTCGAGACCGCGCTGGATCTGGCCTTCTGTGTGCGCGACACAACCAACTCGAAGCAACCCGGCTTTTATCTGATCATGGTCATGGGTTCCGAGCAGGCCGGTCTGACCGGAGCCAAGGGGGCAATTGTTCGAAAGGCCGCAGTAGGAAGGTCTGTTTCGAATCTCCAGAACGCACTGGCGACCATCAAACGAACCTTGGAGGGTTCCCAATAACCGGAGTAAAACCCGCCGATCAAACACGCACACCTCAACTAGTCACAAGCAGCCGTTGCTAGAGCTTAGGGGTGCGATGAGCAAATTGGGATGATGGAACAAGAGCCATTGGCATCAGGAGCTGGTCCGCAGACGACTGCTGAGGAAGTGCTCGCAGGAAAGAACCTTCACAACAAGCTTGCGATCGTGATCGGAGGCCATTCCGGCCTCGGCCTTGAGATGACAAGAGTTCTCTCGAAGGCGGAGGCGTCTATTGCGAGGACTGCGACATAGTGCAAACTGGTTCCCGCCGACGACAAAAGCTACCGCGACATGCGTCCCTATGCCGTTGATTGGAACGCTCTGTGTGGTGGTCCCAGCGAGAGACTGACCAACAGATAGCTCAACGTCTGACGGGAGTGCCGTATGGCGGATAACGTCAATCGGTTGCCGCCCTGATTGACATGTGCTCAGGGAACCTCTTCGAGTGGTGCGGTACAGCAAAAAGACCCGCAGGGCTGCTTTTCTAAAGCGGTTCCGGAGTACCTGTATCCGATAATAAATAGCCGCAGTGCCGAAACCAGGCAGTGGCGTTGTGCGGCGTGACGGTGGCGATCGCCGTCGTGACGGCCTTTGCTATGTTTCGGACAGAAGGTGAACACGCTCAGCGATTGTCGGAAGAAAGCAAGCTCTCAACGTGACCTGCAGGTATGTGCGGACCATGAGTTCACGGTAGTAGAACCCGCCATGACGCGGACCTATCAGCGATTATTGGCGAAAGCCAAGTGCGACCCGGTCGCCGAGGGAGGATCAGAGCCGCCCAGCAATCGTGGCTGGCATTCCGAGATGCGCAGCTTGAGGCGACATATCCGCATCAAGACAACAGGGTGAGTACGGAAGTACCTATCCCACATGTGCACTGCTCTTGAAAACTGAACTGACGAAGCAACGGACGAAAACACTGAGCAAAATGCTGAATCCCGTCGAAGGAGAGGTTTGCGACGTTGGATTGCGCTACACCAGCTGCGCGGCGCACGAGAAAGAGAGCAGCGCTGTATCTAAGCTCGCTACGCCGTTCACATTTGCTGGTGATTTTCCTTGTGCCGGTTGTAAGACTGGGCCCTTCACTGATTGTTGCCGTTCGGCGAGGGGCAAGCTCATGCGAGTGGTAAATTGCGCGGAGCCGTCAGCAATTGTCGGGCAGTGCCGTGCAGATCAATTTCCAGGAACACGCTCGCTCTGTCGGACGAGACTCCTAAGACCTGGGGCGGATCAGGAAGGCTTTCTCGGCAAAAGTGCGGAGCCCGGGTTGGTTATGCTCAGAGTGTCAAAATAACGCTACCGAACCCCGATCCCCGCCAGCAGGCCGCCATCAATTTTGTAATCGCCGCCGGTGCAGAAGCTGGCTTTGTTGGAAGCGAGGAAAGCCGCCAGTTCCGCGACCTCTTCCGACGTTCCTACGCGCTTGAGCGGGTGCACATCTCCGAAACGCTTGACCGCTTCTTCAGTTGGCAGTTCAGGCGCGAAGTGAGCCGCTGAACGCTTTAGCATTGGGGTGAGAATCGATCCCGGGCTGATCGAATTCACGCGGATGTTGTCCTCCGCGTGGTCCAGCGCAAGCGCCCGGGTTAGCGAGTGCACCGCGCCTTTGGTGGTCGCGTAAGCCGCAACCCCGTGCTGGCAGGCGTATCCCTGGACGGATGCAAGAATGATGATGCTGCCCCCTCCCCGCTTCTTCATCTCCGGGATGCCGAAGTGCGCTGTCAAGTAGACGCCATTGATGTTCACCGCCATGCAGCGGTTCCAGGTCTCGGGGTCTGTTTCGAGTGCCGTGCCAAAAGGATGAATAGCCGCCGCGTTGGCCAGTATGTCGAGTCCGCCGAGTCGGGAAACAGTCTTTTCGATCAAAGCTTTTACAGCGGCCGGTTGAGATACGTCGCAATTCTCCACTTCCAGGCTGAGACCCTGTGTTTTTGCGTCGCGCGCCAACTGATCATTGGCGGCAGCTTCAACACCGCAGGCCACCACCTTGGCTCCACCCTTCGCCAGTCGCTTGGCGATGGCTTCTCCAATTCCGGTTGTGCCGGTTACGATTGCGACCTTTCCTTGAAACTCTTGCATGATCCTCTCCTAAGTATCTGCCGACTCAATTCGCAAGTTCGGGGATCGCGTGCTTGAGCCCATGAATCACGCCGCGTAATTCGGCCAAACCCTTGAGCCGTCCTATCAGTGAATATCCTGGATTTACTGTGCTTATGAATGTCGTCGGCCAGAAGATGCCCGTGATCCGGACGCATCGGCATTTCGGAATCTGCCCGGTGCGATCTTCTCGGCCGCGCCTCTTCTTCGAGCAGGCAGTGCATCACCACGACCATGTCTGAGCTGCCGTTCAGGTGTTCAGCCTCGTAGAAGGAGCCGTCGGCTTCACGCGTAACTTGCCGCAGGGGAACGAACTGAATCCGCGGCGCAAATTCGCGCGCCATGGAGACCAGATCTTTGTCGGATCTGGTTCCGTACGAGCCAACACAGAACGTCAGTCCATTTCCAGTCACATCACAGCCTTTGAGGATTTCCGAGCGTCCGCCGCAGTCGAGACGATGCGCGGCAGGCCAAAAGGCAGAACGGGGGATCGTCGGGATGAATTCCCAGTCGAATTCCGAGTTCTTCGGCAACCGAGGGCACGTATGGCTTCTCGCGTGTACCAACTTTCAGCTCCCGGCAGTCCCGCAATGATCCTCGCTTCCAGATTTTGCCGACGCCACGGGCATAGCCTCAAATCGCCCGGCCAATCTGGGCGGGAGTATAGTTCTTCTCCGCGTTTTTCCTCTGCAATATGAAAACGTCATAGACCGCCAAGTCGCACCTGTCGAAGCGCAGCGCATAGTCGGTAGAAGGAAGCTGCGATCGCAAGTCGGTACGAGTGCAGCCACTACAGGCATGAGGTTGTAGCAGACTACTTTCACTCCGGCTTTGGCGATCGTCGCCAGCGAGTCCATCCAGGCATCGATAGATTGCTGGTAGGGCCAAAGCGCAGCTTGATGGAGTTGTGCACCGGGTGCTTCGACCACCGACCATTCCGATCCTGCAGCTTCGCCTTCTGCCTTTCGCTTTCGCCGATTCCGTTGATCGTCCCCTCCACTTGGAGCGCACCATTGCGAATACCTGCCAGGGAGTTGGCCACCGCAAGACCAAGGTCGTCGTGACAGTGGACGCTAATGGTTGCGCGCGGGATATTCGGGACGTTGTCGCGAATGCTCCGAATCAGTTCACCGTACTGCTCGGGAACGGTGTAGCCCGTGGTGTCGGGAATGTTGTCGACCATTGCACCCGTATCGATGACTGCCTCCAACATCTCGAAGAGGTATAACGGGGGGCGCGGCGGCATCCTCGGCGTAGAACTGAACGTCGCCGCCGCAGTTGGCGCACACTTTACGGCATCTACAGCCAGGGTCATCAGCTTTGCCTTCTTGCCTCCAAGCGTCTTGCCATACCGCTCGTCGCGGAGTTTAGCCATGATGTGAATGTCAGAAACGCCGATGCCGGTGTGAATGCGGGGACGCGCGGCCTTAGCCGGCGCTTTGCCGCAGGACTCGATGTCGGCATAAGCCGCGCGTGACAGCGCGCAGATCGTAGGCCCCGCGATCTCGTGCGCGATCTTCCGGACTGCATCAAAGTCTTCCGGAGCAGACGCCGGAAAGCCGGCCTCGACAATATCCACCTTCAGTCGGGCGAGTTGGCGCGCGAGGGTTATCTTCTTACGACTCCCTAGGCGGGTTCCCGCCGCCTGTTCGCTATCTCTCAGAGTGGTATCAAAACCCGTGATCTTTGACAAGGCCTTCATTCCCGCATCCCCGATGGCGTATCGGCCGGAATCTCCTTATTGAATTCCAAAACGGCACGATTGTACGCGACACTCATAGCATCGAAGAAGGCTCGCCGCATCCCTTTGGGCATGAATCGAGCGAGCAGTTTCTGGCTTGGATCGAAAACAGAAAGTCACACGTCAAGGTAGCCCTTTCGTATCCATCAACTCTTGGGTGCACCCCGAGGAGGACGTACGTACCCGGCAGATCCTATTGCATGCATAACTCTTGGGTGCCTTGAAGCTCTGGTGCCGGGCCAAGAGTCCGGTTCAAGGACATGATGCCTCAAGCTATTAACTGCAGGTACGCTGATGTGATCTCCTCGAATGCCGTTTGGGGTCAACTTGCACGGCTTGGCGACTATACATCCAGGTGGATCGTTTCCGGATGGCCGACCACTCATGAAGGATAGTCTGTACTCACCGCCGTAATGCTCAGTCTGGTTGCGCGCGCCCGCGTGGACTTATTCCTAATTGAGCCCACACGGGCACCCCGTCCATATCGTGTCCGAATCGAGTTTTCTTACTTCTGAACTGAGGCGTTAAGTTTCATGTGGCTTCGCCAGATCGGCGGAACCCGCAATCAGTTCACGCTGTTATGCGACTCAGGACCGTCTTGCCTCGCGCGTGTCCCGTTTCGTTGAGTTCGTGGGTGCGTCGGGCGTCGGAGAGCGGCAGCACGGTTTCGACACTGGTCTCAGTTTCCCTGCATCGACGAGTTTTGCGATTTCAGACAACTGTGCAGAACTGTGGTGCCCAGCCAAGAAAGCCGAGCGCACACTAAGTTTGGCAGCTTCCTCTGCCGACGGCGATCAAGGCGATGGCAGCCAAACTAGCCCGGCTGGTATACTGTATGCTCCGCTTCGGTATGGAGTTTATCGATCGGGGAGCCCAGTTCTACGAAGCTCAGATGCACGGTCTACAAGTTTGTCACCCGAAATGGAAAGCGGCTAAGCTCGGGTTTCAGCTGACTGAGATTACCGCAGCCTAGGACTGGCTTCTCTGGAGGTTACACTCATTGCCCGATTCTGTGATCCCCGTCACAGCGGATCGTGCTGATCGAGGATAAACATCTCAGCCCAAATGAAAGCCGCCGTCTATACGAAGGCGAAATCGGGAATGGTCCTCGAAATGAAGGACCTTGAGCAGCCCGTTCCGAAGGACAACGAAATCGTCCTGCGGGTTCGCGCCGCTTCTGTCAATCCGCTGGACTGGCGCATGAAAACCGAACGGCCCGGAGTGGATGTTGCTGGCGAGATAGTCGTGGTCGGGCGAATGGTGGCGCAGTTCAGGCCGGGTAATGCCGTGTTCGGCGCTGGCAAAGGTGCCTTTGCCAAATACGTTTGTGCTCCCGAAGCCAAGTTGGCTCCGAAACCGGAAAGCGTCAGCTTCGAGCAAGCGGCATCTGTGCCGATTGCAGGGCTTACTGCCTTGCAGGCGCTTCGCGACAAAGGACGCCTTCATCCCGAGCAGAAGGTGTTGATTAACGGCGCGGCGGGAGGGATCGGCACCTTTGCCGTGCAGATCGCGAAGTCATTTGGGGCAAATGTAACCGGTGTTTGCAGCACGAAGAATGTTGAGTTGGTGCGTTCCCTCGGCGCGGACCGGGTCATCGACTATACCCGCGAGGACTTCACGCAGGACAGCGGACGTTACGACCTGCTGCTCGACAACGTGGGAAACCGCACGTTGTTGTCGATGAGGCGCGTTCTGAGTCCGAATGGCAAGTGCGTCATGACCGGAGCTCCCAAGGAGATGTGGAAGGTATTCACCCGATTACTGAAAGTATTCGCGTGGCCGCCGTTTTTGCGGCAAAAGTTTAAATTCCTCATTGCGAACATCAATCGAGACGACTTGACGACCTTTGGTGAACTAATCAAGGCCGGAAAAGTGACCCCTGTGATCGACCGATGCTATCCGCTGACGCAAACCGCCGACGCAATCGCTTACGTCGAAGAAGGGCACGCCCGGGCGAAAGTAATCATCTCGGTCCAATAGGCTAGAAGACCACTGCCTTCTTCTCCGTTTCCAAGGCGTTCGTGACCCTAACTGGTGAAAAATCTTAGGACCCTATCGACAAGTGCGTCGGCGCGGTGCAGCCGGGTCGAGGAGAGTGTTTTCCACCGGCGTACTTGCGATAGGGGGATTTGGACTAAGCCGCTAGCGTTTGCGGCGGACGCGGGTTTCACTATGGGATTTCAATCGATTTTCGCCCGGAAAGCCCTGCCAGACTGGGAAAGCCAGCAGCGCCTCGCGCTCGGCGGCGCTCAGCAATTCGCGGCGTGCCATGTTCGCCCCCTGTCCAATGCGACAGGGTCAGAACCAACGCAAAATCGGCCCTTCTGGGGCCGATGTCTGGCGCAATATCCGTCGCGTAATGCCCGTAATTCTATGCTGCGCAAACGGTACCCCGTTTTTGTTTTGCAACATAGAGAGGGAGGCCAGCAGGGGTATTCGCGCCTGGAGCGAAAGTAGAGCCGACATGTTCGCCCGGGCTTGGGGTCGCGGCTACTGGGCGTAAGGTGCAATAGCGGCCATCGCCAGGTCGTTCGGGTTGACGGCAACCGCGGACAGTCCGTCAAACACACAGATCGCGCGAGCTTAGCGTGCTAAAAGTCCGTTTCCTGTGGTGTCCCCTTGATGCTCTTCGGGCGACATGCCCAGCGCCTTGAAGATGATGCTCTGGATGTCTTGCCGGTGAATACGGCTGGAGCCCGAGCCCAGCTCGGTGCCTTTGAGCACCACGTCGTAGGCGGGAAGCCTGCCTTGACCGCAGTCGAAGGGAGGGTGCCCGCCGTCAGATTTTCGGCTCGTGAGAGCGTTGGCCGAGGCACCCGCCAGCGCCACGCTAGACACCAACGAACCTCGAACCTGCAATTCCCCTTGCGCAGCGCAACCGCGAAAGCGCAAACTGGAAGCGACAGATTCTGGTTAGATTGCGCCTTCGGAGCCTGCCTTGCTAGCCCGCCATGGATCGCGGTCAACCGTGCTGCGTTTTCGTTCCACTTTCGTCTGCCTACTGCTGATCGCCTCCGCGGCACCGCGCGGCTTTGCCTTTGCCCCGCCACCCACCGCGACCAGCATGGGGCTGACAGCACTTCCAGCCACGAAGCCACCCTCAAATTCTGGAACCGCGACATTGTAATTCTGCGCGCCAAAGTGGCGGGCGGCGATCCCGCTGAGCGAGCTAGCCGCGCCCTCGACCGCATCGAAGAATTGCCGCTGAATGTCAATCCCAAGGAGATCGAACTGCACCCTATCAAGGTTGAAAATCGTCTACTGGGCGCTGCGCGGTGCGGCGTGGCTCACCACGCTGGCCGCGGTGTACATTGGCTCTCTTATGCCTTGCACCGCTTCCCCTACACCGAGCCCTGGGCACGGCAGATGGGCGGGCGCGTAATCGAATTCTTTCAGGGTCTAGCTAGCTCGGCAGTAAACGCCCTGCCCGGTATTTTTGCATGCGCTGTGATCTTCACCATCACCCGCTGGGTCGTCCGTTTGGGGCGGGCCTTTTTTCCAGCAGGTAGTGAAGGGCAGGGTCCGTTTCTCGCATCTCGATCCGGACGTGGCCCGGGCAACGGAGCGTATCTTTACCTTCGTCCTGTGGACCTTTGCCGTCGTTGTGGCCTTTCCCTACATCCCGGGATCGAGCACCGATGCCTTCCGCGGCATCAGCATATTTTTCGGATTGGTGGTCTCGCTGGGCTCCACCGGCATTATCAACCAGGTCATGAGTGGACTGTTCGTGGTTTATTCCCGGGCGTTGAAGGTGGGCGAGTGGGTGGTCGTCGAGGGGATCGAAGGCGAAGTGCTGGAGGTGGGGCTGCTGGCTGCCAAGGTCCGCACCATCGAGCACCAGGAGGTAACCACTCCCAACTCAGTCCTGGTCAGCCACTCGACCAGGAATTTCACCCGTCTGGGCCAGGCCGATGGCATGGCCGTCAGCTGTAGGGTTACCATTGCTTACGATGTGCCCTGGCGGCAGGTGCACGCGCTTTTGCTGCTGGCCGCGGAGCGTACCCACAACCTCCGCAAGCACCCGTCGCCTTATGTTCTGCAGCGCGCCCTGTCGGATTTTCATGTTGAGTATGTTCTGATCGCGCGTCTGCTTGACGAAAAGCTCCGCGTCGAAACCTTGTCCGAATTGCATGCCAACATTCAGGACGCCTTCAACGAGTTCGGCGTACAGATCATGCTGCCGTACATGGACATGAACGCGCATAACGCTGTAGTCGTGCCGCCCTCCAAGTGGTACTCGCCACCGGCGACTCAGGACAACGGCAGTCCCACTTCCGCCATCGACCACCTGTCCCTACCAAAAACTCAATTGTGACGGTAATCGCAGATGCCACACTGTGGGAAATCGCAAAGATTGTCTAAGTTGTTTATTATCAATATTGATACATTTTCTGCAGAATATGTAACACTTGTTCTCAAGAGTTTAAAGAGGGAGTCTGAATTAGTTAATCATGGCCGAAGTTGTGACCGAATAGATGGTTGTGTCGGACCGAGTTTCCGACTCGAACGATCACGAGCGAGTCTTTGGTCGGAGCTAGTTTGTGCGACGGTTAAGAGGTAGAGCGCGAAGTTTGACGATTCTCCCCGTCGGTCTGGAATTCACGAAGTCTGCGAAGGCCACCCGGCAAAGGGCAGAAGGCAAAAGCAAAATCTTTCTGCCATGGAACGAAGCTCAACTGAGCTTCGTTCGCTTCGTTCCTCGCTTCATTATGTGAAGGTGGGCAGGCTGTGAAGGGTCGAGATGAACGCCCAAAAAAAAAGGGCGCCCTTGACAGCCCGCCCACCCTAAAGGGAAGAGGTCTGTCTAATTTCTTGCTTGACACGCGCGTGAGCGGAGTTGGATGCGACAGCGTAAGCAGAAAATCCTCTGCCGGCGAAGTGATATCGGAGGCAGCAGATTCCTCCGCCTCTAACGATAACTGCGAAAGCAGTGCTGGTCGCTAGGTCTCGTGACCACATAAGCAAATGGGAATCGCCGTTAGGACGGTCGTTCTGCTACGACAGGACGAAGCGGCAATTCGTTGGTCGGACTGGAGGCCTACTGCGACTGCTTTACGGTTTCAACATGCAACGAACCCTGGTCCGTCATATTGCCCCTAATTTGCACGTAGTGGCCTTCCTGACCCTGGAGCGCCGTCGGGTTGTCGATTGTCAAGACTTTCTGGTCCGAATCCGTCACCAAATACCGGCTTCTCGCCATTTGCGATGCAGGTTTTTGCGCATCCAGCATGGCTAGCATTGGCTCCCTTGACGCCACACTTCGAGTCGCTAATCCATCCACTCCAGCTTTGATCTTTTGGAGCCGCGAATGCGATCAGAGTGCAAAGACAGAACCCCATCACTATCAACAATGTTTTTTTCATGACCTCCTCGTTGGAGACGCACCGAACCGACTACATGCCTTTCGCGAAGCATCTGCCTAGTCAGCCGACCTGCAGTAAGTTGGCTACGAATATTGGGCGCGCTGGGGCAAACCCGTTACACAGGTTTCCAAAATGAGCCAGATTGTAACATCCGTTTTGCATCGGACACTTCCCAGACGGAAGTTCGACCGACACCTCATGCGACGGAGTGTCGAACCGGGTCGATCGGCAACTGTTCGGTCGAATGCTTTGTTACTGTCCCTCGTACTTCCGATAGCTTAGCCAAGGCAAAGGCCCCCAGAGAGATTTCGACGTCTCGCACAGCAATATCGAAGAACGCCCCCTGACTCAGGAGGTTAGCGGCAATGCACCACATCCAGATCATGACCACGTACGCGGCGTAACGCGTATACCTGGTCAACACGGCCACACCCACCACGATTTCAACCACTCCAACTATGTGCATGAATGTGCTGGGCTGCAGGTGCAACAGCCCGGGCGCCAAGGGGTTGAGATACATTTCCCAGTTCGTTAACAAGTTGAAAAACTTATCTAGCCCAGCCAGTATCGGCCCGACACCCAGTCCAATTCGCAGCAGCCACCACCCACGATCCAATCGTTCGTCCATCTTGTTCACCTCCGCTACTACAGAGCGGATAGGGGGCCAAACGTTACAGGAAGATTTCTGTAACGTTTGCTTGTCGTAACGACTCAATCAGGTGAGTGGCTATAAGCATGAAACAGGTGGTTACCGAGCTTGAGGTTCCTAATTTGCCCGACGAAGAAGTCGTCAAACGGGTGCTCGCGGGCGAGGGTGCGCTGTTTGAGGTTCTGATGCGTCGCCACAATCAGCGGATCTATCGTATTGTGCGCGGCATTCTGCGCGAGGACGAGGAAGCCGAAGACGTGATGCAGGATGCTTATGTGAGGGCGTATCAGCACCTGTCGCAGTTTGAGGGGAGGTCGGCATTCGTGACCTGGCTGAGCCGGATCGCCATGCACGAGGCGTTCGCGCGAGCACAACGGCAAAGACGCCTAACCAGTCTTGATTCTCAATACAAATGGGACGATATGACCTTCGCATCGGCATCGGGCGATAGCCCTGAAACGGCAGCAGCGAACAGCGAGTTAGGCGCAGCCCTCGAAGTCGCTATCCTGTCACTGCCGCAGAAATACCGTTCCGTCGTTATTCTTCGGGACGTGGAAGAACTGACCACAGCCGAGGTGGCCAGTACCCTAGAGATTTCCGAGGACACCGTGAGGGTGCGATTGCACAGGGCACATGCGCAGGTGCGTCGCGCGCTTTACCGCCAGTCCGGTCAATGCGCTCGCGACTTATTCACCTTTCCGGCGACCCGCTGCGACCGCGTTGTCTTGGCGGTTCTTTCCAGGATTCAGAGGTAAGCACCCGGGTTGTTCAGAGCTCCGTAGGAACGGATGTGATCAAATAGCGCCGAGTCGATTTCACCCTCGTGCTGGAGCGCAAATGAACAGCACCACTGTCTACGTCATGCTTGTTGTATGTGCTGCTACTCTGAATCCGATCCATCTTCGGGTTTGGCGAGGCACTGGTCGCCGTTCCTTTGCTCGCCATCCGCCTTCCCATCAACGTCGCTGCACCGCTGGCCGTACTGGTTTCCATTACCGTCGCCGCTGTCATCATCGCGCAAGACTGGCACAACATCCGCCTGCGCAGCACGGGTTGGCTTGTACTGCCATCGGAATACCTCTGGGCCTCATGCTGTGACCGAAGGCAATCATCGTCTCGTCAAAGGGACATTGGCGCTCATCATCATCGTCTTCTGAGCCTATGTGTTGATTGGCCGCAAACCGGCTGAACTGCACAGCGACAGCCGACTATGGCTTCTACGCTGCGGGTTCATTGCTGGCGTGCTTGGCGGAGCTTATGGGATGAATGGCCCTCTATTGGGCTATTGGCAATCTACGGAGCCATGCGCCGCTGGTCCGCACAACACTTTCGGGCGACTCTGCAAGGATACTTCCTGCCGGCCAGCCTCGTAGGCATTACCGGCTATTGGTTGGCCGGCCTTTGGGTTACTGAGGTGACTCACTACTCTCTGCTGTCGCTGCCATTCACCATTCCGGCGATCCTCCTCGGGACGATCTTGAATCGTAGCCTACGGGGACGCTCTTTTCTCAAGTATGTTCGCGTTGGCTTGGTCCTCACCGGGGTGGCTCTATTGATTCAGGCGATTCGCGGCTAGCTTCTGCTCTTCATCTCCCGCGGGTTGTCTGTTTGCTCTCGTCTTCATTCTGGCAACGATGGAGCCTAAGACAACGTGTACTTCATTCCCCGTGGGCATCGCGATCGAAACGAAAGACGTATCGCAACAGTCCAGCGTTGACGGCCAGCAACAAGGTCGATGCGGCGGCGGCGGGAACGAGCGTCTTATATTGGCCACCAAGTAACGCTTCCATGGAGACGGTCAACAGCCACAACTGCAACACGACGGCGAAAGCGACCAACGCAAGTATCGCCGCAAACAGCGTTATTCCTTGTTTTCGGAGACTCATCACCCCTCCATGCCGGTGGCGTAGATTCTGTCCCCACGCTGTTCAAGTGTCACGCGTGGCAGCGGGCGGGTTGGCGGTCCGGCGACCGGCTCTCCTGCAAGGTTGAACAAACCGTGATGGCAAGGACAGAACAGCCCATTCTTAGCCTTTTTGTAGATCACAGCACAGGAAAGGTGCGTGCACACCTGTGAGAACGCAACCAGCTTGCCATCTGGCGTGCGCACTGCGATACAGGGATCCTTGTCTGTGGGATAACGAAACAACATCGAACCAGATTGCTCCAGTGATGACGCGGAGCCGATATAGCGCTCGGCACGCGAACCGCGATGCAAGAACTTGCTGGCCAGCGCAGTGACCCAGTTTGCTACCGCCAGCAGCAAAGAGCCAAGGGTGAGAAACTTCACCATCTCGCGGCGGCTCACGTAGTGGTCGCCGTCCCACTCGATGGGAAAATCCTGGCGCCACTGTGGCGGTTTGGAGGCCTTGCTGCTTGCACAGCCTCCTTCTTGAGATCGGAATGGGATATTCATTCCACGCCCCCCAACATTAGTGCCACGTCATAGGGATCCGCCGGCAGCGCTGCAGGGGTGTCCGAAATCTGCACCAGGTCCACGTGTACGCGTTCCACGGCACGCGGCACGATTACGAAGACTTTGGTTCGTACTTCTTCCTTGCCAAATTTCCAACTGTTGATGGCAATGCCCCGTCTTGAGCGTTGGATCTCTTCTCCCGTCGCGTAGGTCAGCGCACCTGAAGGACACACCGTTGCGCACATCGGTTTCTTGTCGACGCTAGTGCGGTCGTAACACATGTCACATTTCATCATCTGGTCGATTTCAGCCTGATACTTAGGCACGCCAAACGGGCACGACAACACGCAGTTGGAACAGCCGATGCAGCGCGGCTTCAGCGAGCTCTGCACCACGCCGTCGGGCGTCTTCTTGATCGCGTCAGCAGGACACACCCGAGCACAGATTGGGTCCTCGCAATGCATGCAAACCTGTGGGGCAGTCTGAACGCTCTCGCGGCGTTGGATCGTCTCGAGGTGAATCATCGAAACGCCACGGTGCGTGTCGCACTCGGCGCAGGCCTGCACGCACGACTCGCAGCCGATGCACCGCGAGTAGTCGATGTAGAAGGCGCGCGCGCTCATCGAACGCCTCCCGCTTGCACCTCAAGCTGCGCAATAGCGTCGGTGGGTTCCTCCGCTTTGCTCACACGCACGGCGCAGATTTTGAATTCAGGAATATTCGAGACGGGATCGATAGCGCGAATTGTCATATTGTTCGCCGAGCGGTCAAGCGGCCAGTGATAGGGAATGAACACTGTGTCCGGGCGAATGGTTTTGACGATCTGTGCATGCACCACGACTTGTCCGCGCCGGCTCTCGACTTTGACGTAATCTCCGTCCTGCACTCCGAGTTTCTCCGCCAGGCGGGGATGCATCTCGCACATCGGCTGGGGATACTGGTCCACAAGCCCGCCGATACGGCGCGTCTGCGTGCCGGAGAGGAAGTGCGACACCACGCGCCCGGTGGTGAGGATGGTGGGATAGTCCTCATCCGGCATCTCGGCGGAAGGTCGCCACGCAACGGGAGTGAAGTGCGCTTTGCCGTCGGGATGACCGAATTTTCCGCCTTCATACAATCGTGGGGTACCTGGATGACCGACCTCCGGGCAGGGCCAGAAGATTCCGTACTCCTTCTCGATCCGGTCCCAGGTAATGCCGTAGTAGTCAGAGACGCCGCCCTTGGATGCGATGCGAAGTTCTTCAAAAATGTCGCGCGGCGAACCGTAATTAAATTTCTCGTCTTGGCCGAGACCCTTAGCAATGTCGCAAATAATCTTCCAGTCTTCGCGTGCTTCGCCAGGCGGGCTCAGGACCTTCCGATGGCGGATAACGCGGCCTTCGACGTTAGTGGTTGTGCCTTCATCTTCCTCCATCAGCGAGCCAGGCAGTACGATGTCCGCGTAGCGTGCGGCTTCGGAAAGGAAGAAATCGATGTTGACGTAGAACTCCAGCTTCTCCAGCGCGGCGCGAGTGAAGTTTGCGTCAGGGAGTGAGACCATCGGATTGAAACAGATGGAAATCAGCCCTTTGATCTTGCCCTCATGAATCGCTTCAACCAGAGGAACGGCAGAAAGTCCTTTGCCCGGAATCGATTCTTCCGGCACACCCCATACTCCGGCAATATATTTGCGGTGCTCGGGATTCGTAATGTCGCGGTTGCCGGGCAGCTGATCGCATTTCTGGCCCTGCTCCCGACCGCCCTGCCCGTTGCCCTGCCCGGTGATCATCGCGTAACCGCAACCTTCGCGTCCGATGCGCCCGCTGGCGACCACCAGGTTGATGGCGGCGACGCAGTTCTCCACTCCTTTGCTGTGGTGCTCGATGCCACGAGCGTGCAGCAGAAAGCTGGTCGGTGCCGGACCCCACATCTCGGCGGCGCGCACAATCATCTCCGCAGGAACCCCAGCAATCCTTGCGGAATACTCGGGTGTGTACTCCCGGACGCTCTCCGCCAACTGCTCAAAGCCGGTGGTGTGCTGTCCTATGAAGTCGCGATCGATCCATCCGTGCTCGATCATCACGTGCAGCATTCCGTTGAAGACACCGATGTCGCCGCCAGGCCGCACCGGAATGTAGAGGTCGGCGTTGCGGGCGATGGGTGTGAGCCGCGGATCGAGGATGATTAGCTTGCCGCCGTTCTCGCGCGCCTGCCACAGATAGTCGGTGGTAATGGGGGCGCACTCGGCGATGTTGGCGCCCGCAACCAGAATAACTTTGGCTTTTGGAATGTCAGACCAGGGATTCGCACTGCGATCAATGCCAAAGACTTTCTTCGACGCAGCACCCGCCGACACCATACAGAGACGACCGTTGTAATCGATGTTTGCGGTGCGCAGCGCGACCCGAGCAAACTTGCCCATCAGGTAAGCTTTCTCGTTGGTTAGCGAGGCCCCAGTCAACAACGCGAAGGCATCGTTGCCGTAGGTTTGCTGGATGCGATAGATCTCGCTGACCACCCGGCTGAGTGCGACGTCCCAACTGACGGGCTCGAAGCCTTTGCCGGCAACCCGTTGTAGCGGACGCTTGAGGCGGTCGGGATGCTCGTCCTGCATATAGCGCTTAACGCCTTTAGGGCATAGCTTGCCGAAATTGAAGGGGAAATCTTCCCAGGGCTCCCATCCCACGACTTTGTTATCGCGGACGCGCAACTGAATGCCGCATTGTTGTCCGCAGAAACAGCAATGCGTCTTGACCATCTTGTCTTCTTCTTCGCTGGCTAACCACCCACCCGCGGGAACACGGTTGAGCGTAGGACCGAACTGCTTTACCAACTCCGGAACATCAACTGGAAGTTTTGCCATAAATCAGAATCCTGCGAATCGTTCAGCCTCAGCCTCGGGAGTGCGCCACAGCGCATCTTGCGTGAGCGCCAAATTCTTGCGCCGGCACCGTGGGCAAACGTCCTGGTAATGGGCGCCGTTTTGCATCTCGTATCTGATGCAAAGGGCGTTCTGCACCGCCTTCAAGTCGCCAATCTGCAATTGCGACGCGAATGGCTGGCCGCAACGTGCGCACAGTGACTGTCCGCCGTCTGCGCCCGCACGCTTATAGAAATCAATACCCATCTGTGCCGGCCGCTGGAAGATGTGGAAGAACTTCCCGAAGGGCAAATAGAGCAGCGTAAAGATGACCGTCACCGCGTGGAGTTGCGAGAGAAAAACATAGTACAAACCCCGCATCAGGTGGGTGGAAGCGGTGAGGAATAGTCCAGTCACTGAAACCGCAAACAACAGAACCAGCGGGAGCAGGTCATTGGAGAATTGCTGAACGCTCATCGCGCCGCGATCACGGCCTCGCCGCCACATCGCGACGAAAACGCCGATGAGCACCATCACCGCGCATATATCGAGGATGTTAAAGGCCAGCGGCGCAACCATGCTGTCCAAGGGAAAACTACCGACCTGGATGCCGAACACGAAGGCGCGGTAGGCCTGCTGACTATCGGGAGCAGTTTCGAATCGAATCCATCCGAACGACAGTGGAAACGTAACGGCAGCCGCGATCAGGCAGCCCCAAGCCAGAAACCAGTGCGCTGTCCAGCGCGTTTTGGACCGCTTCTCGATGAAGCGTTGCAGCACAACGTTGTTCCACAAGATACGTCCCAGGCGGACGAGGTTTTGCGCCAGATGCTTTGGCTCAAGGAAAATCTGCCACCCTCGAAACCAGTAAAGCCTGGTCGGCGGACGACGCAGCCACATGGCGTACCGATAGCCCAACCCGAACGCTGAGAACACTGCAGCCCCCGCGTAGGAGACCAGCGCGGGATCAAAGTCTTTGAAGCCGCGGCTGCCGAACACAATGCCGGCGATAAGAATGACAGCTGCGATCACGCCCCACGTAAGGGCGTGCGCCGTATCGGAGCCGCGCGGCGAGACATCGATTGGCTTGAGGCCATTCATAAGTCAGCTACCGGTTGCGACTTCCAGCTTAGGCGCAGCCGAGCCACGGATCAAAACCGCCAGGCAAATCAGGGCAAACCCGCTCAGCAGAACGAATCCTAAGGTGAACGATCCGGTTTGCTGTTTGATTACGCCGAGTACCAGCGGCGGAAAGAACCCTCCTAGTCCACCAGCAGCCCCGACCAGACCCGTGACGCCGCCTACGGATTTAGGGAAGTACTCCGGCACAAGCTTGAACACCGCTCCGTTTCCGAGCCCGATAGTAGCTGCCATGCCGAGCGCGCCCATGGTGAAAGTTGACATCAAGGGACAAGCAAGAAAAATGGCAAACACCGCAGTGGCAGGGAAGACCCATTTCAGAATCGTTCGCCCGCCAATTTTGTCCGCTAGCACACCGCCGATGGGACGCATGAGCGTTGCCAGCACTACAAAACCGGCGGTGCGGAAACCCGCATCCTGAGGCGTGAGCTTAAACACTTCGGTAAGCAGGGTGGGAAGATACACAGCCATAGCCACAAACCCGCCGAAAGTCAGAAAGTAGTACAAGCTCAGAATCCAACTGCGGTTGTCGTTGAGCGGACGGACGATCTCAGCAACCGATTTCGCCGGTCCGCGATTGGGCGCGTTGCGCGCCACAGTCGCGAAGATCGCCAGCCAGATCGAAAGCAGGATGCCAAAGGTCCAGAAGCCCCATTTGAACCCTATCGCCGCTGCCAGTACCGGTGATCCGTAGGCCGCGAGCGATTGGCCAATATTGCCGGCGCCGTAAACTCCGAGCGCAAAGCCCTGGCGCTCCGGCGGGTACCAACCGCTGACGAACGACACGCCTACCGAAAAGCTGGCCAGTGCCACACCAATAAAGAAGCCGTACGTGAGTAGTTGCGTGTAGTTGCTGACACCGCCCATCAGAAATGCCGGCAAGATGGAGAACAGCATCACCAGGCTGAATACGACGCGTCCGCCGAACCGGTCGGTTAGGATTCCCAGCGGAATTCGTCCGAGCGACCCCAATAAGACTGGAATCGCGATCGCTACGCTCTTCTGCACCGGCGTCAGGGCCATGTGTTTGCTGATGATCGGCATCATCGCCGACATCGAGCCGAAGACGGCAAAGCAAAGAGCGAAAGCGCCAGTGCCTAGTGCGAGTTGAAGCTTAGAGGAAGATTGCGGCTCCATGAACCACTCCCTATAACAATGCGTTGGGACACCCTAATGCTACCAGTTACTAGCCCATGATAACTCGATCACCTCAGTGAGTTCAGGAGAATGACTTAAGTCACAGGCAAGCGAGAACCACCGGTCAGGTACGAGAATTGTTTCGAGGTATCCTGTGGAAGGACTCAATCGCGTAGAATCCTGCCATGTCCGCCGAAAATGACGCTTTGTTGATCTCCGTATTAAAGCGAGTCCCAATCTTCTCCGGCCTTTCGGAGCAGGAATTTGCCTTCCTCACTCCGCGCTTAGTACAGAGAAAGGTACGTGCTGGTGAGCTAATATTTAGCGAAGGCGATACTTGCGCCGGGCTGTATATGGTGCAGGCGGGCACCGTACGCATTTTCAAGAGCTCGGCTGGTGGCCGGGAGCAGGTACTCAGCATTGACGGCCCTGGCAGCTCGATCGCCGAACTACCGGTGTTTGACGGTGGCGACTATCCAGCATCCGCACAAGCCATCACCGACTGCACCCTATTCTTCTTCAGCCGGCAAGACTTTCAGGCACTCTGTTTGCAATACCCGCAGGTCGCCCTCAAAGTTCTGAGAGTTGTGGGCGCGCGCCTGCGCCGGCTCGTGGGCATCATTGAAGAACTCTCGTTCACCACGGTTCGGCACCGGCTGATAGCACTTCTCGTGCGGCTCGGTAAGGCGAAAGGCCTTCGCAATGGAGACGCAATCACTTTAACAATTCCCATGAACAACAGCGAATTGGCTGCACAGATAGGCACTGTCCGCGAGTTGGTTTCCCGCAACCTCAGTCGTCTCCAGGCCGAGGGCTTTATCGAGGTCGACAGTCGAAGACTCAAAATATCGTCGCTTAAACGCCTGGAGGCAGAACTGGAAGCCTCCGTCGGGTAGCGCCGTTTGTTGTCGCAGGACTACAAGACGTACAAGCAAGACGGTTTTTGCCACTGCAAGGTTGGCGCTTCAGACGCAGAATAATTCTGCGGCGCGTAGGCGCAGCAAGGCTCCTCGGCCAGCGGGTCGCCCGTCAACGCGAAGGCGCGGGCGCGCGAGCCTCCACAGATGTGCCTGTACTCACAGGCGCCACATTTGCCGCCCAACTGATCTGGGTCCCGGAGCTGCTGAAAGATCGGCGACTCGCGATAGATGGGGCTGAGCGACTCAGAGCGCACGCTGCCTCCCGAAAACGGCAGGAAGCCGCTGGGGAAGACTTCTCCCCTATGCGAAACGAAGACAAAACCCTTGCCATCGTTGAGCCCTCGGGGCGCGCGGCCCACGGTGTCTTGAACCTTCTCGGGAACATTGGCGGCCGGCGCGTCCCCGCAGCGTCGGTCCGCCACTTGCTGCTGCAGCAGGTAGCGCCTATAGTGTAGCGCTTCCGTGGTCTTAATATGGAAGGTGGCGCGTCGCGAGAGCTGATGCAGCTTAGCGAAGAACGCCTCGAACTCATCAGGGGATAGCAATTCGTCCAGCCTGCCGCGCCCGGTGGGCACGAGAAAGAAGACACTCCAAAGTGCGATTTTCTTGCTCGCAACAAGTTGCGCAATGTTGTCGAAGTCATCCGCATTTCTGCGACTAAAGGTGGTGTTGATCTGAGCCGGCAACCCGGCCCCATTGGCCCACTCAATCGCCTCCATGGTCCGGTCGAACGAGCCCGACACTCCCCGAAAAGCGTCATGCACCTCGCGATGCGATCCGTCCAAACTCACGGCCAGTCGCACCAGGCCGGATTGCTTGAGACTGTGGATGACCTCCCTTGTCAGCAACGGTGTCGCACTCGGCGTTAACGAGACCCTGACCCCAACTTGCTTCGCGTGCTCAATCAGTTCGAAGAGGTCGGGCCGCTTCAGCGGGTCCCCGCCCGTCAAGTCGAAAACCGGCACCCGCATCTCGGCGATCTGGTCGATCAACCGCTTTCCTTCATCCGTCGAAAGCTCGAAGGGGTTGCGCTGCGACTGCGCGCTGGCGCGGCAATGCACACAAGCCAGATCGCACGCCTGCGTTACTTCCCATATGACGATGTAGGGCCGTTCGGAAAAGTCGATTTGGATGTCTGCGGAATTCATAAGCGCATTTGACCAACCACGCGCCCTCCCGCGCAGTGACCAAAGTCTCAGCTTAGGAGGTTTTGTTGCGTATATTCCGGAGCACGTGCACTTAGCCGTGGATCGCAGAAATTCGTTCTCGGCGTGACAGAAGTCATACCCCCGGCGTGGCGGCACTTCTAGGCTTCAATCATGACGCGGTGCCTGACTCAAGATCGGACAACTCGCGGGAGGAAAGAGCAATGACAATCGCAACCACGAAGACTGTTGGCGAAATCGCCGCCGAAATGCCCAATGCCACGCGCGAATTCGAAAAGTTGGGCATTGATTATTGCTGTGGCGGCAACCGGACGCTGGGAGAAGCTTGCGCCGAAGCTAAGATCTCGGTCGACGAGGCCCTGGAACGGTTGGAAAAGAGCATGACCGCCACGGCACCAGGCAGGGATACGGACTGGCAGGACCAGCCACTCGCCGACTTGATCGCGTACATTACCAACACTCACCACGTTTTCGTGCGCGAGGAATGCCCCCGTATTGAAGCTCTAGCCGCCAAAGTTGTGGGAGTACACCGTAAGAACCACCCCGAACTCTTGCGGGTGCAGGAAACCATCAGCGCACTCGCCCAAGAGCTTAGCGTTCACCTGATGAAGGAAGAGCAAATCCTCTTCCCCTACGTCATCCGTCTCGAAGAGAGCTTTGTGGCGGGCGAACCAGCACCACCGGCAATGTTTGGGACCGTCGTGAATCCGGTTCGGATGATGATGCAGGAGCACGACGGCGCAGGCGATGCGCTGCGGACTCTGCGGGCCGTCACAGAAGACTATTCGGCTCCGGAAGACGCCTGCATCAGCTACAGAACTCTGTATGACGCGCTCAAGGGCTTCGAAGCCGACCTTCATCAGCACATTCATCTGGAGAACAACATTCTCTTTCCGCGCGCCGTCGCCATGGAAGGGAAGCAGTAGTGCTCATGGCAACTGGGGCTTCCACTCCGCCGAGAGGGCAACACGCCGAACCCACGACACAGCAGATCTTCGAGAGGACCAAGCTGCGTGAGATGCAACTGTCTCGCCTGCTCATGTTCTGCATCTCGGGCGGGCTACTTTTCATGTTGTTGCCGGGTACCTTTCTGGGCGTCTGGAACTTGATCTCGATCAGCGGCAGGCGCGCCGCCGAGAGCATCACACCCGCGTGGATTCAGGCGCACGGCCATGCGCAGGTCATGGGATGGATCGGCAGTTTCATCCTGGGGATCGGCTACTACTCCATTCCCAAATTGCGTCATGGCTCGAGCTCGTTCTCACTAGGCACTGCGTGGCTCAGCGGTATGCTTTGGATGGCAGGCGTTTCGCTGCGATGGTTCGCCAATGTTTATTTGTGGCACTGGCGGACGTTGCTGCCACTCTCGGCAGCGATGGAGCTTTTCGCCATCCTGATGTTCTTCCGCGCCGTCTCGCAACATAAACCGGAAGACAGCGGCAAGCAGAAGCTGGAAACTTGGATCTTCGTCGTGGTGACCGGCACGGTGGGACTGCTACTCGCACTGCTGCTGAATCTTGGCGCGTGCATTCTGCTGGCCATAGCAGGTTCTACACCGGCGTTTCCGCAAGCCCTTGACCAGCGATTCCTGATGGTCGCAGCCTGGGGGTTCATGGTGCCATTCGTATGGGGCTTCAGCGCAAAGTGGCTACCGACCTTCCTCGGCTCACGCGAAGTGAACAATCGGCTACTTGCCACGGCCACCGCTGCTTTGGTCGCGGGCGTGAGCTGCGGTCTTGCCGGATGGTTTCGCGCCGCTGCCCTGCTTGTCGCGGTGGCGATGCCGCTGGCAGCCCTCGCTCTGGCTATATTCGTTCCGGCTTTGCGGCCGGCGAAGACGCAGGGTGTGCATACCAGTTTCCCGTTCTTCGTGCGGACCGCCTACGTTTGGCTGATCGTCGCCGCAGCTTTGGGTATTTGGGCGGCCAATGCAGGAAACCCTGTGGGTGTCTGGGGAGCCTCGCGTCATGCGCTCACAGTGGGGTTTGTTTCCATGATGGTGTTTTGCGTCGGACAGCGGGTGCTGCCGGCCTTCTCGGGAATGCGCCTGCTGTTCAGCAGCAAGCTGATGTTTGCGGGTCTCTTGCTGCTCAGTTGTGGTTGCGCTCTGCGGGTCAGCGGCGAGGTCCTGGCGTATCAGGGGATTCTGAACGCTGCTTGGTTGTGGCTTCCTTATTCGGCGGTACTCGAGCTTCTCGCGGTAACTCTATTCGCGGTGAACTTGATAATGACTTTCAATCAGAAGCCAGCCTCACAGGCCCGTCTCGCGCAGATACGCAGGGCGAGGTTGTGACCTAAGTCATAGATGTGCGCTGCAGCCTTTCGTAGCTTGAAGTGGAAAGGAGTTTTTCGTGCCATCCGCGCAGCAAACCCCAATTTCGGATTTGGAGATGACACCTACCGCGGGCCCGTCCTCGCAGCCGGCCCTCCTACAGTCGTATAAACGTTCCCGCCTCGCGCGCAAGAAGCTGGTTCGTCGCGACGATAAGGAATATTCGCAGCCGCTGCGCTTAGGTGTGCAGCTTGCATTCCTCGTTCTAAACCTGTGGATTGGGACCCAATTCTATTTCTGGGTCCGCTGGGCGGAGAGTGCGGGCCAGACCGGGACGGCGGCGCGTCCGGCGGGCGTAGAAGGCTGGCTACCGATCCAGGGCCTGATGCAATTCAAGTTCGTGCTTGTCACCGGCCAGATCCCTCGTATTCATCCGGCAAGCTTCTTCCTGTTCTTGTCTTTTGCCTTGATCTCGTTTCTCTTTCGCAAGTCATTTTGCGGGTGGCTCTGTCCCGTGGGAAGTGTCTCCGAGCACTTGTGGAAGCTGGGTCGGTACACCTTCCGCCGCAATTTCCATCTGCCGCGTGCGCTCGACCTGCCTCTGCGTGCGCTGAAATATCTGTTGCTCGCCTTCTTCCTTTATGCGGTGATGAGCATGTCGGCGGCCGCCATCGCCCAGTTCCTCGCCAGCCCGTACGCGTTGATCGTCGACGTGCGCATGTTGAACTTCTTCCGCTACCTGGGAACGACCGCCGTGTTTGTCATTCTGGGATTGGTGTTGGCCTCGATCGTCGTCCAGAATTTCTGGTGCCGCTATCTGTGCCCGTACGGCGCGTTGCTCGGACTCAGTGCGTTGTTCAGCCCACTTCGCATTACCCGCAACCAGAACAACTGCACTGACTGTGCGAAATGCGCCAAGGCCTGTCCTGTCGCACTGCCTGTGGACAAACTGGTGCAGATTCGTTCGGCAGAGTGCATGGTATGCCTGGAGTGCGTGGCGGTGTGTCCAGCCAAGGATGCCCTGGTGGTTTCCGTGACCGCGCCAAAGGTTCGCCGCGCCATTCCGGTTTGGAGCGTGGCGGCAGGAATCGCCATCGTGTTCTGTAGCCTGGTCGGATACGCCAAGCTCAGTGGGCAATGGGAAACAAATTTGCCGAAGCAACTGTACTTCGAACTCGTGCCCCATGCAAACGCGCTGCGGCATCCCATGCCGCAGCGATGAGCTTAATGTGCGCCGTTAGACGAACCCATCCTTGAGGAACCAAACGGGAAGACCAGACGCAAAGGCAAAATGCGTTCACGGACTCGTTCCGACTCCAATGTACGGCTTCTGGCTTTGAGCAAATCGTCGAGTGAAATCAGGCCCAATAGCTTCTTTGCGCCGTGGCGCTCCACCACTGGAAGGAGCGTCAGTCTGGTTTCCGCCATACGATACACGACCACGCGCAGCGGCTCGTCGGGATAAGCGACCTTGGAGTCGCGTCGAATCAACTCCGTAATAGCGTGGCCGTTGCCCTGTTGCACCAACTGCTGCAACTCGCGTCGAGGAACTACGCCAACCAGATTCTGATCGCGATCAACGACGGGATAAAGGCGTTGCCGCCGCCGGCTGCGCCCATCGTGCAGAGTATTGGCCAGCTCAGCAACTGAGATTTCGGTTGGAATCGCTACTATGTTGGACCTCATGACTTCACGAACGAATAGGATCTCCAACGGATCAACCGCGTATTCGCGGCTCAAATGGAAGCCCCGGCGCGACACCTTCTCGGTAAGGATGGAACGCTTCAAAGTGAGGACGGTGAAGCCGTGCGCAACCACCGCTGCCAGCAGTAAGGGAAGAATGACGTTCACGTCGTGAGTCAGTTCCAACGCGAACACCACACCCGTGAAGGGTGAGCGCATGGTGCCCCCGAGAATCGCGCCCATGGCGATTAACGGCCAAAAGCCCATTCCTTCATTGGGCAGAAAGGAGCTCAACAGACCGCCCAGCGCTCCGCCCATCATGAGAAGCGGAGCCAGAACGCCGCCTGATGTGCCTGAACCCAGCGATACGGCCCAGATTACCGACTTCACTAGTAGGATGCCAGCAAGGGTCTTCAGTAAGACGTCACCCTGCAGTAGCGCACCAATCGTGTCATAGCCGACACCCAGCGCCTGCGGGAAGATCAAGCCGCCGGCGCCCACAACAAAGCCGCCGATGATGGGCCACCACATCCAGTGAATGGGCAGCTTCAGAAAAGCATCTTCTGCCGCGTACACCGCCAAGGTCAGCAGTGCCGAAAGCGCACCCGCCAGGATACCGACGAGCACGCATCCTAGCAATCCCCGCGGCCCAATGAACGCAGCATGAGCCGGCGTGGGAAACAACGGTCCCATGCCGATGATGTAGCGGCGGGTAGCAGCGGCCGCAGCGCTGGCCATCGCAACTGGAATCAGGCTCCGTGGCTTCCATTCAAATAGCAGCAACTCCACTGATAGAAGAACTGCCGCCAAGGGCGAGGCGAACGTGGCTGACATCCCGCCCGCGGCTCCTGCCACCAGAAGGGTCCGGCGCTCGGCGCTGGTGAGATGGAAGAACTGCGCGATCATCGAGCCAAACGCGCCGCCGGTCATGATGATCGGCCCTTCGGCTCCGAAGGGGCCGCCGGAGCCAATCGAGATCGCCGCCGATAGTGGCTTCAGAATGGCAACCCGGGGCTCGACTTTGCCGCCCTTTAGGAGAATGGCTTCAATCGCCTCCGGAATGCCGTGACCGCGGATGCGCTCCGAGCCGTACCTTGCCATCAGACCAACGATGAGACCTCCGGCCATCGGTGCGAAAACCGCCAGCCAGCCAAGGTGGTTGCCGGCGGGCGAAACCAGCGCTGTGCTCCAGCGCTGGAAGAAGAACAGGTTGGTAAATAGGCCGATCAACCGCAACAGGGCGAGAGCGACGAACGCGCTGAATATTCCAATGCAGATCGCCAGCAATGTAATCGGGATCACCTCACGGGTTGTGGTGAAGTCCCCAAGTTCCTGCGCCTCGTTCCTGCGCTGATTCCGCGCCATCACAACATCCGTTAACTCAGCAAATTTCATCTCGACTTGACTCTCGCCGTTTGTGGCCTGGGACGCCTGGTAGCGGAGGCGTGGTTTCCCCGGGTTGTAGTCATCATCCTCTTGAGTGTGCCGATCAGCGCCGGCGCGGCTGACTGCAACTCGTCGCGGTGGTATAGGGTCAAGTCCTCCAGAAGATGCTCACCTTTCGTGGTCAGCTTTATGTGTACTTCCCGCCGATCCTGCTTTCCACGGACCCTGCGGATTAAACCACGCTTCACCAGCCGGTCCACCAACTCAACGGCACTGTGGTGCTGAATCTGCAGGCATTCCGCAATATAGCCAATATTCGGCTCGCCATCTTTCGGCGCGCCCTTGACGGCCAGTATCAATTGATGGTGCTGCGGCTCGAGTCCGGCTTGGCGGGCCGCGTCTTCGCTGAAGCGCAGGAAACGGCGGATCTGATATCGAAACTCTGCGAGTGCCTGGTAATCGGCGACCTTAAGAGCGTTCTTGTGATTCATGGTCAAAATAAAATCACCACAAACAATATCGTATTACGATCTATATGTCGCGGTCAAATGGTTACCCATACCCAGCGATAATCGATTCCCATTGTAAATATGAATCGTATAACGATACACCTGTATCGCTAGAGATAGAATGAATGTGTTCAGCAAAGGAGGCATGAGTTATGCCGGACACTTCGTTACGAATGCAATCGACCACCCGCAGGGCACTGGCGCGCCGGCCCAGCGATTGGAGCGCAATCTGGGGTGGAGTTTTCATCTTCGCGGCCATCTAAGCGGTTTTCGAATCGCTGGCCTGGGCGGTCTTTTGGACTCCAGCGGCTCCATTCATCGTGGCAAAAGGAATGGGCATCTGGACCGTCGCCCTCACGATTATTGCCATGTATTTCGCCGGGTTCGAAACCGCACGACTGGCTGGCTTTTCGACGCGGCATGATGGCCTCGTCCATGGCTTGATGATGTTCGATCTCACCTTCGTGAGCATCACAGGGCTGTCCCTGGCGGGCACCGTGCACGAGTATGTTGCGACGGCAACTGCGCAGGTTATTTGGGGCCCCCGGCCTGAGCTTGGGAGAGGCATGGACTGCTTTTCTCGTCCTCTTTCTTGGCCGCTGGCCGCGATTGGAGGGGTGCTGCCGGCGTGCAGCGCCACGAATTGGAACTGCAGCAGGCTACACCCGTCCGCCCGGCAGCCTAAGCGAAATTGCGGACCTGACCGGACTGTCGCCCCATTTGCCGACAGCTCAGTTGGATCCGGCAAGTCCTCGAACCAAGCAAGAGACGGCGCGTCTGCGCCGTTCTGATGTGGAGGATATATGATGCATCGCCTTCAGTTCTCTCTTTGGCGTCTGTGCTCTGCTTCTCCTTGCTCCAACGCTGTTCGCGCAGGGCACAATTTCACAAGCTACAGCTACATGTAACTTCGATTCGACGAAACAGCTGGCGGTCGAATACCAGCGGATGACCGCCAATTCCAAGAATCCGGTGTTCAGGCACGAGATAACAGAGTTTGGGCGCTGGGGGGCAAGCCGATGACAACGCTCGTCAACGTCCCGGTTACAGTTGGAGGCAAAGAATTCCCTCTCGGCGGATACACGATATTCCTCGTCCCATCCGAGAAGCAATGGACCTTGATCATCTCCAGGAGCACCGATACGAGCGGCAAGTATGACGAACCTGAGGATCTTGTCAGGGTGCCAATGGATTCCGGCGAGCTGCCGAGTTCTGAGAATGAGTTCAGCATCTGCTTTACGCATGTTGCTCCGGGCCAGTGCAGCATGCGGCTTGATCTGGAGAAATTCCGCGCTTGGGTCGTCTTCCAAAGGAAGAACTAACGCCGGGGAACATTATTCTCCTTCGCGCTCTCAGCGCTGGCTCATTACGACCTCTGCCTCAACTCGATGCGATTGGTCTTTGCCGTCTCTGCTGGAGGAAGCTCAAGATCGCCTGTATCAACACTTCATCACCGGCCGCGGTATTGAACATTGCGTGGTAGACCGAACGGTTGGGCCACTGGGCGTGGAAGTACTTCTTGATGAAAGTGGCGCGTTCACGGTCGACCGTATCTACTAGCGCTCTCGCATCGGCTTCCGTTTTGCCTTGGGCAATGAGGCGTCTCAACTTCTCCTCTTTGGGGGCGTACAGAAAGAAACGCAATGTGTCATTACGAGTTCGCAGGAAGTGCTGTGATCCTCTTCCCACGATTACGCAGTTGCCCTCGGCGGCAG